>Ga0070727_10001636_pt1 | contig 23233 bp, 17 predicted proteins | sample tdAd472_FD_66722 | JGI IMG/M metagenome (GOLD analysis project Ga0070727, IMG submission 66722) | Marine sediment microbial communities from the Atlantic coast under amendment with organic carbon and nitrate - tdAd47.2 | ecosystem: Environmental > Aquatic > Marine > Coastal > Sediment | place...
GGCGATGATCGTACCGACAAAAATAAAATTGGTAAGTACCGTTTGATTGACACCTAAAGGCATCCAAATACTAGACAGCAAATAGGCCACTATGCCAGCATATAAGAAATTTTTAAGCCAATCAAATCCTGTACTATATTGGGGGTAGGCACTGGCAATAAAGGTCGCCAATAGTCCCATCAGCCCCATCAGAAGCAATACCATTCCTAAAAAGGCTTGAACCCAATAGAGGATTATCCCACCCGCAATAGCCAATGCTGCATGGCCGATAAAACGGGAAATATTCCGACGACTTTTGATAGAGAATAGAGAATGTGCTAATGCTGGAACGATGGTAATGGCCACAATAATCGAGGCCACTAAGGCAAATGTCTTAGTAAAAGCCAGGGGCCTAAACAGCTTCCCTTCAGCTGCTTCCATCGTGAAAACGGGAATAAAACTAATAATGGTGGTCGCTACTGCAGTGATCACAGCCGAAGCCACTTCCACGGTTGCTTCATAAATCGTGGTGAGGAGATCTTCTCCTTCCGGCGGATTTTCCATGCGATTGAGCATGCTCTCGGCGAGTACGATCCCCATATCCACCATCGTACCAATGGCTATGGCGATACCCGATAAGGCTACAATATTGGCATCCACCCCGAAGTATTTCATAGCAATGAAGCACATCAATACTGCGACGGGTAAAGCGCTGGAGACCAGCAGGGAAGACTTGAGGTTGAACAGCATGAGAATCACCACAATGACAGTGATGAGAATTTCCAAGCTGAGTGCCTCTTCTAGGGTACCTATCGTTTCATTAATCAGTTGTGTCCGGTCATAAAAAGGAACAATCTTCACTTGAGATACCGTGCCGTCGGCCAAGGTCTTCGTCGGCAGACCGGGCTCCATCTCCGCTATTTGATCCTTCACGTTTTGAATGACTGCCAAGGGGTTGGCACCATATCGAGCCACTACGACTCCTCCTACGGCATCTGCACCCGATTTGTCGAGGATTCCTCTACGCGTAGCTGGGCCAATGCTGACATGTGCCACATCACTTACCCGTAGTGGCACATTATTGCTAACCCGCACCACACTCTTCTCGATGTCTTCTATGTTTTCAACATAACCCAGACCTCGGACAAAATACTCCGCGCGGTTAATCTCTAGCGTTTGGGCCCCTACATCCAGGTTGCTCTTGCGCACAGCAGCCATCACTTGCGCTAGGGTTACACCATAGGTTTTCATAGCATCGGGATCCACATCTATCTGATATTCCTTCACAAATCCGCCGATCGAAGCCACCTCCGATACTCCTTCCGCCGAAGAAAGACCAAATCGTACATAGAAATCCTGGATGCTCCGGAGTTCGTGCGGACTCCAACCACCTGTGGACTTCCCTTCCGAATCTTTGCCCTCCAGCGTGTACCAGAAAATTTGGCCCAGCGCTGTGGCGTCGGGTCCGAGTGTGGGCTGTACCGCATCGGGCAAGGTATTAGCGGGCAGCGAATTGAGTTTTTCCAGGATTCGGCTACGACTCCAGTAGAAATCTACCTCATCATTGAAAATGACATAGATACTCGAAAAGCCAAACATGGAATTGCTCCGAATGCTCTTGACACCCGGAATACCGAGTAAAGCCGTGGTGAGCGGGTATGAAATCTGATCTTCAACATCCTGGGGAGAACGCCCCATCCACTTAGTGAATACGATTTGTTGGTTTTCCCCAATATCGGGAATAGCGTCTACCGCTACCGGATCACGAGGGAGCCAGTTGATACCAAAATCGAAGGGTGCTGTCACTATGCCCCAGCCGACAAAAGCAAAGAGCAGTAGCCAGGCTACCAGCTTATTTTCGAGAAAAAATCGAATGAACTTATTTAGCATTTACTTTTCCTTTGGGTAATGGTTGGGCATGGGAGCATGTCCAAAACAATTACGAATAAGGTAAAACCTTGGCACAGCTTTTAGCTGCCAGGTATCACAACACAAAAGAAAAATAGATACTATAAAAGAAAAGATTGGACCAGGACAGGAATATCCCTTGCTATAAATGGAGGCCTATACTGGTAGTAGGCTTGATCATGGTTAATGACAGACAGAGGAGCTTGAAATACACTTAAGTAGGCAAACAAAAACTGTTGGAATTGCTTATCATGTAAGACTTGGATGGGCTGTGCATCAACATCCTGATCAGCATGCACATAGACGGTTTTATTTTCGCAGCAGTCTCTCTTGTCAGCAGACCATTCATTTGTCTGCATTTGCATCATTTTTTGATGATGGGGACAGCCCTCATTTGACTTGGTCATGGCTTGCTCATGGCAGGTCTTAGCTTTGCCGAGCCAGCTGACAGATTTGAGCTCTCCCGCACAATAATGCATATCCAACACCCAACCTACTGAAGTCATTAAGACCAGTAAGGCTAGGGATAAAGCCGTTAATCGATATGCTAAATGATTGCGTTTCATGTCAAAATTTAAAGACTTGGACTAGTTTAAGTTTTAGTATTGTCGAAAAGCTTGGCTAGATAAAGAATTAAACTTTTAATTTTCAGAACAACTGCTTAAACTAGGCCTGATCTTAACAAAGATAGATTTTTTTCTTCGAAGTTTTCTTTTCAGCTGGATTTTATTCTTTTTTTAACAATCACATCTGATGAAGTCGTTTAAGAATGATTAATCCAACTTTTCAGCCGCGAAACCCGCTTCTTCGACCGTCTGGATCACTTGTTCAGGGTAAGACTGCTTTGTCTCTACTGTCAGAATTCGGTCTTCACTTTTGAGGTCAACTTCCCAGTTTTCAATATTGCTATCCTTCTCTAAAAAAGGACTTACTTTGGAAAGGCAGCCGCTACAATTGATGTTAGTTTTAAATTTTAAGGTATTCATTTCTGATTAGTTAAGCGTGTTATTATTAGATTTTGGTAGCCTTTAAGCGCAAACTATTCGCTACGACAGACACGGAGCTAAAGGCCATGGCCATGCCAGCTATCATCGGGTCCAATAGAAAGCCCGTAAAAGGGTATAATATGCCCGCAGCTATGGGTATTCCGATGATATTATAGATGAACGCCCAAAACAGGTTCTGACGGATACCCAAAACTGTTTTTTGGGACAATGTTAGGGCTTTGGGAATAGACCGTAAGTCAGATGTAATCAAGGTTATTTTTGCTACATCCATGGCGATATCCGATCCTTTACCCATGGCGATGCTAACATCTGCCTGGGCCAAGGCTTGGGAATCATTGATCCCATCACCGACCATGGCCACTATTTTTCCTTTTTCTTGGAGCTCTTTTACAAATTCAGCCTTATCAGATGGTAAAACATTTGCCTTAAAACTTTGTAAGCCCACTTGATGTGCTACAGCTGCAGCGGTAGGATGATTATCTCCTGTTAGCATAAATACTTCAATTCCCCTCTCCTGTAGCGTTTCTATAGCTTCCTTGGATGAACCTTTTATTTTATCCGAGATGGCGAATAAGCCCAAAACTTCGCTATCATTGGCGAAAAAGACAACGGTCTTGGCTTGCGATTGTAGTTCTTTTGCTTTATTCCTCAGTTTTTCCTCACAGGAAATTTTATGCGCTAGCAATAGTTTTTGATTACCGACAAAGAAGCGATTACCTGCTGAGTCGACAGCTTGTACGCCCTTTCCTGTTATGCTGTTGAATTGCGAAATTAAGGCAGGTTTTATTTGAGTTTCCTTCAATTTTTGGACCACTGCTTCAGCCAGCGGGTGCTCGGACTGGGATTCCATAGCTAGCAAAATCGACGCTAAGTGGGTATTCGAAAGGCCTTCTGCCCATACTATTTCCGTCACTACTGGTTTGCCTGCTGTGATGGTTCCCGTCTTATCCAGGACTACCGCATTCACCTGATGAGCTAACTCTAAACTTTCTGCATCTTTTATCAAGATGTTGTTTTCGGCGCCTTTGCCTATGCCCACCATGATGGCCGTCGGAGTAGCCAGGCCTAAGGCGCAGGGGCAAGCAATTACCAATACGGCAACAGAAGTTAATAATGCATGGCTGAAAGCGTTATCACCACCAATGATCATCCAAACTAAAAAGGTAATAATCGAAATCCCCATGACGATCGGAACAAATATTCCAGCGATTTTGTCTACCAGTTTTTGAACGGGAGCCTTGCTTCCTTGCGCTTCTTGGACCAGTTGAATGATCTGTGCTAGTAAAGTCGCACTCCCTACCTTTTCAGCGATAAAACGGAAACTACCTTTTTGATTAACTGTTCCGGCATAAACTTTTTCTCCTTTTGTTTTTTCAACTGGAATAGGTTCACCTGTAATCATACTTTCATTCACATAAGAATGTCCATCTATTACTTCGCCATCTACAGGTACTTTTTCTCCAGGATGTACGATGATCGTGTAGCCCTCCTGCACCGAGGCGATCGGCATGTTTATCTCTTCTCCATCAATAACTACTTTCAGGTCCTTAGGTTGTAGACCCATTAATTTTTTCATGGCCGACGAGGTATTAGACTTCGCTTTTTCTTCTAGCCATTTACCTAAAGATATAAAGGTGATAATTACAGTAGCTGCTTCGTAATAAACGTGCGGAGGTATACCGCGGCTCTCCCAAAAATTGGGAAATAGGGTATTGAATAGGCTAAACAAAAAGGCAATCCCCGTACTCAGGGCTACCAACGTATCCATATTGGCCTTTCCATACCTGGCTTGCTTGTAGGCATTGATAAAGAAGTCTCTACCCAACCAGAACAATATGGGAATTGTCAATGCCAGAGATATCCATCTCCCAGGGATCCATTCCATAAAGAACATACCCAGCACAAAAACAGGAAAGGTCAGGATAGCAGACCAAATGGTGCGTTCTTTTATGGCTTGGTAGTGTTTTTGCTGAAGGGCCTGTTGGATTTCTGCTGGATTTTCTTCATCAATAATCAAGTCGTATCCTACTTTCCGGATGGCATTTTGCAGCTCGCTAGATGTGACAGCAGCATCAAAAGACACAAGAACGGAACTATTGGCAAAATTAACATTGGCTTTCGTTACGCCAGGGGTCTTGGATAGGATAGATTCTACGCTAGATGCGCAAGCGGCACAGGTCATTCCTGTTACTGGATAAGATTTATTTATAAGTGACGGTTTTGGTTTTTCTTTGTGCGCTGCACGATTCAAATTCATAACATTCATAGATATCACTTTTAATGAGCGTACTTGAATGCTACAAATTTCGGCCTTTTAGCAGGAAGTGCGTTACATAATTTGGGGAATACTTTACATCATTTTGTTCAAATCGTATCTAGAGATTTATGCCCTGGCTGTCTAAGTTTCTTGAAGGCTGTAGCGGTCATGCCAGTCTCTTTTTTAAACTGTGATGACAAATGGGCTACACTACTATAGTTGAGCTGAAAGGCAATTTCAGACAGACTTAGTTCATCGTAAAAAAGGAGCTCTTTTACCTTTTCAATTTTTTGCTTCCGTACAAAGCGTTCAATAGTGATGCCCTCTACAGAAGAAAAAAGTCGGCTTAAATAGCTATAATCATGTAATAAATTTTCAGAGAGAAGGACAGAGAATTTAACCAAACTAGCTTCCTTAGAATGATGAATTTCTTGGATGATGATGGCCTTGATTTGATGAATCAGTTTCGATTGTTTGTCATCTACAAGGTCAAAACCATGTGCGAGAAGATGTTCCCTTAATGCTACTCTCTGCTCGGTACTAATGGCTTTACCTATGGTAACCTTTCCCAGTTCTATGTTTGTGACTGATAGATCTAGTGATTCATAGATTCTTTCTACCGCTGTAATACAACGGGGGCAGACCATGTTCTTTATGATATGGAATTGACTCAAGGAGGTACGTTTTTGATCAATACCTTATTAACGTTTCTATGTAATAAAAAGTTAATTTCTTAAAGAACCAGAGGGGTAAGATTTTATTGAATCGCCATCCATTGAACATCCCAGACGTCACTTCTAACCTTTGGACCTTAGACTCCGAACTTCCGAATTTTCACTTTCAACTTGCTTACTCACACCCCAAATCCAAACGAGAACTTGGATCATTATTGGGAAAGCAAGAATTGGATAAGACTTGCTCCGGAACATAGCGTTCTAGGGCAGGATCACGCAAGGCATTTTCGAGAAATGCTACTAGGTCGTCCATTTCATACTCCGTAAGATTTAAGGGATGGAAAAAAGGAGAAATATGGGATTGAGGTACTCTGGTATTTTCTGGAATCCCCTCATTGAAGTATTCTACTACCTCTCGTAGGCTATTTTTACTACTACCGTGGAAATAGAAAGGAGAATCGGACATATTATAAATGCCAGGAACTTTAAACTGATACATTTCGTGTACTCTAAGTGTAAATCCCCCTCTTCCCATATTTCGAATATCGTTGATCCCTGTTGCTAGTGAACCCGGTATATCGCACAAGTCATTGACTCCAATAGCATGAAATTCGGTTGCACTCAAGGCCGGTCCTTGATGGCAGCGATAACAACCTGCTTTCGAATAAAACAGGGCGGCACCTCTTTTTTCTTGTGCTGTAATAGCTTCCGTATTTCCCTTTAACCATTCTTGAAAGGGAGCCTGATTGGTCAACAGGGTTCTCAAATAGGCAGAGATAGCAAAGCTGGTGCTAATAGGAGAATATCTTTCTTCAATTGATAGGTCATTAAAAGCTTCATCATACATTTGCCGATAACCCAAAGTGTCTAATACAAAATTGTCTATGCGCATTCGATGTAGCTTCAAGCCTTCGATATTCTGCGCTTCCAAACCATCCAAACCCAAATGATTTGGTTCGGTCGTCGGATCATCTATTCCCCACAGATGTTCAGTCCCTTCATTGGCGTAGAAAGCGCCAAATTTACCGCTCCAGGTCGTATTGGTTACATACGCTACATTGAGCATGCTTAAGGCTCTAGCTCCTTGAACATCCACCTCTTCAGCCAAATAGTTGTTTAACTTTTCTCTTTGTTCTCCATTTTTTCCAAACCCAATCCCTCCATCCGCAATACCTTGTTGGCGTCCGGGCATAAATCCAGCACTGGGTACGTGGCAGGTAGCACAGGAATAGCTGCCTAAACCATTGGGGTATTGGGGGTCTCTAGCCAAGCCTGTTTCGAAAAACAACATCTTGCCTAGCTCGACTTTTTGCTTTGTCAAAGGATTCTTAGGACCACTCGGAATACGATCATAGTCATCGCTATCAGGCAGGATGAAATCGGTTAATTCGCCCATGGGAGCTACTCTTTCCAGTGTTTTGGCTAACCTTATATCCAATGGGTTGGGTAGACTATCTTTCCCACAAGACTGTACGATCAATGCTGTGAAAAATATATATATCAATTTGTTCATAATGTAGGTATTAAATCATTCATTGTTGGTATCGGCAAAAGCATCACTGTTTTCGAAATAAAGCCAGTAATGGATAGTGCAATCCATTTACGGCTATGACATATTATTTATTTACTGTTATAAGGAGCAAAGGTTACGGCTATGATGTATATTTTGCCAAGTTTTTCAAGATCGGAGTGTATGGAACACCGTAGAATGACAGGTCATGCTATGGCAGTTCAATGGGCTGGGCCTTACTATAAAATTATTTGGAATTCTTATAGCTTAAATGGGCTGCCCTCTAAGGCTGGGCAGGCGCCCACAGATCGGAAATACGAAATCGAAAGTTGGAAACGCTCAGTCTTGTCCCAAAATACCAAGAGTTTGTCCTGATTGATCTTGGATAGCAGCGAACCTCATTTTTCGATTAAGGCTGATACGCTTAGACTTATCCATTTTCAATAGATTTTGCACGATTTTTCGAATAATAGCAAAGTTCTGAACTGCATTATTATTGCGTTTCCGGCTTAGGTCTTCAGCAAAGACTACATCCATGGCCCAATGCTAACGGTATTCCATCCTCAATGATATTTTACACCTCTGTCTACTCTTTTATAGAATTAGTGCTAAGAATAGCCTATCTGATCGGGACTAAATTGCTAAGCGTCAACCTAATTACCTTAAGCATAGTAACGATCGATCCGATCGGTGTTGCACAGACCGTATTTAACCAAAGGGCCATTCAACTGTATTTAATCTACCAATGATGAAGGTTACCCTGACGGAAAACTCCATCATGATCATTGTGGCTCTTGGCATGCTTGCTTCGCTGAGCTAGTAGACTACAATCTTTTTCCGGATGGATGGTCGGCCAGGAACATCTACGCTTACCAAGTAAACGCCAGGTGAGAGGTTCCTGGTCAAAATCGGTATAGTAACTTCTTGTCCATCTCCAATGTCATAGTTTTTAATGGCTTGTCCCAATTGGTCATACAATGATAAGCTTCCGCCCGAGGTATTTTGCAATTGAACCGCTAGCGGCTGACCTGTTCTGATTGGGTTAGGGAATATATCTACCATCGGTAATTCTCTTTCCAAAGACTCTTCTTCTGCGGCATTCGGCATTCCTGTAAAATACGGTATTGCGTAGTTGAAAGCATCGATTCCAATAACTTCTCCAATAAAACGTCCAGGAATATCGTCGGCCGGCGGATGAATCCCTCCCCAGATCCGGGAAAGACTAGTCTGGTCAGCAGCATCTCGGTAGGTAGCCCATTGTAGGATAATATCTACAGTTGGACCTTCTTCGAAAACCAAAAATTCATTTTTAGGTGCCAGAAATTCGCTCTTCCCCCCAGGAAAGAAAGGATCGCCCGTTAATAATGTCATCACTTCAGCCGCCGCTCGGGAGAAGGTAGAATGTCCGGATAGGTATCCGCCGAAAGGAGGGGAGACAAAGGTAGGGCGCTGATAAGGCCACCATTCTTCAGCTAGTATCCATCCTACTCCAGCAGCATCAACAGTTGGGTTGTCTATATAGTCGGGACCTCTCCAAGCCAAAAGCTTGATCTTGCCGATGTGCTGATTCTGGCTTCCTGCCAGGGAATCCCCAAATTGCACCAGCTCAATGAATCCCTCTTGCAAGGGTATACCAGCAGCATTATAGTTGGGTAAATTAGAATCACTACTCTGTCCCTGTTCTGCCATATATCGGATAGCAGAAATGGGGCGTGGATAGTCATACCAACCCTTGATTCCCCAAGAGGCGACGGCAGCATCGTGTACTGCTCCTGCTAATACGAAATAAGCTTTGACGTCCCATTCAAGATCATCTAGGATAGCCCCAGTGCCTTGAAAGCGTTTTTCAAACAGCGGATGATCGCTGACATAGTTGAGAATCGTAAACCAGTGGCCCGGTGGTGTTTCTGAATCAGGGCCATCTGCCCAATATTCTGCTAAAACTCTAGCATAATCGGATCGACGGACGAATTGGGGCTCATAAGGCAAGCCAGTATGAGGGTTAAGTTCGTACCCAGTCCCAGGATCTCCACCCTCCAATAAATTATAAAACGCTCGATACTCCTCCTCTGTCGTAGGATAGCTCTGTATATTACCAATAGACCTAGGGGAAATATCCCACATGGTAGTATCCTCCGGGTCTAAATGAGAAGACCAAATGGACACCAGTGCAAAGTTCCATTCGTAAAGCCCGGCCCATCCATTGGCCGAGGTAGTGTCTATTTGTGGAGGCACACCCGGATCGTGATACACCCAGTATTCGTGTCCATCCCGTTCGTAAATGCTCAGGTCTTCAGGCTTTAGTGCAAAAGGAGTTACTAAACCCCATTCAGGGCTTAGAAACTCAGGGGTATTTATAGGAACGACATTACCAGCCTGATCTATGTATATATTTAATGAGAGGGGTTGCCACCGATTGGGATCAACCATATTTGGGTTGCCAGGCAGGATAGGCGCCAACGGCGGATTGCTAACTTCGTAGTAGAGATTTTTATAATCATTGGTCTCATTGCAATACTCTGCCAGACCGAAGGCGATTAATGCATTTCCCAGGTAGTTGCCAAGTGCTGCAGCCGACCCCTGCCCATAAGCTTCACCGGTAAAATTGATGTCATAACCAAGGCCTTCCATCAGTTCTCTCAGTCTAATTTCTGTTTCGAAACCACCCGGCGACAACCTAAACCTATGCTTTAGTAAGCGGTAAACTGCGTAGCTCATCGCCTCTTCTTGTGCTGCCTGTTTATCTTCGGGTAAGGGCATACCATCGAAGGGGAGTTCGAAACCTCCGAATTCCTTGCCCAGAAAAAAGGGCTGGGCTTCATCTTCAAAGGCAGCCCAAGCGTCGTACAACGCGACAGAAAAGTGGAATAGGTTACGTGCATGGATCGTAGGGCGTGCAAAGTCGTTGCGAATCGACTCCAAAAGTACCTCGTTCCACATTCTAGCAACGGAATGTTGAGCAAAACCACTAGCTGTAAAAACAGAGGACAAAATCAGTAACAAAAAAGTAGTAAGGATTTTATTCATGAGGAATATAAATTGGTTAGCAAGTAGGTAACGGAACTTGTAAAGATACGATATTTCCCGATTATCAGAAGGCTAAACCCCGGGAACAATCGAAATTATATGTACAAATCCGTGTAGTTAAAACCCTGCATGGATCTGCCTAAGATGTTGCGAAATAATAAAGCCAGGCTTTCGTTGAGTGGGTTTTCAAAAACTGCGTAGAGAAAGTGTGGATTCTAAGAGGAAAAAGCAAAAATCGAACTTTCTAACAGAATATATTGGCCATTAAACTAAAATTGCCTTCCAACAGCAATTTGGACTATATTATTTCATTTTGTTTGAATCTGCCGTCTTGCCACCTAGCAAATTCTTTCGGGAAATGGATCGAAATGAAGTGCTACACTATACCACCGTGAGAAGTGGTTTCCGATTTTGAAAATCATTTTTGTCCATGATCTAAACTCCAACTGACAGGATTCTCCCTGCATCAATAAACGGTGGGTAGGAGTTAATACTAAGTTAAAAATATTTAAGTATTTGCTTAAATAACTAATCAGTACTATCATTGCAGCATGAAAAAGGATAATAATGTTTGTATTCGCGTTGATAGAGATGGAGAGCAAATCGAGCGCTGCAAAACGAAAATGGAAGAAATAGATACCTCTGCTTCAGATTTTGCTAAAATTCTTAGCTTGGCTGGCAATGAGGTAAGAATGAAGATCTTGCTTCTTCTCCAAGCGGAAGAAAGACTTTGCGTTTGTGACCTGAGTGAGATTCTGGGAATGAAAATTCCTGCTGTTTCTCAACACTTAAGAAAATTGAAAGATGGCGATTTAGTACAAACAGAGAGAGCAGGGACGACTATCTTTTACTCTCTGACTGAGGAAGCAAAACCGATATTACAGGTCTTGTTTCGATTTATTGCCGTTGAAGTCGTGTAAGGCTGCTATCCTCGATACCACCATAATTATTTGAGGTAGCATGTAAGCATAGAATTTTTTTTGTATGTATTATTTAAGTACTTGCTTAAATTATTAAAAGGGTTGAAAATATGAAAACACAAGAATCATCTGGAAAATTGGCAGGGACGGGGCTTTTAGTTGCTATTACGGCCTCTCTTTGTTGCATAACACCAGTACTGGCCTTATTGGCCGGAACAAGTGGTTTTGCAGCTACTTTTTCTTTTCTAGAGCCTGCCAGACCTTATTTGATGGGACTTACTGTAGCTGTATTAGGATTTGCCTGGTATCAGAAGTTGAAACCGGTAAAAGCCGGAGCCATTGATTGCGATTGCGAAGAGGATGTCAAGCTCTCTTTTTGGCAATCCAAGTCTTTCCTGGGCATTGTCACTGCATTTGCCTTAATTATGTTGGCCTTTCCCAACTATGCCCACGTTTTCTATTCTGATAACAGTAAGGCCGAAGTAATGACCATTAAAGAAGCTGATATCGAAACCGTCACCCTAGGAGTATCTGGTATGACCTGTTCGGGCTGCGAAGAACACGTTAAGCATGCAGTGAATGAACTGCCGGGTGTAATTGAGGTGGAAGCAAGCTATGAGGCTAGGAACACAAGAGTGAAGTTTGATAAAACAAAATCCTCTTTGGAGGAGGTTAAAGCTGCTATCAATTCGACCGGCTACAAGGTCAAAGAAGATCAAATAGGAGAAAAAGCATCAAAATAGAAGGATATGAAGCAGATAACGGATAGGCAAGAAGTTACTCTTGAAATTTCAGGCATGACCTGTGACCATTGTGCAGCAAGTATTGAAAAGCGATTTGCCGACATGAAAGGCATAATTGATAAAAAAGTGAGCTATTCTGGCGGGCAAGGGCATTTTACTTTTGATCCAGTGAGGATCTCCAAAGAAGCGATTATTAATACGATCAATACTGGTAACTTCCAGGCTGTGAAAGAAATTGATAACACTAACCTCACCCCTGGTGGTAGTCATTTTGATTTAATCATCCTTGGTGGTGGCTCTGCTGCTTTTTCAGCAGCGATTACAGCTGAAAGTCTAGGACTACCTACTTTAATGGTCAATGGCGGATTAGATTTCGGGGGTACTTGTGTAAATGTAGGTTGTGTCCCTTCCAAAAATCTTATCAGAGCAGCGGAAACCGCTTACCATGCTACACACTCTAATTTTAGAGGTGTCCAACCTAAAGGAGTGGATATTGATTTCAAGCAGCTTATTCAGGACAAGAAGCAACTGGTTGCCACTTTACAACAGAAAAAATACATGGATGTTGTGAGTGATTTTCAATACCTCACCATGCTAGAAGGTTGGGCTGAATTCGAGAACGAAAAAACGATTGTGGTAAATGGACAAGACAAGTATACCGCCATCAAATTTATTATCGCCACTGGTGCCACTACCAATATACCGAATATTGAAGGCTTGAGTGAAATCGGCTACCTCACTAACGTTTCCCTGTTTGACTTGGAAGAACAGCCCCAAAGCATCACCATCATGGGAGCTGGATATATCGGTTTGGAAATAGCAATGGCCTATAACCGTTTGGGGACAAAAGTCCGTATCATCGAATTTACGGACAGGGTTTTACGTTCGCAAACGCCTGATGTCAGTGAAGAGCTTGAAAAGCAAATGCGGAGTGAAGGAATTGAAATATCACCCAATTTCCGTGCAGTAAAGTTTGAGAAAAAAGGTACTGATACCATCATTCATTGCAAATGCCCAGATGGTTCTTTTGCCAAAATTGTTGAACCTGGCAAAATAGTGATCGCTACAGGTACTCATCCGAATACTTCAAAGCTAGGTTTACAAAACATAGGACTGCAACTAACTGAAAAAGAACATATCAAGGTCAATGATAAAATGGAAACCAACCTTCAGCATGTCTTTGCGGTAGGAGACGTGACCAATACACCTGCCTTTGTCTACACCGCAGCTTTTGAAGGAAAAGCAGCCGTTGAAAATGCTTTTACCTCCGCAGGCACAGAAGTCGATTATTCCTCTCTGCCCTGGGTCGTTTTTACCGACCCCCAAGTAGCCGGAGCCGGACTGGACGAAGCACAAGCGGGAGCCATGAATATCCCCTTCGAGGTAAATAAATTACCTTTAAGTGAGGTTCCAAGAAGTATTGCAGCTAATGACACCAGGGGGTTTATCAAGCTTATTCGCAATACAGAAACGGATAAACTGATTGGCGCAAGAGTGGTAGCCCCCGAAGGTGGCGAATTGATTCAGCAATTAAGCATGGCCATTAAATACGGTATTACCATCAAGGAACTGGCGGATAACTTTTACCCATATCTAACTTTGGGTGAAGGTATTAAACTAGCCGCCATCACCTTTGGAAAGGATATTTCGAAACTAAGTTGCTGTGCCAGCTAATAATATGCTGTCTGATTATGGAGTAACATTTCGATTAATTGGAAAATCGTAAATTATTGAATCATTAAAAACCCCGATCTATAAAAAATTTAAAACTTATTCTTGCGGTCTATTGTCTTCTTACTGGGCTTATACAAGTTTTACCACCTCTTCTTCTGCCAATTCAGAGAGCGTTGTTACTTTTCATCAGGTAAATCTTGTTTGTAGTGTAGGTGCCTACAGTATTTGCAATTGCATTGCATGCTTATTTTAATTACCTTTGCACCCAATGAAATCAATCAGCGCCATATTAGGTATTTATATACTAGCTTTAGCAGTACTCCCATGTGCTGATGAAGCGAACTGGTGCATCTTTGATGTAGAAGAAACTTTTGGGGTAGAATTGCATGAGAGCGGAAATCATAATCACGAAAATGAATGTTCTGATCATTGTTCTCCGCTCTGTACCTGTAGTTGCTGCCATATGACAGTTAGGACACCTACAAAAAACGACCTGCCGACCACTATTCCCAAGCTTATTTTTGCTGACCTCCGATCACTGGAATCTACGCTCGTGGACCTCACTTCTATTCATGACATTTGGCAACCGCCACAGCTTAGTTAAACCATTGGAGTTGATTTACAGGAATTCTGATAGGATTAACGAGATTTTCACCTTTTGTTTCTTTTTTTTAATGGTCGCTTTTGTTATGAACAAAAGCTGGCTAGTCAAAGGACTTCATTAAGAAAAAAGCTTCTCGTTTTCCTCACCTTACCTTGGAATCAACTTCATTTTAGCAGGTTACCTATGCCTGCCCATCTCCTATTCTATGGTTTAACGAAATTTTTATTCCAATATGTTTGATAAGATTATCGCTTATTCGATTCAGAATAAGTTTGTGATAGGGCTACTAGTAGCGGCCCTAATCGTATGGGGACTTTTCTCTCTACGACAACTGCCCATTGATGCCGTGCCTGATATCACCAACAATCAAGTGCAAGTTATTACCATTTCACCGACCTTGGCCACGCAGGAAGTAGAGCAGTTTATAACCACTCCAATAGAGTTGTCTTTACAAAACATCCAGCAACTCGTTGAGATTCGGTCTATTTCTCGTTTTGGCCTGTCGGTTATCACAGTAGTATTTGAGGAAGAGATGGATGTATACCTCGCTCGGCAACTAGTTGGGGAATACCTAAAAGAAGCCGAAAGCAATATTCCTGATGGCCTGGGCACTCCTGAAATGGCTCCTATTTCTACGGGACTGGGAGAAATATACCAGTATGTTGTCCGACCCGAAGAAGGGTACGAAGAACAATACCCAGCTACCGAATTGCGCACTATTCAAGACTGGATCGTAAAACGACAGTTATCTGGAATTGAAGGTGTAGTAGAGGTGAACACGATGGGTGGTTTTCTCAAGCAATATGAAGTAGCCGTAAATCCTAATTTGCTCAAGTCCATTGGCATTAGTATTACCGATGTCCACGATGCGCTACAAAATAGCAATGAAAATACCGGAGGGGCTTACATTGAAAAAAATCCAAGTACTTATTACATCCGCACCAATGGGATTGCCCAATCACTAACCGATATAGAAAACATAGTGGTTGACGTTCGGAACGGTAGACCAATTTTAATAAAAGATGTAGCCACGGTACAGTTTGGTAAAGCTCCCCGCTATGGCGCATTGACCCGTGATGGAGCAGAAGCTGTGGGTGGTCGAGTAATGATGCTTAAAGGAGCAAATTCGGCAGCCGTCACCGAACGAGTAAAAGAACGAGTGGTTCAAATCCAAAAATCACTTCCGGAAGGCGTAGTTATAGAACCCTACTTGGTCAGAGACAAATTAGTTTCAACGGCCATTGGTACCGTGCAGACCAACTTAATGGAAGGAGGTTTAATAGTGGTGTTTATTTTGGTGTTGATGCTGGGTAACTGGCGAGCAGGCTTAATAGTAGCTTCCGTTATTCCCTTGGCCATGTTGTTTGCCATCTCAATGATGAATGTATTTGGTATTTCAGCCAATCTAATGAGTTTAGGAGCTATAGACTTTGGCCTAATCGTGGACGGGGCAGTTATCATCATAGAAGCCATTGTTCATCGCTTGCAGGTGGGGTTTGCTGGCCAAAAGCTGAGCGCAGCCCAAATGAATAAGGAGGTGCAAACCGCTTCTATAAAAATTCGGAGTTCGGCAGCCTTTGGTGAAATCATCATTTTAATGGTTTATATCCCCATTTTAGCCCTAGTAGGCATTGAGGGTAAAATGTTTAAGCCAATGGCACAGACCGTTATGCTCGCCATTGCAGGGGCATTGATTTTGTCTCTTACATACGTACCTATGATGGCCGCACTTTTTTTAAACAAAAAGATTAGCGATAAAAAAACCATTGCTGACCGAATCATTGCCTTCACGCAATGGCTCTATACTCCGATACTGAATGTAGCATTAAGGCTAAAAGGCGTTTTTGTAATCGCTACCCTTGCCCTGTTTGCAATCAGTTTTTATGTGTTTACACAAATGGGGGGCGAATTCATACCCACGTTGGAAGAAGGTGATTTAGCCATGCAGCAGATATTACCGCCTGGGACCTCGCTGTCGCAGAGTATTGAGATGTCCAAGATGATCCAAAATAAGTTGATGGATGAATTTCCGGAAATTGAGGACATTGTTACCAATATAGGCGCAGCCGAAATACCTACAGACCCCATGCCTGTTGAAATTGGTGACTATGTGCTGGTCATGAAACCCAAATCAGAATGGACCTCTGCGAGTAATCGACAGGAGATGTTTGAGAAGATAGAGGAATCTCTAAGTGTATTTCCAGGAGTAGGTTACGAATTTTCCCAACCCATCCAGCTACGGTTTAATGAATTGATGACGGGTTCAAAATCTGATATCGCAATTAAGCTCTATGGACAAGACCTAGACCTTTTGTACAGCAAAGCCAAAGAAGCAGAAGATGTTATTACCAAAATAGATGGTGTCGGAACCGTTAATGTGGAGCAAACTATTGGCATGCCGCAAATTATTATCAATTTTAAGTATGCCAAAATGGCGCAATATGGCTTACAAGTCAAAGAGGTCAATCAGGTGGTAAGAGCTGCCTTTGCTGGAGAAAGTGCCGGAATTATTTATGAAGGAGAAAGACGGTTTGATTTAGTGGTACGGCTGGATGAAACCTACCGTAAGGATCTCGCAAACGTGCAAAACCTATATATCACTCTGGACAATGGCACCCAAGTGCCTTTACAATCTGTGGCGGAAGTGGAATTAATTGATGCTCCTATGCAAATCTCCAGGGACAATACCAATAGAAGAATTGTTATTGGTGTAAATGTAGGAAATACAGATGTAGAAACCTTGGTAGGTAAAATTCAAGCGGAACTGGATACTAAACTAAGTTTACCTTCAGGATATTACTTCACCTATGGCGGCCAATTTGAAAACCTCAAGGCCGCCAATGCTCGCCTGGCAGTAGCTGTACCTCTTGCTCTGGCACTTATTTTTATACTCCTCTTTTTTACATTTGGTTCCATATCACAAGCGGCCTTGATATTTACCGCTATTCCACTATCTGCCATTGGTGGCATTTGGGCTTTGCAGCTAAGAGGTATGCCTTTTAGCATTTCAGCTGGTATAGGGTTTATTGCCTTGTTTGGGGTAGCTGTCTTGAACGGGATCGTATTGGTTGGCTACTTCAACCAATTGAAAAGCGAAGGGATAAGCAATATTCGGGAGCGCATTTTAAAGGGTACAAGTGTGCGACTCAGACCTGTTTTAATGACTGCCTCGGTGGCATCTTTGGGTTTTCTACCAATGGCCCTTTCCACTTCAGGGGGGGCAGAAGTCCAGCGACCTTTAGCAACAGTTGTCATTGGCGGCTTGATAACTGCCACTTTCCTGACACTGGTCGTTCTACCTATTTTATACAGTTGGCTGGCACAGTGGCAGGAAGGTAAAAACAAGCCATCCTTACCAGTAAAAGGAGCTATGGTGTTGCTGCCGCTGCTGTTCTTTGGATGGTCGGCCCAAGCACAGCAAAGACCAATAACGATGGACCAAGCCATAGAAATAGCCCTTAAGAACCATCCATCTGTTCGGGCCGCTAAGCTGCAAGTTCAACAAAGCCAGGCTTTGCAGCATCTGAAATACAGCCTGGGAACAACTGATATTAGCTATCAGGGCGAGGGTTTATTTCGGAAAAACGGCCAGCGGCTTAATCAAATTGGCTTCGTCCAAAGTTTACCCAATCCCGCCACAACCAAAGCGCAAAATGCTTTCCAAGATGAAGTCGTGGTGATGAATAATCTGTACAGTGAATTGACAGAGAAAGAACTAAAATTTCAGCTTAAGCAGCTTTATTACGAACTACAACAACGCAAAGAGCTGCAAGCCCTTTACCAGGAATTGGTACAGCTATACCAACAGTATTACCAGACTGCATCAGTGAGAGTACAAACGGGTGCTGCCAACAATATAGAACGACTTAGCATAGGTTCTTCGCTGAATGAATACCAACTATTGCAAAGGCAAATGGCTCTGGAAATTAGCAATCTCGAAGAACGCTTGCAAGTCATGCTCAATACCAATGAAGCGGTAACCACTACGGATGGTCTTAGCCTAAACAGCCCAGTTTCCAGAGACACTGTGGCTGCCCTTCAGGTGCAATTAGCCAAACAACATATTCGCCTAGAACAAGCCAATATTGACATTTTAAAGGCGAAGATGAAACCCGATTTCAATCTTGGATATGCAGCTCAGAACTACTTTGATGGGGGCTGGTTGTCCGGGATACAGGTCGGGGTGCAAATACCTTTATTTAACAAGCAGACCAAGCAGAAAATAGAAGCGCAAAAGATACAGACAGAGGTGGCTAAAGCCCAGTACGAAGCGGAGCAATTGAGGGTTAACCAGCAACTATTGTCGGTCTATAATTCCATTCAACTCTATGCTGAAGGAGCTAATTATTATCGGGAACAGCTGGATAGCGTAAATCCAGAGATGGAAAGAATTTCTGAGTTAAACTATCAGGCCGGAGAAATTTCTTATTTGGAACTGCTCAACACCCTTAACCTACTAGCTAAAAACAATAAGCGTTATTGGGAACAGGTACTGGCACATAATAAAGCCGGTGCACTTTATCAATTTCTTGCAAATCAATAAAATATAATCGAAATGAAAATCATAAATCATTCCATATTACCAATGCTACTAGTAGCTGTGCTGCTGCTGTTTTCCTGCAACCAAAAACAGGATGAAACGGACGGGCACAATCATGAAGAAGAGTCTACCCAGCTCTCAAATGAGGAAGGACACGATTCCGAAGGTGACGAAGAACATGTAGAGGGCGAAATACATCTAACCCAAGAGCAGATAGCTGCTATGAATATTACCTTAGGAGATTTTTCGCAGGTAAAAATCAACGACTATGTCAGTGCAACGGGCACGCTAGGCTTACCACCAAATGCCTACTCTTCCGTCAGTGCTAAAGCGAGTGGCTTCATTAAGAATAGCGGAAAATATGTAGAAGGTAATTATGTGAAAAAGGGAGTCGTATTGGCCCACTTGGAGAATCCCGAATTCATTACACATCAGCAGGAGTACCTGGAAACAGCTGCTGAACTGACTTTTCTTCGGCAAGAGCTAGAGAGACAACAAACACTGGTGGAGGCCAATGCAGGGGTAGAAAAAAACCTGCAAAAGCTACAATCTGAAGTCAATATGAAGACGGCAACGCTAAACGGCATAGCTAAACAATTGACTTATCTGGGCATTAATGTCTCCGATTTAACGCCAGATAATATTGTAGAACGCATTGCCCTTGTCTCACCCATGTCGGGTTACCTGACCTCCATCAAAATGAATAACGGCATGTATGTGGAGCCCAAGATGGAATTGATGGAGATTGTAAGTGAAGAACATTTGCATCTTGAATTGGATGTATTTGAAAATGATCTCACGCAGGTAAAAGAAATGCAACGCATTAGCTATACCGTGCCAGCATTGGGCAATGCGATGTACGAAGGCGAAGTCCATGTAATTGGTAAAGAGTTTAATACCGAAAATAAAACGGTTCGCATCCATGGCCATTTGGAGAAGGAACGCCCCCGGTTTATTAAGGATTTATTTATAGAAGCAAAGATTTGGCTTAATGATCAGACGGTTCAGGCATTGCCGGAAAAGGCAATTATTAAAGATGGGGCGTCATCCTACATCTATATAACTACTGGGCAGGAGGAAGGAGGAGAAGTAAAATTCGAACAAATAATGGTAATACCAGGTACTAGTGATAATGGATATACTTCCGTAAAATTGGTTAATAAAATATCGGAGGGGGTGAAGATTGTAACGGATGGAGCCTATTATGTGTATGCGCAATCAAAAGCAGGAGAGTTGGAACATGAGCATTGATTAGTTACTCGGCTGGTTACCCATTGGTTAACCAGCCGAATGATACTGAAGGTCAACCCACGATCCATCATGCTACAATCAATTCAAAATTAAAAAGACCTGAAAGAAGAATGATTAAAACAACTTTTCATATTCCACAAATGGATTGCCCTTCTGAGGAAAATCTAATAAAATTAAAGCTGGACGGTGTTCCCGAAATAAAGCATTTGAAGTTTGACCTTCAAAATCGGCAATTAACCGTTTTTCATGACGGCCAACTTGAGTTAATTGATCGCCTCCTTAGCGAGCTGAATTTAGGAAGTAAAAAACTTGCAACGGAACAGACCGAATCTGTGGATTTCGCAGAAGAAAATAATCAGCGCAAATTGCTTTGGATGGTATTAGGGATAAACTTCGCCTTTTTTATTATTGAAATGACAACTGGCTTTATTTCCAAATCAATGGGCTTGGTAGCTGATAGTCTGGATATGTTAGCTGATGCCTTTGTATATGGAATAAGCCTTTTGGCTGTAGGCGCCACCATAAATCGGAAGAAGAGTATTGCCAAACTTGCCGGGTATGTCCAAATCACACTTGCCGTAATTGGGTTTATGGAAGTGCTTAGAAGGTTTTTTGGAGATGAAAAATTACCTGATTTCTTCACTATGGTTCTAGTTTCTGTTTTTGCACTTATAGCTAACGGTATTTGTCTGTACCTCCTTCAAAAATCAAAGAGCAAAGAAGCACATATGCAGGCCAGCATGATCTTCACGTCTAATGATGTAATCATAAATCTCGGCGTTATCACAGCTGGTATTTTGGTGCATTGGCTAAACTCAAGCAAGCCCGATTTAATAATCGGTACTATCGTTTTCATTTTAGTAATCCAAGGTGCCATTAGAATTCTAAAACTTAGCAAATAAAGACTATATGAAAAATCAGGAATCGGCCACTAATTATTACAATAAATTCTCCAAAATTTATGACCTGTTTTCTCCAAGGTTTTACTACCACAAAGCCAGAAGTCAGGCGATTAGACAATTGCAATTACAAGACGGGCAGACCGTCTTAAACCTTCCCTGCGGTACTGGTCAAAATTTTGAATATTTCCAAAAATATTTGAACAACAAAGGTTTAATCATTGGCATTGACTTATCAGATGGAATGTTGGGCCAAGCCAAAAAGAAAATAACTAAAAACAACTGGGCCAATATCAGTCTCTTAAAGGGAAATGCCACTAAAATAACGCCAACTTGGATTGTAGAAAAGATCGATAAACCTATAGCCGTTGATGCTGTATTATGCGATCTTGGATTGTCTGGTTTCCCTGAATGGGAAAAGGTAATTGATAATATGCTTTCCCTTTTAAAGCCCGAGGGTAGAATCGTTATTATGGATTGGTATATCCCAAAGCCTACTATCCGTGGAGCATTTGTTAATTGGATTGGCAAGGGAGAAGTAGATAGGCCAATTTACCAATACCTGCAAACGAAAGTGAGCGATTTTGAAGTAGATACATCATTTAATCGAGGAGGTGTTTTTGTAGCTCTAGGAATTAAAAGAAAATAAAACGATGAAAAAAATAAAACTTGAGATACCTGTTCTACTTCCGGAAATTCCGGATAAAAAAGACCAATGCGTTAAGCGCCTGTTGGATACTTTAAGTGACCAAGATGGCATTGAAAAAGTGCATATTAAGGAAGGGGAACCTGACTTAATATGCATTCATTACGAACCAGAGATTATTTCTTTGACTAAAGTAAAAGACATTGCCAAACAAAATGGAGCTGCCCTTACGCATCGTTTCCAACATATATTGATTGATGTAAAAGGTGTGCGGCATCAACGTCATGCACGTAGTTTAGAACAATCTTTAAGGCAGACTAATGGGATTGCAGAAGCTTCGGTTTCGGCAGGCGGAGTACTCCGACTGGAATGGGATAATGAAATTATTAAAGAGCAAGAGGTGCTGCTAGGGGTCGAAAAAACTGGATTGAAAATTGTGCAGGCCCCTGTTGAAAAACACGAACACGAAGAAGGAGACGAGCACGACCATGCTGAGCACGATCACAAAGCTGGATTTTTGGGTGAAAATACCGAACTCTATTTTGCCATTGGCAGTGGGGTGTTTTGGTTATCAGGATTTACCCTTTCTTTTTTTGAGGGTACTCCGCAGTGGTTATTAACCGGATTATTTATCCTTGCCATTGGTTTGGGGGGCTATTTTACGCTATTAGAAGCGATTGAGACCATTCGTAAAGGAAAATTTGAAATAGACTTTTTGATGTTGGTAGCCGCTGCCGGGGCCGCTGCTTTAGGAAAATGGCAAGAGGGAGCCTTATTGTTATTTTTATTTAGTCTGGGGCATGCTCTGGAGCATTATGCGATGAATCGAGCAAGAAAATCTATTACAGCTCTTTCTGATTTGGCACCGCCTATGGCTATCGTCAAACGCTATGGGGAACAAATAGAAGTTCGCGTGGAGGAATTGGTAATTGACGATATTATTGTGGTAAAGCCCAATACGAAAATTGCATCGGATGGAGTCATCATTAAAGGAAGTAGTGCTGTTAATCAGGCACCGATTACGGGCGAAAGTATGCCTGTGGATAAATACCCGGTAGAAAATCTATCAGCAGATTATGATCTCAATAATTTGTCACCTGAAAACAGAGCCTTTGCCGGAACCATTAACGGCAGTAGCGTCTTAGAAATAAAAGTTCTAAAATTAGCAAAGGATAGTACCCTGTCTCGGCTAATTACATTGGTGAAAGAAGCCGAAACCCAAAAGTCGCCTACCCAACTGCTCACCGATAAATTCGAGCGTTATTTTGTACCAGCGGTTTTACTTTTAGTTTTTGTACTCTTGTTTGCTTTCTTAGTACTTGATGAAACTTTTGGAGAAAGCTTTTATCGAGCTATGGCCGTGCTGGTTGCAGCTTCTCCTTGTGCCTTAGCCATTTCTACGCCCAGTGCAGTATTGGCGGGAGTAGCTAGAGCTGCCCGGCAAGGCGTATTGATTAAAGGAGGTCGTCCTTTGGAAGACCTCGGGGATCTAAGTGCGGTGGCTTTCGATAAAACAGGAACCTTAACCGAAGGGAAACCCAAATTGACAAATGCGATCCCTTTTGAAGGAACTACCAAAGAAGAATTATTGAAG
>Ga0070727_10001642_pt1 | contig 23187 bp, 16 predicted proteins | sample tdAd472_FD_66722 | JGI IMG/M metagenome (GOLD analysis project Ga0070727, IMG submission 66722) | Marine sediment microbial communities from the Atlantic coast under amendment with organic carbon and nitrate - tdAd47.2 | ecosystem: Environmental > Aquatic > Marine > Coastal > Sediment | place...
TAAGTCAGCATAAGTCTAGTCGGTTTTGGGATAAAGATAAAAGAAATGTAGAAAGAAGCGGATACATTGATCTCCTCGCAACTTTATCATTCAACTGTCTTGTAATAAGGAATGACTTAGCTTAGTTGAGATTCCTTTGCTAGCAATTCCATATCTCTAACCAACAATCTGCGCCGATCAAAGGTCAGAATGTTCTTATTACGAAGATCATTTAAAACCGTTGTAACTGTTTGCCGAGAAGTGGCTGTCAGGTTGGCGATTTCTTGATGAGTCATGAATTTTCTCACTACCTGTTCATAGCCTACTCTTTGTCCTTTATTAGTTGCGAGACTATGTAGGAACTCGATGATTCGTGTTCGAGAGTCTTTGAAAACCAATGCTTCTAGGCGCTGCTCCATTTCAAGCATTCTAGAACCCATGATTTTCATCAGAAAAAGATTTAAGGAGTTGTGGTCTCGCATTAAGGCTTTCATATCGACTACGGTAAGAATGCAGAGGGAGGTATCTTCCATCGCATAGGCAAAGTCTCTTCGTTTCTCTTCGCCAATCAGCGACAGTTCTCCAAAGACTTCACCTTTGTTCAAGATGGCTTTTGTTATTTCTTTTCCATTATCAGCATAGCTACCGATTTTAACTCTACCCTCGGTCAAGAAGTAAAGGCGATCTGCTTGTTCATCCGGTAAGTAGATATATTCTCCCTTTTTAAATACTTTATGGGAGTGTTGCTCCATTTGGCCCTGACCTACTTTCTTGGGGCAAAAGAGGCCAGTTACGTCAATGTTTTCTAAGTACCAGAGTGATTGATTATTACTCATAGAACTAGTTCTTTGGTTGTAATTAGGTTTTGGTTTGAATATAGTAGTTTGCTAACCATTAACTCAAGAAGATATCATCTTAACATGACGCCAGAAAGTATGGTTGTGCTTAATAAAAAGAAGTGAACTAAACTGTCTCTAAGGCAACACTTCCTTTGGCTTTTACCGCTCATCATCTGGGCGTAAACCGAATCGATCGATCAAGTCTCTGACCTTTGGATTGGTCTCATTCATCAACAAATACTTCTCTTTCGCATTTAGCATCTTTTTGGGCTTGGGTGGCGCCTTTTTTACCAAGGTTTCATCCCGAACCAATTGCATCATCAAGTCGCTTCTCCCCACCTCTTTTCGAATGAAGTCCATTAAACTCAATTCTTCCCGGATTGCACTTTCAGATAGGCCTGATCCTACTTTGATTACTAATGTTTTATCTTGTAGGTCAATATTTGCATTCTTGAAAATGGATTTGATTGTGTCTTTATCCAGTTGTTGGATAAATGCCTCCCAGGCCCTCCTGAGCACTTCAATGGTTAATTCTTCTTGTTCAACTATTTCTTTCTGAACGGTGTCATTCTGTGCTTCGGCTAAGAGTGCATCTAAGCTGATTTTAGCCACACTGTGCTTGTTGGCAGGCTTGGTTGAGCCATTGCTTGGCGGCGAACCGTTGGTACTTGCAGGAGGCATAGCGACGGCCGAAACTTTTTCAATTACGGGTTCTTCTTTTGGGCTAGCTGCTATAGGTGCATTGGTCGTTTCAGCACTAGCAGTATTTTCTACGTCAATGGTCTTGGGTGCGGGTGTGACGGAAGCCGGACTTGTGTTTGTAGCTACTGGAGCTACGTTTGGGTCAGGTGTTTTTTTTTCTACAGCTGGAGCTATTGCAGCTTGTTCTGACAATCGAAAGGCACGATTGATATGCGCCATTTTGATGAGTGCCATCTCTGCGTGCAGGCGCTTATTTCGCGCCATTTTATAATTGATATCACATTCGTTGGCTAAGCTGAGAGCCGTCAATAAATAGGAAATTGGGCTGATTGTAGCCTGTTCTTTATATCGCAGCCTAAGTCCTTCACTTACCTCTAAAAGAGCAAGTGTTTGCTCATCCTTGCAAACGAGTAGATTGCGAAGGTGTTCGGCTAGGCCATTGACGAAAAGTTCTGCATCAAAGCCTTTTTTCAGGATGTCATTGAAGATCATCAAGACTTGAGACACATCTTCCCGTAGTAAAGCATCTACAAATTTGAAGTAATAATCATAATCCAACACATTGAGGTTGGTGATCACGTCTTCGTAGCTAATTTGCTTACCAGAGAAAGAAACAATCCTATCAAATATCGACAAAGCATCTCGCAAGGCTCCATCTGCTTTTTGCGCTATGATATGTAGGGCATCGCTTTCGGCTGCAATACTTTCTTGTTGACAGATTTCGGTCAAGTGATTCACCATATGGGGAACCTGAATACGGCGGAAATCAAAGATTTGGCAACGAGAAAGTATGGTAGGAATGATTTTATGTTTCTCCGTAGTAGCTAGGATGAAAATAGCATAGGGAGGCGGTTCTTCCAAAGTCTTTAGAAAAGCATTAAAAGCTTGCTGACTTAGCATGTGTACCTCATCAATGATGAAGATCTTGTATTTACCTTTCTGAGGTTGGAAACGGACCTGCTCTATCAGTGCTCGGATATGCTCCACGGAGTTATTAGAAGCCGCATCTAATTCGGTAATATTGAAAGAGGCATTTTCATTAAAGGCTTCACAAGAACTGCAGGTATTACAAGGTTCAAAATCTTCGGTTGGGTTCTGACAGTTCAATACCTTAGCTAGAATCCGAGCACAAGTTGTTTTTCCTACACCTCTTGGACCACAGAAAAGGAAGGCATGTGCCAAATGGTCGTTCTGCAGCGCATTCTTCAGCGTGAGCGATACATGCTCCTGTCCCACTACTTCATCAAAGCGATTGGGTCGATATTTACGTGCCGATACGACGAATGTACTCATGTGCTATTTCTGTTATCTAGCTATTGGTTATAAAGTTCAAGATAGCTTGCAAGAACTACAGGTAAAGATACGAAAAAATGATGGGCTTTGGTTTTTCAAGCGCTATGGACTTACTACTAGAAATAATTTTTACTTTTACTAAACTAGTGATAGTATTTTAACCCATTTCATCACCTGACAATGGCTACTAAGATAGGAAACTGCAAAAATTGTGATGAACCCATTTCTCCGGAGTGGGACTATTGCCCCAATTGTGGGCAAAAAGATACGGATGGTAGAATCACTGTTCGTCATCTCTTTTCGGAGTTTTTTGATGCAGTTTTCAATATTGAATCGCGCACTATTCTCACCTTTCTGGCTTTATTTGTTCCTGGAAAATTAACGATAGCCTATTTTGCTGGGAAGCACCGAAAATACGTTCATCCATTGCGAACTTTATTTGTGATGTCTATTCTTCTAATTGTTGCCCTGAGTTATCGCGGTGCTGATCAGCAGACGAATCATAATTATATTTTAAAAGAACAATTCTTGAAAGATGGGGTGAAGGAGGAGGTGATAGATTCTTTGGTTCAGGCCCGGGAAGAAACTAGTCATCTATTTGGTCTAGATACTATTGATCAGGCTTTAGATACCTTGCATTTATACTTGCGACGAAAGATTGGCTGGCACGGTGACAGCATTAACCTAGGGCGCTATTTCAGCCTATTTGGAGATGATTACAGTGAGATGGTTGGACGAGATGATTTATTGTCGATGTCACCTAATGAATTGGTGGATGCCTATGGCATAGAAGGTCTGTTTAATCGGCAAGTTTTTCGGCAAAAAGTAAAGTTTATTTTGGATGAGAGTCGATTAAGCGCTTTTGTAGTGAGTAGCATCTCTTGGGTTACGCTACTAATGATGCCGCTGATTGCTTTTATTATCCGACTTTTTTATAGAAAGCAGGAGAGGTATTATGTAGAGCATCTGATTTTTACCTTTCACCTTCACTCTTTTTACTTTTTTGTCTTGAGTGCCTTTTTATTTATCATCAACCTCTTCAATCTACCTGTAGTCTTGAGCTTCTTGCTGATTTGTGGAGGCTACGGTATCTTATCCCTGAAGCGGGTCTACCAAGAGAGTTGGAAGAAGACTATATTCAAGTTCAGTTTCTTGTCCTTGGCTTACTTTTTTTCCCTTTTAGGCGTAATTATCACGACATTCCTCATTAGTTTTTTCATTTTTTAGCGACAATATTCACAGTAAATAGCTTGGATTTTCTCCTCTCGTTGTAATTGAAAGTAAGTAGATAACCATTTACACAGTCTTGCTTTATTTCTTGCCAAGCAAGTCTTCATCCAATCATAATAGGCTTGATCCTTTTCTCCTTTCTTCCAAAAGGTATAAGTTTGGAGGTAGGTGAAAAGCAAATTGTCAGAGGCATTTTCCTGCTCCAGGTAGGGCTTCATGATGGCAATTGACCAGTCGAGGTAGTAGTTGCGATTAAAAAAGCGGGTCAAAGCCAAGACTTCGGCTTCGCTCATTTCTTTTTCAGAAAAATAATCTTGTATCGCCAACATGGAAGCGGTTCTTTTATCATAGTCCCGTTGTTGATAGTGATAATCTACGGCAGCCAAGTGGTAGTTGATCATCAATCGATCTAGGGCCTTATCAATAGCTTGGTAATCGATTTGATAAGTATCGTGCTGGTACAGTTCCAGTATTTTTTGACTGATATCTGTTGTTACTTTGAGTGGTTGTTGGGTTTGATAAAAGTAGCGCACAGCGAAACCCAGGTAATTAAATTGTAGGGGGAAGTAGTTGGGGGCTAATTCATAAATGGCCTGCACCTCATCTAGGTATTCTTGATCTGTCCGAATATGCTTTTTGAAAAAGAGATCTAAAGCCAGGGCATTGCTGAGCAGCGCAATATTTGCCTTTTGTAGCGGGATTCGGATGCTGGTAATATCAGCTAAGTTTAGGTCGAAAGCTAGGAAGGATCGAATGAGTTCTGCTTGCAGTTCAAGGGCCTTTTGGGTCTCCTGGCTATTGATGGCGGCTTGCAGTTGTTTTATTTTTGATAGGGCATCTGGTGTGGATTGGGCCATTTGATAGGGGGTAAATGCTTCATTGCGTTCTTGGCGGTAATGGACAATGACTTTGGCTTCCCGTTGTGCGGCGAGTTGAGGGGCAAACTGTTGGGCTGTTTGGGGATTTTCCAGCTGTTGTTTGATTGCTGTTGGGGCTAGCTTTTCGAATTTAGACCAAGTTGTTCCTAAAATCTGGCGATAAAATAAGGGCCAATTTTCTGCGGCTGTTGTTCTTATTTTAGCGGCTGCAATATCTAATGAAAGTAGCGCTTGTTCGATCGTATCGGCTCGTTGTTGTTGTAAAACCAGGTTTCCAGCAGTATTCCCTTCTACTGAACTATAGGCCAAGACCTGAATGGAGTCAATTTGTGTTAGTTGGGCTGTTACAAATTGATGGACTTTCTCCCATTGATCTGCAGCAAATTGAACACTATTCTTATCAAATTGCAAAACCAGTTGCTCCTGTAAATGCGTTACTTTTTCTACCTTGGGATCGCGGTGGCCGACGGCTGCTATTTGGATGGGGTCAACTGTCTGGAGTCCTTCTAGGGCCCAAATGGGATTGATGCGAAATAAAGGCAGGTGTCCAAAAGGAATCCCAATGGGGTAGTTATTGACACAAGCTTTATTCTGATTGATAGCGATCACGTTTAATTGGATAGCTTCCTTTTTTAGGGCTGCTGGAATTTTCCCTAAGTAAGTGTATAGCCGATTGCTATCTGGGTGTTGGTTACTTTGGTAAAGGGATTCGTATGGAATGGGTTGTAGGATGGCACCATCATGAACTTCGCTCGGATAAAAATTATTTTCTTTTTCACAACGAAATTGATCTCGATGAATAATATCGATCGCCAAGGCGTCACCAGGCTGAGCGATGATTTCTTGTAAAACGGCTTTGTCATGGTATTCCAAATAAATAGAACTGCCAAATAAGCGAAGGTGTAAGGGAAGGTCGGCCGCGATATAGGGATTATCACTTACCCGTTGACAAGCTGCTGCTTCAAAAACATCTATGCCATAGGCGTCTTCTTCGATTTTAACCCCTGCTAACCCGTCGAATGGAGTGCCAGCGAGTACCTGTACAATGTACATCCCATTAGCTTGGGGATCATTGGCGAATCGTAGGCCGGACAATTCGAATGAAGGATTATTCAAGTTTTTCCAGTTTTCAGCTTTGTTTTTAAACGCATCATAAATGGCTTTTGCTTGTGTGGGATAATCCACTTGGAAAGGGACAAAGGCTAAGTTTTCAGCAATACCCGCAAAGACACCGTCATGACTGCTTACCCGCTTTTGCGGCGTTTCTTTTCCACTAAAAAGCTGATCATGGGTTAATTTTTTTACCGCTTTGATATATCTCACCTGATCCTTGGCCGCCAGACTTAGAATGGGGTTTTTAATCAACTTGGGCGAACCCTGCTCTAGCCGATAAGTATTTACTAAAGCCAAGAACTGCTCTTCCAATTGATCGGCATCTATTTGGGAGGGAATAAACTGCTGGGCAGGCATAAAAAAAGGGCAGAACAGGCACCCTAAAAGCACCAAGCGAGCGTAGTTCATATTTGTTTTTCTTTGGAATGCAATATAAGTGAATGCCTAGTGCGCTGCAAGGGTCGGTCTTTTAATCCTATCGATCCGCCTATATTTATCACTTCTATCTTGTTCAGGAAAATAAAAAAATAAACTTAGTTTGACTTTTAAACTAAGTAAACTTATCTTTGTGTCGTACAAAATTATTACCCAACACATTTTCAACCCAAAAAACAGCGCTATGCTTGGAGCTATCGCAGGAGATGTAATAGGATCACGATTTGAAAGAGATGGTTTTAAATCGAAAGAATTTCCTTTATTTACAAAGGCATCTATTTTTACAGATGATACGGCTATGACGATTGCAGTCGCCGATGCCCTATTGAATAATAAAGCGTACGAGCAGGCCCTGAAAAGTTGGGGGCGACGTTACCCTTTAGCCGGCTATGGTGGGACCTTTAGGCAATGGTTGGCTGGTTTGGTGAAAGGACCTTACAACAGTTGGGGGAATGGATCGGCTATGCGAGTAAGTCCAGTCGGTTGGTTGTGTAATACCTTGGAAGAAGTACTAACCGAAGCTGAAGCCAGCGCTGCAGTCACACACAATCATCCGGAAGGGGTGAAAGGGGCGCAAGCGATTGCGGTCTGTATTTTCTTGGCTCGTACAGGACATGAAAAAGAAGCCATTCGTGACTATTGTATTGAGACTTTTGGTTATAATCTTCGTCGAAAGATAGATGACATTCGTATCTATTATTCTTTTGATGTAAGTTGTCAGGGGTCGGTGCCAGAGGCGATTATCGCCTTTCTCGAAAGCGATGATTTTGAGGATGCTATTCGCAATGCAATTTCTTTGGGGGGAGATAGCGATACTATTGCCGCGATGGCAGGGAGTATTGCAGAGGCTTATTATGGAAATGTTCCGCAGGAGATTGTGGATGGAGTAGCACAGCGATTGCCGGAGGATATGAAGAATATTTTGGCTCAGTTTCAGGGTATGTTTACGCAGCGAGTGTAATAGTGAATAAGCTTTAAATTCGGCGAGCAGGAGCTCGCCACTTTGGACCGCGTACGAGCAAGAGCTCGTAGCAAACGATTAAGTGCAAAAAAACATAAAAGATGAAAATAGCGCTTGCGCAAATCAACGTACATGTCGGTAATTTTGCTGGCAATTTAACTAAAATGAAAGCCGCAGTGGCGGAAGCTAAGGAACAAGGAGCGGATATTGTATGCCTGCCTGAGCTGGCAACGGTGGGGTATCCACCCAGGGATTTTTTGGAGTTTGAAGATTTTATTGATTTGGCAGAGCAGAATGTTGAGGCTTTAGCGAAGGAGGCAGAGGGCATAGCGATTGTGGTGGGGTCGGTCAGCCGAAATCCTGTCGTGGAAGGGAAGGATTTGTATAATTCTGTATATTTTCTGGCGGAAGGTAAAATCCATTTTGTCCAGCATAAAACGCTACTTCCTACCTATGATATTTTTGATGAATATCGCTACTTCGAGCCTGCTTCCGCCTGGAATGTGTTGGAGTATAAAGGGAAGCGCATAGCGCTGACAGTCTGTGAAGACCTATGGAATGTGGGCAATGAAAATCCACTTTATAAGATATGTCCAATGGATGAAATGATGGACCAACATCCCGATTTCATCCTTAATGTCTCTGCTTCGCCTTTTGCTTATGCCCATGCTGCTGATCGCATTCATGTGTTGCAAACCAATATAGCGCGGTACGGGCTGCCCTTATTTTATGTCAATCATGTGGGTGCACAAACGGAGATTCTATTCGATGGTGGATCGATTGTGTTGTCTCCGGATGGTAAAGTTTTCCAGGAAATGAGTTATTTCAAAGAAGAGGTTCAAACTTTTGACCTGGAAGAAGTGAGCAAAGGTGGGCAAGAGCGAGTGCAGGAAAAAGACAAAATGACTTTGATTCATGATGGCTTAGTCATGGGACTACAAAATTACTTTGGAAAACTAGGATTCAAGAAGGCCATTCTGGGGCTTTCGGGAGGGATAGATTCTGCGGTAGTAGCTGTTTTAGCGGCTAGGGCTTTAGGAAAAGACAATGTGCGTGTGATTTTGATGCCTTCGCAGTTTTCGAGTGATCATTCTGTCAATGACGCCCGAGCTTTGGCCGAAAATTTAGGGATTCAATACGATATCATTCCGATTGAGTCTATGTATCAATCCTTTTCGACGGCGCTAGAACCTCACTTTTGGGCGAAAGACTTCAATATTGCGGAAGAAAATATTCAAGCCCGGGTAAGGGGAATGTTGCTGATGGCTTTTTCTAATAAATTTGGCAACATCGTACTCAATACTTCCAATAAAAGTGAAATGGCGGTAGGTTACGGTACCTTGTATGGGGATATGTGCGGGGGATTATCGGTGATAGGAGATGTGTATAAGGTGGAAGTCTTTGAGTTGGCACGCTATATGAATAAGGACGGAGAAGTGATACCCGAAAACATCATCACCAAACCACCAAGTGCAGAACTAAGACCTGACCAAAAAGACACAGATAGTCTGCCAGAATATGAGGAGCTAGATCCGATTTTATACCACTATATTGAGCAACATAAGAGCCCCCAAGATATTATTGAAATGGGCTATGATGAAAAACTTGTTCGTCGAATTCTACGCCTCGTAAACATTAATGAGTTCAAACGACACCAAACGGCTCCAGTTCTCCGCGTTTCTGACAAAGCCTTTGGTATGGGTCGCAGAATGCCAATAGTTGGTAAATACTTAGCTTAAAATATCAATATGTTTCCCGCTCCAAATCCCGTCCATTCTGCCCTGTTGGGACTAGCTGTCGCTGATGCGCTTGGCGTACCTGTTGAGTTTCGCTCCAGAGAAGAACTGGACCAAGATCCCGTGCAAAATATGCGCGCTTATGGGACTTATAACCAGCCAGCAGGAACCTGGTCGGATGATTCCTCTATGGCTTTTTGTATAGCAGAGAGCTTGGTCAAAGGTTATGATCTGGTGGATATCGCCCAGCGATTTGTTCAGTGGAAATACCATAATTACTGGACGCCACACGGCGAATTATTTGATATAGGAAATAAAACCACGGCAGCGATTGCCGAATTAAAGGAGATATTGACAGCGGGGAAAGTAGCCGAATTAAAGGGATTGTATTCCGATGATGAAATGGACAATGGGAATGGCTCATTGATGCGCTGTATTCCCTTGTTGTTTTACATTAAAGGGAAGAGCCTGGAGGACAAATTCCGTATAGTATGGGAGGTCTCTGCTTTGACACATGGTCATGTACGATCTGGTCTTGCTTGTTTTTTCTATCTGTTGCTGGCAGAGTATATTCTGGAGGGTAAAGAAAAAATGGATGCCTATTTGCTGGCTTGTGAGACCACCACTAATTTTTTGAAGACCCAGGACACCGATGAAAAAGAAGTTGAAGTATTTGCTCGAGTCCTAGGCGGTCAGATTCATAAGGAAGACAGAGCGGTGATTACTTCTGATGGTTATGTAATGCATAGTCTTGAGGCGAGTTTGTGGTGCTTCTTGCGGTATGGGGATTATGCGTCTAGTGTTTTGGCTGCGGTGAACCTCGGGCATGATACTGATACGACGGCGGCTATTACTGGCGGCTTGGCAGGGCTGTATTATGGGGTAGATTTAATACCGGAGGAATGGGTGAATACCTTGGCTCGCTTGGACGATATTTTGGAATTAGCGGATCGGGTAGAGCGTGTGTTTTTTGATTGATGAGCTGAGAACATGTTCTGATAAAAAACCGAGAACCAACGGCGGTTGATTTTCAGGTTCCTCTTTTGATTTTAATACGAATTACTATTTCTCTTTTGATTTTTTTATCTTGTGATAGTATCAAATGATAGTATCATGAAGCCGCCCTATGAGATTACTTCTACTATTCTTAAGCTAATTAGTTCGATTTCTGAAAAACTTGGAGAAGTTAATGCTGCCCACCTTCACCGACCGTCACCAGAACTGCGAAAAAAAAATAGAGTTAAAACGATCAAAGCATCACTTGAAATAGAAGGGAATACCTTAAGCGAAGCACAGATCACTGCTATTATCGAGAATAAAAGGATTATTGGTCCAAAGAAGGACATTACAGAGGTAATCAATGCGATTAAAGTTTATGAGGAATTACCAAATTTTAATCCAGAATCCTTACCCTCATTCCTAAAAGCTCATGGACTTTTAATGAAGGGATTAATAGACTCGCCAGGAAAATTAAGAACTAAATCGGTTGGAATTTTTAAGGGGCAGCAAGTATCACATATAGCACCTCCTCCTGGTAACTTAGATTTTTTAATGAATCAACTATTTGGCTATTTAAAAGAGGAGGAAGAACTGACTTTGATTAAGAGTTGCGTTGCCCATTATGAAATTGAATTTATCCATCCTTTTATGGATGGAAATGGAAGAATGGGAAGATTATGGCAGACTTTATTGTTGATGAAAACGTACCCTGTTTTTGAATATTTACCATTTGAGACCATTATTAAGGATAGGCAACAGGAATATTATGATGTATTAGAAATATCGGATAGGGAGGGAAAGTCAACAAAGTTTATTGAGTTCATTTTACAAGCTATTAATGAATCTTTGGAGGATTTATTGAAAATCCAGGATAGAATATTTACACTAGAGGATAGAATAGATTACTTTCTTTCAATCTATCAGGAAGATTACTTCAGTCGCAAGGACTATATGAATGTATTTAGAGATATATCATCAGCTACTGCTAGTCGAGATCTCAAATATGGGGTAGTTAATAATTTGATAAACAAGGAAGGAGATAAAAGAATTACTCGATATAAAATAGTAAGGAAAGACTGAGGCAAGACAGTTTTTGGTAATAGACCGAGAACCAGCGATGGTTGATTTTCAGGTTCCTTTTTTGCTTCTCATCCCACGTTTCTTTCAAAAAGTAAGCTTCTTAATATTATCCAGGTAGGAGCGACTTACCCTTACTACATCTTTATTATTCATGACGATATCATAACTAGCGGGATGTTTGAAGACTTCTTTGACGCAGTTGATATTAATAATGGCAGAGCGATGTACCCGGATGAAGAGCTGGGGATTGAGCTTTTGTTCCATTTGACTGATACCATAATTACTCAAGAAATTTCCACTGGCGGTGACTAGTTTGGAATAATCTCCTTCGGCTTCTATCCGGATAATCTCCTCGACTTGAACAGCGACTAATTTATTTTTACTGGAGACTAGAATGTTTTCCGGATAGGTAGTAGAGGTGTTTAGGCTTTCTGCTAGGTTTTGCAATTGAGAAAGATAATCGGTCGATACATTTTTCGTTCGTTTAATGGCCTGTGCAAACCGCTCTTTGGTATAAGGCTTTAACAGATAATCCAAAGCATGCACTTCAAAAGCTTGGAGCGCATACTGGTCATAAGCGGTAGAAAAAATGATATGGGGTAGCTCTTCCAAATGCTTGAGCACTTCAAAACCGTTGAGGCCCGGCATTTGTATATCCAGGAAGACGATGCTTGGTTTGAAGTTGTTGATGGCATTTACCGCATCTACTCCATTATTGCATTCCTCTAATACCACTAGTTCGGGATAGTCGTTGAGGTACTCTCTGATCAGTGAACGAGCCGGGGCTTCATCATCCACGATAATTACTTTCTGCATATTATTGTAAAGGTATTGAGAAATGGACGTTTAAACCTTTCGGGCTGTTTTTTTTGAATTGGACTCCTTTTCCATACATCTTTTCTAAACGATCATGGGTATTAGATAGCCCGATCCCTTTCTGTAGTAATGTGGCGGTCTCATCCATGTTAATTCCTGGCCCCGAATCTTTTACTTCTATTTGTAATTTTTCGTGCTGTTTTGATATTGACAAATCCAGTTGGCCTCCATTTAGCTGATTAGAGATGCCGTGTTTTATGGCATTCTCCACTAGTGGTTGGATAAGCAGGGGCGGAATTTTTTCTTGCAGGATATCTGGTGAAAGATGGAATTGATAATTTAATCGATCCCCAAACCTTTCTTTTTCTAATTCCAGGTATTTTTTGATGAATCCAACCTCCTCTTTGATCGTGACGAGTTCTTCTTTCGAAGCTTTTAATTGGTAACGGAATAAGTCGGATAGGGTCGCAATCATGATGCGCGTCTTTTCTTGGGCAGGCGGTACGGAAGCACTGATGGTATTAAAGACATTGTATAGAAAATGAGGATTGATTTGAGCCTTTAAGGCAGAAAGTTCGCTTTGTAACGCAATTTGCCGTAAGGTAGCGGCTAGCTCTCTCTCCTTCTGTAATTTTTTATAGTAATCATATACATGTAAGATGCCAAATTGGATAAAGTATACCAAAGTAGGGATATAAAGGTCCCAAATACTACCCTGCCCTTGCAAGTGTCCCAGGCCGATTGCATCGCAAATCGTATAATATAGCTTGATCCAAATGAAAACGTAAATCGGCAACGTACAAAAATGCAATAGCATCTTATCTCGAATTTTCCAATCCTTCAAGCGCCTGAAATAAAGCCACCAAAAAGGGATGATGACCAAAAACTTGAGTGTATAATCAATCGGGACTGAGAGGTAATAGGAATATAGTCCGCCAGAATTGATGACTAGTGTGAGAAAATAACTCACCGCAAAAAAGGAAAAGGCGCCCAATAGAAGCAATATCTCTCTCAATGGAACCTGCCAAATTGTTCGATCTAAGTAAGTAGAATAAGTCATACCCCAATCTACAAAAAATCAATTCCTTTATAAAAACACCTTCCGACGAACGGTCATATAGGTCGACGAATGACAAAGAAAGAATTTGGCCGAGCTATGTTGCAGCTGGCCGGAAAACGATTTACTTCTGCTATAGAGCCCCTTAATTTTGAGGCAAGTTATTCACCACGAAATTTTTTTTAATCATGAATACTTGTTCTAAAACTCACGCTTTATTCTTGACACTTTTATTCATTCTGGGCTTTGCCTTTACAGTCCAGGCGCAAGTCGGGAAGATCAGCGGAAAAATTATCGATGGACAAAAGCAAGCGCTATCTTTTGCTACTGTCGTTCTTTTACAGGCCAATGATTCTAGTATGGTCAAAGCAGACTATACGCAGGAGGATGGGACTTTTGCCTTACCTGGCTTAGCAGCAGGAACCTACCTTTTGCAAGTTAGTAACATTGGATTTGTTGCAGTGGTCCAAACGATTGATTTAGCAGCAGGGGAGCAAAAGGAATTGGTGCCCTTACAACTAGCTATCGCTACCACCCAACTCGGCGAGGTAGTGGTTAAAACCCAACGCCCACTGATAGAAGTTAAGACCGATAAGACTGTTTTTAATATAGAAGGAAGTATCAATGCAACAGGTAGTGATGCACTAGAGTTGTTGCGGAAATCACCCGGCGTAGTAGTTGATGGCAGCGATAATATCTTATTGCAAGGGAAAACAGGGGTGCGCGTCCATATAGATGGAAAGCCCTCTCCCTTAAGCCCTCAAGAGTTGGCGACTTTTTTGCGGTCGCTACAATCTTCCGAGATCAATGCCATCGAAATTATTACCAATCCTTCGGCCAAGTACGAGGCAGAAGGTAATGCCGGCATCATTAATATCCGACTGAAAAAAGATAAAAGGTATGGTTTTAATGCCAACCTAAATCTGGGAGGGGCTTATGGGAAATATCCGAAGAGCAATAACTCCTTTAGTTTTAATCAAAGAAACAAGCAAAGTAATTTTTTCGGGAGCTATGGCCTGAACGTATCTAAAAATGAAGACTATATTAATCTATTTCGAGAGCAAGGGGGGCAAGCCTTCGATCAAACTTCCGTTAATACACGTAATGCTACCTCCCACAACATTAAAACGGGGCTCGACTGGTTTATCAATGATCAGCAGACGGTTGGTTTTTTAGTCAATGGGAATATCAATAATACGTACTGGTCAAACTTTAGCCGCACACCGATTTCTGCGATTAATGCAGAAAACATCAGCCAAGTACTTATTGCTGACAATACGAATGAAGCAGCAAGAGGAAATTTTAATTTCAACCTCAATTATGAATGGAAAGACACTTTGGGAAGATCGCTTAATCTCGATGCTGACTATGGGCTTTTCCGCAGCGAGCTTTCCTCTTGGCAGCCTAATTTCTACAAAGATGCTAGCGAAACCAGGGTTTTTGATGAAAGAATTTTCAGCACCGATGCGCCAATAGATATTGATATTTACACCCTAAAAGGAGATTATGAACAAAATTGGTTGGGAGGCAAGTTAGGTGTAGGTTTCAAAAGTTCGGTGGTACAAACCAATAATATCTTCGATTTTTTCAATATAGAAGATGAGACGCCTATCCTTGATATTGACCGCAGTAACCAGTTTGAGTTTTCTGAAAACATCAATGCTATATATGGTACGTACAAAAAGCAGATAGGGCGGAAGTGGAATCTACAATTGGGTTTACGGATGGAGCAAACCAATTCTATTGGCGACCTAACAAGCGGCAAGCAAAATGAAGTGGACAAAGTAGAACGGCACTACCTAGACTTCTTTCCCAGTGGCGGACTAACTTACTCCCCCAACCGTCAGAACCAATGGAGAATCAATTATAGTCGCCGGATTGACCGCCCGACTTATCAAGACTTGAATCCTTTTGAGTTTAAACTTGATGAATTATCTTTTCGAAGAGGTAATCCTTTCCTGAGACCACAATATACCAATAGCATCCAGCTAACGCATACTTATAAGTACGTGCTAAATACAACACTTAGCTACAGCCACACTAGCGACTTTTTCGCGCAGGTATCGGATACCTTAGGCGTAGACCAAAACTTTATATCCCAGCGAAACCTGGCCGATCGTAAAAACATCAGCTTGAGTATTAGTTATCCCTTTTCCATCAATAAATGGTGGAGCGTATATGCCAATACTAGTGTGTATAATACGCAGTACGATGCCGAATTTGAGGAAGGTAAATCGATTAACCTCAATGCGACTTCTTTCACTTTTTATGGCCAAAATACAATTAGCTTACCGGCTACTTTCAAACTACAAATCTCAGGCTTTTACAGTGCACCTGGCATTTGGGGCGGAACGTATGAAAGTGGCAGTATTCATGGTATAGATATTGGTGTCCAGAAGAAAATTTTCAATGAAAAAGGAAATATTAAGTTGACCCTAACCGATATCTTCCGGGGTATGCCATGGACCGGAGTAAGTGAATTCGGAGGGTTATTGATTCGTGCCAGTGGTGGCTGGGAAAGCCGTCAAATTAGACTCAACTTTAGTTACCGTTTGGGGAATGATCAAATGAAGGCGGCTCGAAAACGCAAGACCGGTTTGCAAGATGAGGCAAAACGGATAGGGACGAATTAAGTAACGAAATGTATGCTTGATCGCCGATTAAAGATACTTTTGATCACAATGTACTAAGGTATTTGGCACTTGCACGACCTCCGCTGCAGAGGTCGTGCTTAGCGTGCAGGAGGCTTTTAGCTCTATTTGATTTCTATTTGGGCTAGACAATTTACTTGTAGAGGAAGCAAATAGGAGGGTTGGTCTATCGGAATTGCATGGCAATATCAAAATCACCTATATTGAATAGGTGGAACCATTAATAGATATTTTCAGGTTTTTCGCGATTTCGCAATTGCTGCTGCAGTGCCTACTATTTTGGCGAGCTCGGGAGAGATGGTCACGATCTTGGGTCGCTGCCTTCTTATGTGTAAGTGTGATGGGCTATCTCTTGGCCGATTGGAATCCGTTGGAGGGACATGCATTGTTTCAAGTGGCCTTGTTGCCCACCTTTTGTTTACCTTTTAGTTTTTGGTTGTTTAGCCGATCTGTTTTTGATGATGATTTTCGGGTTCAACCCTGGTGGTTTGTTGTCTTGTTTGTGGTGGTAGTCGTGGATTATGGGATTAATTGGCAATGCATGGGGAACTTTGTTTTTTTTCCTGGGGTAGAAAATAGACTTTTGCAGTTGCTCCATTATATCATGGGGTTGGTTTTTGTGATACTGGCTATTGTAGAAGTAACTAAGAACCGGCAGGATGATTTGGTAGAGTCGCGCTTGCACTTCCGTTATCTCTTTCTGTTATTGAGTGCTAGCATTATTGCATTGACTTTGCTTACTGAATTAACTTTTCTTAATACCTCTCTTCCGTCTTTTCTTGAGCTGCTTCAAAAGATAGCCATTTTCGGTCTGAGCCTGTTTTTTACCATTAAATTATCAGAACCCAAATACGATTTTTTCCCTATTCCAGATTCAATGGCTATTCCCCAAAAAGAGGTGTTGATCGATCCTACTCTTCTTAAGCATTTGACCGTATTAATGGAGAAAGAGGAAGTATACCGCGAAGAAGGATTATCCATTCGTAAACTGGCTCAAAAGATGGAAGTGAAAGAGTACAAACTCCGACAAGTCATCAATAAACACCTGGGGTTCCGTAATTTTAATGCTTACCTAAATACTCACCGAATAGAAGCGGCCTGTACGATCTTAGCCCATCCTGAAAAACAGGACTTAACCATACTTGAAATTGCTTTTTCTCTTGGTTACAACTCCCTCGCCCCTTTCAATAAAAGCTTCAAGCAAATTACCGGCATGACGCCTACCGAGTGGCGAAAGAATGGACGTAGCTAGCCAGAGTTATACGTTAAGAGAAGCTTAAATTCTATTTTGACCGGAACATCCCCCGTTGCTAATTCTACTATTAGTCGACTATAATTACTACAGCATTCTACTTCAATAACCCTAAAACACCAAAACATGCAACCTACCCTACTTCCCCAAACACAACAACTGCTATTTGAGGTTGACGGCTATACGGCCGAAATGTGTATCGAACCAAAAAGTTTAGAAACTGCTTTTCGGTTACGTTATCGAGCCTATCTCGAAGCCGATGCCATACCGTCAAATTCAGAAGAACAGTTTTATGACTCATTTGATAGTCAACAAAACGCCCGGACTTTTCTCATTTATTTTGAAGGTAAACCGGTAGCGAGTATCAGGAGTCTCACTTGGTCTGCGGACTACAATTGGGCGCCAACCCCTTCGGTCAATTTTTTTAGAGCAGAAATTGATCAGCAATTAGGGGCGGATACGCCGCTGCTAGAATCAAATCGATTTGTAGTAGATCCCAGTTTCCAAGGAAGAAAGTCATTAACGGCACAAATGCTGTTGTTCCGTGTCCAAACCCTTGGATCGATAGCCGATTCATGCGAACATGTTATTACCGCAGTTAGGCCTAAACATGTAAGGTTTTATGAACGGTTTATGAATTTCCATTCTATCTCCGTACCCATTTCTGTGCCCGAAGTTTCCTTCCCTATTCAATTGTTAAGTACTCCTGTCTCTTCAAGGGAAAAACTATCTGAGAACAGTGCATTGGCTTCTTTTGCAGAAGCAGATCTAACTAATTATATCAATTGTCTCCAAAAAGTAAACGCCTAATGAAAACCTCCAGTATAATGTCAGAAGTAGATTGGAATGCCTATTCTCGAAAATATGATATGTTATTGGATTTCAATCCATTTTATCAAGAAGCGTTCCAACGTATCATGGACCAACTAAAAGCTTGGAATATTCAAGCTGGCGGTAAGGTGGCGGATCTTGGAGCAGGGACAGGAAATTATTCAGTCGAAGTGGCCCGGCTTTTCCCGGAAGCTCGTATTCTACACATCGATAGTAACCCAACGATGAACAAAACAGCGCTTGAGAAGGCTGAAGGCCTGCAAAATTTTAGCGTGTTAGACCAAGGGATACATCAAGTGGAAATGCAAGAACAATCACTGAATGGTCTTCTTTGTATTAATGCGCTATACACTTTTCCAGAACCGGAAGAGGCTTTGCAGAAAATGTATAACTGGATGATTCCGGGGGCTAAGGCCGTTTTCCTTGATCCAGGTAGGATCATGAATATGTTCTCTTGGCGGGTAGCGATATCTAGATACCTAATTAAAACTTATGGATTGAGGAAAACACTAGCCATATTTAAAGAAGCCAAGGTGGTCGGCCAACAGAATGCTTACATAAGGGCTATGCAGAAAAATGGAACTTATTGGACGCATTCTCATGAAGAATTCTGCAAGACTTTAGAACGGACAGGCTTTGAAATAGAAACATCCAGCATTTGCTTTAAGGGTGATTGTGATTTGGTTTTAGCCCGAAGGCCAGAAGCCTAATTAATATTACGCCACTACTACTTTTAACCCCATAACCCCTTCAATCATGACTCATATTAGTTTTCCGATTTTAAGTACTGGGCCACTAACGGCTAGTCATATAAAACGAACATCATTTTCTTCTCACAATAAAAAAACAGCAGGAATTATAGGTGGACTTGGTCCACAGTCTACGGGCCTTTTCTACGAGGCTATGACTCAATATTGTTTAAAGCACAACCTACCCTCATACCCAAGGCTTCTCATTAACAGTGTCAATACGTGGGAAGTGACCCAAATTCTTCAAAGAAAGAATTATGAGGAACTCTATCTTTTTCTCAGGCAGGAAATAGCCTTAATTGCGGATCGGGTTGATTTTGTAGTAATGGTGTGTAATTCAGTACATGCTGTTATTGATAAAATAAGAGCCGAATTTGATGTTCCGATCTTGGCGATATACGAAGAGGTTTGTGAAAAAATTGCTTATTCCTCCGCGAAAAAGGTAGGTATAATCGGTACCAAAACGACTACAAGTAATAATTTCTATCAAAGAGAATTATCGAACTACGGAATTGATTATGTCTGCTTGCCAGAAACCAAGGAAAAAGCTATTGATAGCTGTATTTTTGAAGAAATGTTACACGGTAGAGGAGAGGGGCGGATGAGAAGCCTCATACTAGAAGGTATTGAACATATGAAGCAACAGGGTTGCGAAGGTGTTATTTTAGCTTGCACTGAGCTTCCATTATTTGTGCGGCAAGAAGATACCGATATGCCCTTGTTTATGTCTACCCAAATCCTAGCGCAAGCGGTTACAGAAGAATGTTTCAAACGATGATATTAATGAAATTCCACCTGAGCTAATAAGTAAGATAACACTTCAGTACCGGCCAACAAATACCTATTTGTTGGCCGGCTTGTTATTTGATATAGCTCATTTTTGATAGCGAAAATAATTTTGAGGTACGCGTTACTTATGCACTGCTCAATATCGCTTAGTTGTCAGTTATGGTCCTAATCGAAATTTTGATTTTCCATCTTTTTATCCTCCTCGATTTCAAAATCCATCAGCATTTTTCGGAATCAAAAAGACAAGCTCTTAGCTCATCGATAGTTTTGTGATTATTATTTGATCAGAAAACTATACCAATGGATTTTCTACCTTCATTCGACATTTATCCTTACGTTTTATTACATGACTTTTTGCGGTATTTCATTGCCGCCAGTAGTGCTTATGTTTTGTTTTGGATGCTTTTTAAACAGCGATGGCAACATCGAATGGTGCAGCAAAAATGGCCCAAGTGGGAACGGAAGTGGTATGAATTTCGCTATTCGATGAGTACCGTAGTGATTTTTTCCTTGGTAGGGTTTAGTATCGTACAACTAAAAATGGCGGGCTATACCCAATTGTACGATGACATTAGTGAGCAGGGCTGGGCATGGTTTGTGGCGAGCACGGCGATTATGTTTGTGGTGCATGATGCTTATTATTATTGGGTACATCGCTGGATGCATCATCCCAAAGTCTTTCGCTATGTGCATTTGGTTCATCATCGGTCGACTAATCCATCTCCTTGGGCGGCCTATTCGTTTCATCCGGTTGAAGCCATCTTGGAAGCAGCGATCTATGTGTTTTTTGTTTTTGTAATGCCTGTGCATGGATTAGCACTTATGATTTTTCTAGTCTCTATGATCATTCGGAATGTGGTCTCTCACTTGGGCATGGAAATTCTTCCGTCCTGGTTCATTCGCAGCCCCTGGCTCAACTGGATGACGACAACCACCCATCATGATTTACACCATAAAAACTTCAATTCTAACTACGGCATTTACTTTACCTGGTGGGACCGCTGGTTTGGGACAGAAGACCAGAAATATATAAAAACATTTGATGAGGTGACTTCCAGGCCACGAGAAAAAGGAGCTACCGTTCGGCAATTGTCAAAGCATAGCCCTCTTATTTTACTGTTGGGCCTAGGTATGCCAGCGATGGGGCAATCGCCGGTGGGCGCTTGGTTAACTTTTGATGAAAAAACGGGAGATTCTCTAGCGGTTATACACATAGAGGAAGTAGCCGGTCGTTTGGAAGGACAAATTGCTCAGTTGTTTCTGAAGCCTTGGGAGGGTACTGATCCTATTTGTACAAATTGTGAGGGAAACCGAAAAGATCAAAGCATTATCGGGATGCAGTTTATTTGGGGTTTCACGATGAAAGGGAAAAAAGGACAAATCTTGGATCCTGCAAGCGGTGAAATATATACGAGTAAAATGTGGTTGGAAAATGACGATTGCCTAAAAGTAAGAGGATATGCTGGCCCCTTCAATTTGTTTTACCGAACCCAGAATTGGAAAAGGAAAAGTCCGAAGCAAACCTATAATGAACTGGTCGGTACCTGGGAGACCATTGATGATCAATCGGGCCTTCCCACAGCTTTGGTGGAGATCAAAAGTGATGGGAAAGAATTGTATGGCCTGATCAAAGCCCTATATCCGGGGTCATGGACAGGCGATGATCCTATCTGCATGAAGTGCCCAGGGGAGAAGAAAGGAAAAAGAATAGTAGGAATGAATATGCTCTGGAATTTTGAAAAAGATGGCCTAAAGTGGGCGGATGGAAAAATCCTTGATCCCGGCAATGGTAGAATATACAAGGGGGCTATCTGGATGGAATCAGCCAGCACTTTAAAGATAAGAGGATATTGGGGCCCTTTTTATCGTACGCAGACGTGGAGCCGGCTAGGTACTCCTCTTCACTCCTCTGCACCAACAAAATTGAAAATGTAGCCACAATCAAGTATCTTGCCGGCAAAGGATATAATATGGCAAATCCGCCCCTCATTGATCAATATAATGAGACATTTTTAAAAGTACTCGAACAGCTCAATCCGCAGCAGCGGGAGGCGGTGGATGAGATAGAGGGGCCCGTACTGGTATTGGCAGGGCCGGGGACAGGGAAAACGCACATTCTTAGTGCGCGAATTGGGCGAATTTTGCAAGATACTGACACGCAAGCGAGCAATATTCTTTGTCTGACCTTTACGGATGCAGGCGTGCAGGCGATGCGGGAAAGGTTATTGACTTTTATTGGGCCGGAGGCGCATCGAGTACATATCTATACCTTCCATTCTTTTTGCAATACGATTATCCAGGATAATTTAGAGCTGTTTGGTCGCCATGATTTGGAGCCGCTGAGTGAATTGGAGCGGGTGGAAATCATTCGGCGATTGATCGATCAGTTAGATATTAGTCATCTTTTGAAGCGGGGGCGCTCTGATCCTTATTTTTATGAGGGGCACTTGTATAATCTATTCACGCGGATGAAAGCTGAAGATTGGTCGGTAGACTATGTCGGTGAACAGATAGAGGCCTATGAGGAAGACCTTCCGCAACGAGAAGAATTCATCTATAAAGTCAATCGCGGACCAATACGAAAGGGGATGCTAAAGGAGGCGAAGCTTGAGGATGCGATGCAGCGGATGAAATTATTGCGTTCGGCAGTGGAGCTGTATCCCCGCTATCAAGCGGCCTTGAAAAAGGCGCGCCGCTATGATTTTGATGATATGATTTTGTGGGTGTTGCGGGCTTTCGAACAGCATGAGGTTCTATTGCGAAATTACCAGGAGCAATACCTTTATTTTCTGGTTGATGAATACCAGGATACCAATGGTGCCCAAAATGAGTTGCTTCATCGGCTCATTACCTACTGGGACAATCCAAATATCTTCATTGTAGGGGATGACGATCAATCGATTTATGAGTTCCAGGGCGCGCGATTAAAGAATCTTTTAGATTTTTACAAGCGGTATGAGACTGACTTAGCGGTCATTCTTTTACAGGAAAACTACCGTTCTACGCAGGCTATTTTGGATACCTCTCATACTTTGATTGGTCTGAATGAAAAGCGTATTGTTCATCATCTCCAGCACTTAGGCGTAGAGAAAAAGTTGTGGGCCAAACACCCTGATTTTGGCCAACTTAGTCATGCGCCAGTCGTCAATTGTTATGCCAATCGTTTGCAAGAAGAAGCGGATATACTGCAGCAAATTGAGGCTTTGCAAGCTAAAGGCGTTCCGCTGGATGAAGTGGCTATTATTTATGCCCGACATCGGCAAGCAGAGCGCGTGATTGCTTTATTGGAGAAAAAAGGAATTCCCTATACTTTACGTCGGAAGGTCAATTTGCTGGATCAGCCGATTATTCAAAACTTGCGAATGCTATTGGAGTATTTGCAGTTAGAGTCGGAGCGACCCCGAGGAGGTGAGCATCTTTTATTTAAGCTACTTCATTTCAGTCATTGGGGATTGTCTCCTAGTGACCTCGCTAGCTTTAGTTTGTACCTGTCTCGACTCGATTCCGCCCAACGTCCCAATTGGCGCCAAGCGATTGGACAAGCTACCTTATTGAAAAAGGCGAAGGTTCAGCAGCCCGAAGCATTTTTGCGCTGTAGTACCTTTTTGGAACAGCAGCTGGGGGAATTACAATCGGTGAGTTTACCTGCTTTTTTAGAGCATGTGATTAACCGAAGTGGCATTTTGAAAAAAGCGATGGACGAAGCCGATAAACTTTGGTTGGTACAAGTCTTATTCGGCTTTTTTGAGTACGTCCGGCAAGAGGCTAGCCGGTATCCTCGCTTGAGTTTGAGCCGT
>Ga0070727_10001643_pt1 | contig 23187 bp, 16 predicted proteins | sample tdAd472_FD_66722 | JGI IMG/M metagenome (GOLD analysis project Ga0070727, IMG submission 66722) | Marine sediment microbial communities from the Atlantic coast under amendment with organic carbon and nitrate - tdAd47.2 | ecosystem: Environmental > Aquatic > Marine > Coastal > Sediment | place...
GCGGAGAAACCATCACTCCGCTGAAAGATGTCACGCTCGACATCGATCGCGGCGAGTTCGTGTCACTGATGGGCCCCAGCGGTACGGGCAAGTCAACGCTGCTCAATCAGATTGCCGGCATCGACCGGCCAGACTCGGGTTCGATCACGGTTGCCGGAACGGAGATCACGCACCTGTCACGATCGCGGCTGGCTCGCTGGCGGGCCGAGCACGTCGGCTACATTTTTCAGACCCACAATCTGATTCCCGTGCTGACCGCGTATGAGAACGTCGAGCTGCCTTTGCTGCTGCTGCCGTTTGACCGAGCGGAGCGTCGACGTCGCGTGCAGGTCGCACTCGACGCCGTCGACCTGGCCAATCGAGCCAGCCATTACCCGCGACAGCTCTCCGGCGGTCAGGAACAACGCATCGGGATCGCACGAGCCATCGTCGCTGACCCGACCGTCGTTGTGGCCGACGAACCCACCGGCGATCTCGACGCGGCAACCTCGGAACAGATCCTCAACCTGTTGCAGCGTCTGAACCGGGAACTCGGCACCACGCTGCTGATGGTCACTCACGATACCGACGCGGCCGAGATCGCCGGTCGACAGTTGCAGCTCGATCACGGCAGGATCGTTGAGGTCGACCGCGCCTCTGCGACTGTCGACAACCTTGCCCAGGCAAAGTAACGCCAGACACAGCAACGCCAAACTCAGTAACAGACGATGTTCAAGTTTCTTCCCTACATTCTGAAAACGCTCTGGCGACACCGGGCGCGAACACTGCTGACGTTCAGCGGAGCGGCAGTTTCGCTGTTCGTGTTCTGCTTTGTGGTGTCGCTGCAGGAAGGGCTCGATCGACTCACGTCGCAGAGCGATTCCACGCTCGTCGTTTTTCAGGCGAACAAGTTCTGTCCGGCAACCAGCCATCTGCAGCAGGACTATGACCGAATCATCAGCCGACTGCCGGGCGTCCTGGACGTCGTGCCGATTCAGGTCTTCACGAACAACTGCCGCGCGAGCCTCGACGTCGTCGTCTTTTACGGAGTCCCGCCGAAGAAGCTGCGGTCGGTTCGCGACTTCGAGCTGCTGGCCGGGAGCTGGTCCGAGTTCGAGAACAATCAGGATGCTGGTGTCGTTGGACAGGCGGTGGCACAGCGCCGGCAGCTCAAAACGGGCGATCGATTCTCGATCGGTGAAGTGACCATCACGGTCGCCGGGATCTTCGCGTCGGAAAACCAGGCCGAGGAGAACTACATCTACACGCATCTCGAATTCCTGCAGCGAACGCGCGGGCTGGATCTCGTCGGCACGGTCACGCAGCACGAGGTCGTGCTCGATCCCGCAGTCGACCCGGCGCGCGTGGCGGACCAGATCGACGAGCGTTTCCGCGGCGGCCCGATCCAGACGGATACCCGAACAAAGGGAACGTTTCAGGCGGCGAGTCTCGCGGACCTGGTCGACCTGATCGGCCTGACGCACTACCTCGGCGATGCGTGTCTGGGATTGATGACCGTCCTGATTCTGACGACGAATTTCATGTCCGTGCAGGACCGCATTCGTGAACACGCCGTGCTGCAGACGATCGGTTTCAGTGGCGCTCGCGTTTTCTCTCTGATCATGGCCGAGAGTGTTCTGGTGAGCTTCGCGGGCGGCGCGACAGGAATCGTCGCCGCTCTGGGCGTGCTGGCAAACTCCGGAATCGCCGTCAGCGCCGAAGCCGTCAGCCTGGCATTGACGCCCTCTGTCACTCTCACGCTGACGGGTCTCGAACTCTCAGTCGCAGTCGGCGTTCTGGCGGGAATCCTTCCCGCCCTGGCTGCCGCTCGAACAGAAATCGTCCCGGCACTGCGCGCCGCCTGACGCATCCGACGGAACAGCTCCACCTGAAAAACGGACGGAAGAATTGACTTGAGTCCGAGCGATTCTCCACGCAGGCAACTCCCGCATTCTGCGCGAAGCGGCTACGGAGGGGCACAACGCTCAACGCATTGCGGCGAGTGCGTCCGGCTTTCCTCTTCGCCGCCTTCTTCTTCACGGTCGGTCGCTCCGATCCCGACGGCTTCGCCGAGCCGGGTGGCCGGGGCTGGACTGAGCCCGCGAAGGAAGCCCCGGACCGTCACTCGACAGGAGAAACGCCGCCGTCACTCGACAGGAGAAACGCCGCCGTCATTGCGTGCGGTGAGAACAGCCGGGGCTTCACTCGTACCTCGCTCCAGCCCCGGCCACCCGATCGACTGCAGGCCGTAACAAGCTCCGCGCCGCTACGGCCCCCCGAGCGCTGCAGCCTGCCGGAACTCGCTCCGGCCTGCGAGTCTCGCCGTCACGCTCACTGAAGCTGTTCGCGGTAGTCCCGTCCCAGCCGCACGATCTCGTCGAACTCAGGATCGTCGCCGAACATTCCGAACGTGGCCTGGACGTTGGCGAGCGGGTTCAACGGCTGAATCTCGCGTCGCAGTTCCGCGATCTGACGCTCCAGTTCATGGACTTTTCTTTGAAGCTGTTCGAGCGTCATTGTTCTTCCCCTCTGGGAGTCAAGTCGGACCAGGCATGCAGTCTAACGCGGCGACGGGAGCGGCACGACGCTCAACGCTTCCGTCGAGCGCCTTTGGCTTTCTTCCTGACCGCCTTCTTCTCCGCCGCCTTCTCGATGTGCTCACGCGAGACCGGCTGCTGCCGGTCCAGGTTGGGACCGAGGCCGTCGGGATCTTTCGTCAGGACAATGCGGACGAATTCAGAGTGCATCCCGCCGAACATGACGCGGATCCTGCCACGTCCGTACCCTTTGAAATTCAGATCAGAGGCCCGCTGGGCGAACAGTTCTCCCAGTCGATGACGTCAAACCGCGAGTCCTACAGATGCGCGGTGTGGCGGTTGTACTCGTCGAAGAACCTCCGCACCGCCTGCCGCTCGACGCCAACATCGCCGGGTGAGGCCAGAAAGACGTGGTACTGTTGAACCGATCGAGGCTTGAGGGACATGGCTGTCTCGTTGGAAAGTAGATTTCGTCACACGTTCAGCGCAAACGCCGCCACTGACGCCGTTCGGTCAGCGGAGTGTGATGAACAGGCGAGACGGAGAGCAATCGAACGGCGAGGGATTGCAGGCGTGGTTCGGGACCGGTCGCAGTTGGCGTTTCGGATGATATCCTTCGCCGTGCTTCGGCTGGCGGTGTGCCGGCCTGGGATCGCGCGTGATGTTTCTGACCAGTGAGCTGGAACCCGGGTTTCGTTTGAATGATTGATCTGACGCGTCATCGCGCTGAGCAGCCGGCTGTTATTTGTGACGGGCAGGCATGGACCTACGGGGAGCTGCATCGGCGGGCGTTGCGGATTGCGCGGAATCTTGCTGCGGTGGGGCTCGAACCTGGCGACCGGATTGCGACGCTGTTGCCGAACAGCCTCGAACTGGTCGCGCTGTATCTCGCGGCATTTCGAGGCGGCTTTACGATCGTGCCGCTCGACGCGCGGTATCACTCGGCGCAGATCAGTTTTGCTCTGCGCCACAGCGGGGCGTCAGCTGTCGTCACGGCACCGGACCGCGTTGAAGACGTTGCGCTGACGGAAAGTGGGCGCGAGATCGAGCACTTTTACGTGACGGGCTCGGACGTTCCGGAAGGCTACGGTTCGTTTCGGCGACTGCTGCGGACTCGTCCGACGGCGGAGTTGCGTGAAGATTTTCGTGATGACGATATCAGCGTCGTGTTCTACACGTCGGGAACGACGGCTCGGCCGAAGGGCGTCACGCTGACGCGGACGGCGATCGCCAGCAGCATCGGGAAAGCGAACGCGGTGCTGCGGCTCAACCCGGACGACGTAACGCTGATTGCGGCTCCGATCTCGCGGCCGATGGCGCTGCGGACTCAACTGCTCACGTCGCTGGAGGCAGGCGGCACGATCGTCCTGCTGAACGGCTTCAACGCGGAGAATTATCTGCAGACGCTGGCCGAGCACCCGAACGTTTCGTTTCTCGCCCTGTTGCCGGCTGCTCTGCGCAGCATCCTGTTTCATGACGACTTCGAGATTGAACATCTGCGGAAACTGCGGCTCGCGATCTGCGGCGGTGATTATGTGCCGCTTGAGTTGTTCAAGAAGTTCAACGAGCTGACGGGGCTCGAACTGACCGAGCAGTGCGGGATGACGGAAACCGGGATGTACGCGGTGAATCCTCCCTATGGTCGCAAGAAACGAGGTTCGATCGGACACCCGTATTATGGAGCCCAGGTCACGATCATCGACTCGCGTGGTCGCGACGTTCCGTGGGGCGAGGCGGGCGAGATCGCGGTTCGCAGTCCGTTCGCAATGGACGGCTACTGGAACGACACGGCAGCCACTCGGCGAGTCATGCGGGACGGCTGGATCCGCACGGGCGACATTGGCCGGTTTGACGACGATGGCTTTCTGTGGCTCGACGGCCGCAAGAAGGACATCATCGTGCGCGGCGGCAGCAACATTTCCCCAGCGGCGGTCGAGGCCGTGCTGCAACAGCACCCGTTTGTTAAGGAAGCGTGTGTTGTCGGCGTTGAGGATGAGGAATTCGGGCAGGCGGTCAGTGCGTTTGTCACGTTGCATGACGTTGCCGACGTCGAACATGCGGAAACCGAACTGGAATCACTGGCCGCGCGAGAGCTGCCCGATTATATGGTTCCGCAGTCGATCTGCGCTCTGCCGAAGCTGCCGCGAACCGGTTCCGGCAAGGTAGACCGCGAACGGCTCAAATGGGTGGCGGAATCCTCGGACGACGAGACGCTCGCCATTCTGCTCGATTAAGAATCGCCCGCTCGAACGTGCCGCAGGAACCTCAGGACCACTGACCCGATGATCGTTCGGAAACACCTTCGCTGGCATCGCATTCTGTTCCGGTCCAGCGGCTTTCTCTCGTACATCGCGATCCTGTCGGCACTCGTCCTGTGGCTGCACGAACTCGACCCCGCCAGCGAACTCGGACGGAAGATCCAGCCGTACCTGTTTCACATTCCGCTGGGCCTGGTGGCGATGCTGGCAACAGCGCTGGCGATCTTTCTGGCCTTCCGCAACAACTCGGCATATGACCGCTGGTGGGAAGCCCGCAAGATCTGGGGCGGCATTGTGAACATCAGCCGGACGATTGGTCGGCAGGCAACGGCGTTCACGATTCTCTCAAAACAGTCCCCCGAAGAACTCGCCACGTTTCAGCGGGAGATCGTGTACCGGCATCTGGCATGGGTGAATGCGTTGCGGCTGCAGCTTCGTGGCGAGGACGGCTGGGATCAGATTCGACCGTTTCTGGCCGACGACGAATTTGACTGGCTGATGCAGCGCAAGAATCGAGCGACGCAGATTGTGCAGAAACAGGGGCAGCGACTGGCCGAGGCACGCCGCGACGGGCTGCTCACCGAATCCCGCTATCACGAGATGCTCGATGAGTCGATGACGGAACTGTACGAGCTGCAGGGCAAGTCGGAGCGCATCAAGAATACGCCCCTTCCGCGGCAGTACGATTATTTCCCTCGACTGTTTCTGTTTCTGTTCGTCACGCTGCTGCCGTCGGGCATGGTCACGGAACTTGACAAAGTCGACTGTACCTGGCTGGTGATTCCACTGGCCTTGTGTGTGTCGTTCATGTTTTACGTGCTGATGCGGGTCGGCGAGTTCAACGAGGATCCCTTCGAGGGCCGCTTTACGGACACGCCCATGACCGCGCTGTGCCGCACGATCGAGATCGACCTGCGCGAACAACTGGGCGAAACGGAACTGCCCCCGAAGGCCGAGCCCGTCGACGGCATTCTCATGTGAGATGACGAGACACCGTGGCGGACTGACCTGCGGCGGATGACACCGTGGCAGGCGACACCCTGCGGCCTGCCAGCCGGCGGGCCGCGATCCTACTCCAGAAGGCAACGATGAAAACTCTGCTCGTCACCGGCGGCTGCGGCTTTATCGGTTCGAACTTTATTCGCTGGCAGCTCGAAACCCATTCCGACGTGTCGGTCGTCAACGTCGACAAGCTGACGTACGCCGGGAATCTCGAAAACCTCGCCGACCTCGAAGGCGACGAGCGTTACCAGTTCCTGAAAGGCGACATCTGCAACCGCGCGTTCATCGATCAGGCTCTCGCGGAGCACGCCGTCGACGCGGTCATCAACTTTGCGGCCGAGAGTCACGTCGACCGGAGCATTCTCGACTCGGGGCCGTTCGTGCAGACGAACATTGTCGGCACGCAGGTCCTGCTTGACGCGAGCCGGCAGGCAGGAATCTCGCGTTTCGTGCAGGTGTCGACCGACGAGGTTTACGGATCGCTCGGGCAGGACGGCTACTTCACCGAAACGACGCCGCTTGACCCCAGCAGTCCGTACTCGGCAAGCAAAACCGCCGCCGACCTGCTCGTTCAGGCCTATGTTCGGACGCACGGTTTTCCGGCGATCATCACCCGCTGCTCGAACAACTACGGACCGTATCAGTTTCCGGAAAAGCTGATTCCGCTGTTCATTGCGAACATCCTGCAGGACCAGCCGGTGCCCGTTTACGGAACCGGCGAAAACGTCCGTGACTGGATCTTCGTGACCGATCACTGCCGCGGGATTGATGCCGCTCTGCGTGAGGGCACACCTGGCGAGGTCTACAACTTCGGAGGCCACGCCGAACTGCAGAACATCGAGCTGACAAAGAAGCTGCTCGACGCCCTCGGCAAGCCGCACACGCTGATCCGGCATGTGGAAGACCGAGCCGGCCACGACTTTCGATACGCGATCGACACGGCCAAAGCCGAACGCGAACTCGGCTGGCAGCCGACGGTTGATTTTGAAACCGGCCTGCGACAGACAATCGACTGGTACCTTGCCCACGGCGACTGGGTCGAGCGGATCCGCAGCGGTGCTTATCGCGACTATTACCGGCAGCAGTATGCAGGACGGCTCAGCTGAGCGATGGCAGGGTGTGAGCGATGGCGAAGTGCAGCGTGGCCCGCGGCGATCTGCACAGAGAAAATTCCTGCTGACAGGATTCGCCGCCGACTGCTCGCATCTCAGAAGACGATGAACTAACTTCCGGCCACCAGCAGGATTGGTACCCGTTTCTCTCGCAGGAGCCCGCGATGTCCTCGGCCACAGGCGGACTGAAAGAACTTCACGATCTTCATCTGCAGTATGCCGACGTCGAATCGCAACTCGATTCCGGGCCTCGGCAGATTCGTGTGCGGGAGAAAATCGCCGCCAAGAAACGGGCAGCGATCGACGCTCTCAAGGAAGAACTGACCGCGCAGCAGAAAGCCGCCGATCACAAGAACCTGCAGTTCAAGACCAACGAACAGAACCTCGTTGACCTGCGGACCAAGCTCAATCAGGCCGCGTCGAACAAGGAGTTCGACATCATCAAGGGGCAGATTGAATCCGAGACCGCTGCAAGTTCAACACTCGAAGACGAGTATCTCGAAGCGCTGGAAGCGATCGACGCCCGCCGTCAGGAACTGGCCGACCTCGAAGAGGAACTCCAAGCGGCGCTGGCTGCCGTCGAGACAGCGAAGCAGGACGTGGCCGCCGAGAAGCCCAAACTCGAAGCGCAGCTCGCCGAGCTGAAGCAGGAAATTTCCGGAGCCGAATCCTGCATCCCGAAGGAGATGCGGGAGGACTACCGCCGTCTGGTTGTCGCGAAGGGCTCCGAGTGCCTCTCCCGCGTTGAGCACTATGCGTGCAGTGAGTGCTTCGTTGAGGTCTCACCGCAGCAGAAAGTGATGCTGCGATCGGCCAAGGCGACCAAGTGCAAGTCCTGTGGTCGCGTGCTGTACATGGAAGCCGCAGAGTAGCAGCGTCGAGGCACTTCCGCTCGGCACGAGCAAACGGCGGCTGGTACACCGACGCAGACTCGCCTGCAGTCTGGTCGCCCAGGGTGAAGCTGCTCGATGGTCACGTTCGCCAGCGCTGCAGACGGCCTGAAACTGCAACGACCTGATGCCGGGGAGACTTCGATGCCGCGCCGTTTCGTCATGTGCCTGTTGCTGGCCCTGCTGATGACCGGAGTTTCAGCGGGACAGCGCCCCGTGGCCGCAGCGGACCGACCGAACGTTCTGCTGATCATGACCGACGATCAGGGCTGGGGAGATATCGCGGCGCACGGCGCTCCGGAACTGCGGACTCCGATTCTCGACCGACTCACGGAAGACGGCGTTCAGTTTGACCGGTTCTACGTCAGCCCGGTGTGCGCTCCAACGCGGGCCAGCCTGCTCAGCGGCCGCTACTCGCTGCGGACCGGTGTCTGCGGAGTCACTCGCGGCTACGAAAACATGCGCGGCGCGGAGCTGACGATCGCCGAGTGTCTGCGTTCGGCGGGCTATTCAACCGGCTGTTTTGGAAAGTGGCACAATGGCCGGCACATGCCGATGCACCCGAACGGGCAGGGTTTCGACGAGTTCTTCGGCTTTTGTGGCGGGCACTGGAACACGTACTTCGACACGCCGCTGGAGCACAACGGCCAGCCGGTGCAAACCAGCGGCTACATCACCGACGTCATCACGGATGCGGCTCTCGACTTCATCCGCGATCAGCAGAAAAAGCCGTGGTTCTGCTACGTGCCGTTCAACGCGCCGCATTCTCCCTGGCGCGTGCCCGACGAGTTCTACTCGAAATATCAGAACAAGGGTCTCGACGACAAAGCCGCGTGTGCCTACGCGATGGTCGAGTGCCTTGATGCGAATATCGGACGGCTCCTGGCCGAGCTGGATCGGCTGCAGATTGAGGACGACACGCTCGTCTTGTTTCTGACCGATAATGGTCCGAACAGTCCCCGGTTTAATGGCGGAATGCGTGGTGCCAAGGGCTCGGTGCACGAAGGCGGAGTTCGCGTGCCGCTGTTTGTGAAGTGGGGCAACCGGTTGACGCCGCATCGCGTTTCCCGCATCGCCGCGCACATCGATCTGCTGCCAACGATTCTGGCTGCCTGCGGCGTCAACAAGCCGGACGGACCGCCGCTCGACGGAGTGAGCCTCTGGCCGCTGATCGAGAACGAGGATGGCGTTGTCGCGAACTGGCCGGAACGCGTTCTGCTGACGACGCGCGAATCGGAAACGATCGAATCGCGGAGTTCGCTGCGCGGCGCCGCGAGGTCACAACGCTGGCGGGCAACGTTCGAGCGAGGCCGCTGGAGCCTGTTCGACATGATTGCCGATCCTGGCCAGACAAAGGACGTCGCGACCTCGCATCCTCAGGAGCTGAAGAAGCTGTCGACCGCCTGGGACCGGTACATCGACGGTTTGCTGGCCGACGGCTTCAGCGAACCGGAAATCCCAGTCGATGCGGTCGCAGACCGTGCCATCGAGCTGCCGGCCAACGAAGCATTCCTCGACTCCGCCACTGGTAACGGGATCCGATACGCAGGCGTCAATGGCTACGCCAACTGCTGGGTAACCGACTGGACTGATCTCGACGCAACGCTGCGGTGGAACCTCGATGTCGTTTCGCCGGGACTCTGGGAAGTCGAGGTCGAATACGCAGCGACTCCTGAGCAGGCCGGGGCGCAACTGCAAATTATCAGTGGAGACTCGCGGAGAGAATTCGTTGTCGAGCAGAGTCACAGCTCACCGTTTGTGCCTGTTCCGGAACGCCTCATTCCGTCGCCTCATTACTCCATCCGGAGTTGGACGGCGCAGCCGGCGGGTACTGTGCGGCTGGATTCAGGGAAACAATGGCTGATTCTCCGTGGGCGAAAGCGCCCCGGCAGATCGTTTCCTGAGATCAAATCTGTTCGATTGCGTCGCAAGAGCGATTGATCGCTTCCGGTGACTTTCGAGCAGAACAGCGGGTGCCCGCAGGTTCTTACGGGACTCCGCTTTGCCGGCCATCTGCTCATTGACAGACTGTCAGGTCACCGTTAGCGTAAATTTTCGTGGCGTTCAGGAGCTGCCCGCAATCATTGCTCTCATTTCTGCTGATTCCAGCACTGGCAGCGATCCGGCGATCACGACTCAACTCTTCAGCCAGACATTCCAGTTTCACACGTCATCAGGTTCCCAACCGTCGAGGTCCAGCGGGTTGGATTTCGGGGCAAACCGTCAATGCGCGACATCCGATCGCGAGTAAACGGTGTTTCCCGCCAGCTCAGTCGACCGGAACGGGCCTGACCTCCTAGACTCCGTAGTCTTTTCTGTGAGTGCGTTCCGCTCTTCGAGAGGAAGTTCGCTGATGCTTCAGGCATTGCTCAAAGTCAAAGGTGGAAAGCAGGACGGAAAACTGATTCCGCTCGACACGAAGAAATTCCTGATCGGGCGTGAGCAGGATTGCCATCTCCGTCCGGGCAGCGAGTCTGTCAGCCGCCACCACTGCGTCATCAACGTTGACGATTTCTCGGTCCGCATCCGCGACCTGGGCAGCTCGAACGGCACATGGCTGAACGACAGCCGCATCATCGGCGTTCAGGAAGCGAAGCCCGGCGATGTCCTGAAAGTCGGGACGCTTGAATTCGAAATGGTCTTCTCGAACTACAGTGCCCCGGTCGCCGCCGGAGCAGCTGGCGGCGCCGACGCAGGTGACGAGAAGGGCGGCACGACGTTCAATCTCACCGAGTTCGCTCTCGAAGATGCCGGGAAGATGTCCGAAACGACCGTGATGAGCGACGACACGGCGGTGATCAACAAGTCGGATCTGGCTGCGGCCAGTGCTGGCCAGACGCCGGACGCTGCTGACGCTGAGGCGACGGCAACCGAAGACGCAGATGCTGCCGCGGCTGAAGAAGAAGTCGCTCCTCAAGACGCTGAAGCGGCTGAGGCACCTCCCGAAGAGCCCGTCGCTGAAACGCCGCCGGCTCCTCAACAGCAGCCGATGGATCCCAACATGGCACCGCCCGGCTACCCGCCGCAGCAGCCTCAAATGCCACCCTACGGTGGATATCCCCAGCAGATGCCGGGCTATCCCCCGCAGATGCCGGGTTACCCCGGATACGGCGTCCCTCAGTACCCGTACGGAATGCCTCAGCCAGGTTACGGAATGCCCCAGCCGGGCTATGGGATGCCTCAGCCCGGTTACGGAGCTTATCCACAACAGCCCATGGGCTACCCTCAGATGCCGCCTCAACAGGCTCCGCAGCACATGGAGCCCGAAGCGGAAGAGTACGAGGACGAAGAGGCTGATCTGATGGACGAACCAGCCGTCAAGCTTCCCGATCCGTCCGAGACTGGCTTGAAAGAGCCCGAGCAGAAGGCGGATGACGGCAGTCCGAAGCCTGCCGCCCCGCCAAATCCCGCGGAAGAGATTCTCAAAAAGTATAAGACGCGCCGGTGACGGAACGGGCTGGTCGATGCTCGAAGAACCGCAGACGTTAGACGCGTCTGAATCTCAGCGTCACTGGTTGAATCTCGGCGTCACCCGGACAGCACAATCATTGAACTCAGCAAAGCAACAGGAGACGCAGTGTGAGTGACACAAAGGACCCTCAGGAACTGCAGCGCCGTTACCGCGAATTTCTCGACCTGATGCCGCTCGCACTTTCCCTCGCGGGCCTGCCTCCCAGCGAACTGGGCCGCTACTTCAGTGAGGAGCAGATCGAGACACGGGTGTTCGTCATGCGGCACGCACTGAAAGCCGCTCGCCAGCTCGCGCGAGAACACGTCACAAAATAACGCGCTCGCCCTGATGATGGACGGCGAGCGACGCTTCTGACCGGAGTAGCGCGACAGGCCACCGCGAGGTCACCGCGTTCCCGTGCCTGCCTGAAATCAGCCATCAATCGACCGCACATCAAGCCGCTGAAGCATCTGCTTTGGCGGCTTGCTTTGTTTGGTCGGCCAGTTAGTTTGCACGGCGCGGTCACCGACCACCTCGCACAGAAGACACACGCGAAGAGAAAGAAAGCACCTCAATGGCCAAACAACGTGAGCGTCGCTACTGGCTGTTCAAGTCGGAACCCAATGCGTATTCGATCGACGACCTGAAGTCGGACCGAAAGACGTTCTGGGACGGCATCCGGAATTACCAGGCGCGAAACATGCTCCGCGATGACATTCAGAAGGGCGATCGCGTTCTGTTCTACCACAGCAATGCGAAGCCGATGGCAGTCGTCGGCACTGCGGAAGTTGTCCGTGGCGGTTACCCGGATCACACGGCGTTCGACCCGGACGACAAGCATTACGATGAAAAAAGCGATCCCGATGCGCCGACCTGGTTCATGGTCGATGTGAAGTTTCTGCAGAAGTTCGAAACGCCCGTCACGCGGGACGACCTCAAGGCCGGCAAAGTGACGTCCGGGATGATGGTCATGCAGCGCGGCAGCCGGTTGTCGGTTCAACCCGTCTCTGCCGCAGAGTGGAAGGCCGTGCTGCAACTGGCTGGCGTTGAAGAACCGAAGTAAGGCCGGAGCCGTCGAACTCTCATGCGTTCTCCGCTGGCTCAATCCGCGCTTCGCGCCGAGCACCACATTGCACCAGCGCCCAGCGTCATAGACTCTGCCACTCTTCGTCCTCGCCGGAATAGGCCGTCAGCAAACCGAAAGCAGCAGCGATCTCTCCAGCCTGTCGGGCCGACAAACACGCACCGACGGGTCCGAAGTCGAGGCCTCATCGAAAGATCACGCAGAGTTTTCCGAACGCACGCCCGAACGCACGCCCGAATGCGAGCATCGGCTGATGCGTCGACGATTGCGGCTGCGTTTGTCCGCCTTTTGAAATGTCGAACCTGCCTGACTACGATTCCGGTCGCCTCGATTTTCGGTGGCTCGAACGCGCTCAACGTGTTTGAAATCTGATCGCCCTCCCCGCTTCACGGACCGATTCGGCCCGCAGAAGGATCCTGTCATGACGGCACTTCATACGTCCCCGGCCGACCCCACTTACACGCTGCCCGAACTCGGCGGAAATCCATCAACGAACGCACTGGGAACGAATCCCGGCAGCTTTGCGAAGACGCCGCAGATTGCTCCCGGTCGTGCCGGAGCCCTGACGTTCGCCTCGCCCGACACGCCCGGAATGCCAGCTCCGTCCGAAAAGACGGCCTGGGACTTCATGCCGGAAGACTGGACGCTGAAAGCCGGATTCGAGACCAACTACGAACACGCGGACGCTTGGCAGCCACCCGCTGGCTTCGAGCCCGTTACGCAGCTCGAGCACGCTCGCGTCGGAAACATCACGCCGCAGATGCAGCGCGTCGCCGAACGCGAACCGCATCTCACCGCCGAACAGGTTCGAGACGAAGTTGCCGCCGGTCGCATGGTCATCCCGGCGAACATCAACCACCTGCAGTACCAGCTCGACCCCATGGCAATCGGCCGCGCGTCGAAGACGAAGGTCAACGCCAACATGGGCGCTTCGCCGGTTTCGTCCGGCACGGAGGAAGAGGTCGACAAACTCCGCTGGGCGGAAAAGTGGGGCGCGGACACGGTGATGGACCTGTCGACCGGCGGGAATCTCAACGAATGCCGCGAAGCGATCATCCGTAACTCGACCGTCCCGATCGGCACCGTCCCGATCTACTCGATGATCATCGGCCGGAAGATCGAAGACCTGACGTTCGCCGACATTCTGCGATCACTCGAACACCAGGCGAAACAGGGCGTCGACTACTTCACAATTCACGCTGGCGTGCGCATGTCTCATCTTGAGTTCGTCCGCAACCGCCTGATCGGCATCGTCAGCCGCGGCGGTTCGCTGCTCGCCAAGTGGATGATCGAGCACAACGACGACAACCCGATGTACACGCTGTGGGAAGACATCTGCGACATCATGCGGCAGCATGATGTCACGTTTTCGATTGGTGACGGGCTGCGACCGGGCGGACTGGCCGATGCGACCGACCGGGCCCAGTTGGCTGAACTCGAAACGCTGGGCGAACTGACCGAGCGCGCCTGGCGGAAGGGCGTGCAGGTCATGATCGAAGGCCCCGGCCACGTGCCGCTCGACCAGATTGAGTACAACATGAAGCTGCAGCGGACGCTGTGTCACGGCGCGCCTTTCTACGTGCTCGGCCCCCTGGTGACCGACATTTTTCCCGGCTACGACCATATTACGAGCTGCATCGGTGCGACCAACGCCGCGTACCACGGAGCCAGCATGCTCTGTTACGTGACACCGAAAGAGCACCTCGGCCTGCCCAAGAAAGACGACGTCAAACAGGGCTGCGTCGCTTACAAGATCGCCGCGCACTCCGCTGATGTCGCGCTCGGCATTCCCGGCTCACGCGACCAGGACGACGAACTGACAAAGGCCCGCGCAGCGCTCAACTGGGAAAAGCATTTCGAGCTGAGCTTCGACCCGGAACTCGCCCGCGCCCTGCACGACGAAGACCTCGACGTCGATACCGACTTCTGTGCGATGTGCGGCCACGACTGGTGCAGCGTCCGTATCTCGAAAGAGATCGAGATGTTCGTCTCCGGCAAAGACGAGGATTACGCCTGGGACAAGGCGAAGGTCAGCTCCGCCCTGAACGCCGACCAGCTCGCCATCCTCGACGCCCGCGGGGTCCTTTCCCCCGACGAGATCCACAAACTGGCCTCGAAGACAAAGAACGCCGTCACGAGCGATGACGGCAAGGCATCCTGCCACAGCGACTATGTCGACTCCGACGAGGCGAAACGGATCCAGGAAGAGATCAAAACCGCGTGACTGGGCGAGGGACGCGTTGTTGTTCAACGTTGTTGAAGGCGGCTCGGCACAACCCGAACGCCCTGCGCGTCACGGTCAATCAGCCAACAAGCGTTAGCGTCGGGTTTTCAACCGATTGATTACCGGGCTCACAACCGCTTGCCGGCGCTGTCGTAGAACGACCGAGTTCCGCGGCCCGGCTGCAATTCGCGTGAGGCGTGACGTCACAGTTGGTATTCCTCACCAGCCAGCGGGTCTCCGACGTCGAGGCCTCGTGAGAAGAACGGGTAGATCGCGGGGACGACCAGGGACGTCAGCAGCGTTGACGTGATCAGGCCGCCAATGACAACGCTGGCCAGTGGTCGCTGCATTTCGGCACCGTCTCCAGTCGACAAAGCCATTGGCAGGAAGCCGAGGCTGGCGACCATTGCGGTCATCAGGACGGGACGCAGGCGTTCGAGTGCGGTTTCGTACGTCGCCTCTTCAAGATCCTCGCCTTTGTTGCGACGGTTCTCGGCAGCGCTCACCCAGACAAGCCCATTGAGCACGGCGACGCCGAACAACGCGATGAAACCCACGCCGGCGGAAATGCTGAATGGCATTCCGCGGAGGGCAAGCGCGAAGATACCTCCAGACGCGGCCATCGGCACGGCGAGAAAGATCAGCAGGGCCAGCCGCGACGACTTAAACGTCGAGTGCAGCAACAGGAAGATCAGCAGCAGCACGATCGGCGTGATCAGCAGCAGACGCTGGCTGGCCGACTGCAGGTTCTCGAAGTCGCCGCCCCACTGAATCTCGTAGCCCGGCGGCAGATCGACCTGCTCGGCGATCGTGCGCTGAGCGTCGGCAACGAAGCTCGCGACGTCACGACCGCGGACGTTGCACTGGATGAACGTTCGACGCCGATTCGATTCGTGCTCGACCGTGGGCGGCGTTTCTTCGAGGACGATATCCGCCAGTTCCTTGAGCGGAACGGGCTGGCCGCCGGGCCTGCTGACGGGAAGTTGCTCAAGCAGGTAACGCTGCGTTCGCCACTCCGAGGGAATGCGGACCAGAATCGGGTATCGCGCCCGGCCTTCAAAGATCAGGCCGGATTCGCGACCGCCCAGCGATTCGACGACGGCGAGCACATCTTCGGCATCCAGGCCGTAACGCGCCAGCACTTCACGGCGCGGCTCAATCCGCACTGTCGCCAGGTTCGCCTGGTAGTCAGCTTTGACGTCGGCCGAGCCGGGGATCGTCTTCAAAGCTCGTTCAATCTCCTTGGCTTTCTCACCGAGCACAGACAGTTCGGCACCATACAGCAGCACGGCGACATCGGCTTTCACGCCAGCAACCAGCTCGTCGACGCGCATCTCAATCGGCTGCGTAAATCCGAAGGCCACACCCGGCACCTGAGATGTCAGCGTCTCATCAAGTTCCTCGATCAGGTCATCTCGCGTCACACCCTCGCGCCATTGCTGCTTATCCTTGAGCATCACCCAGACGTCGGTCTGATGCACGCCCATGATGTCGTTGGCAATCTCCGGGCGACCCGTCTTGCAGAACACGGTCTTCACTTCCGGAAACTCGCCGATGATCGTTTCGATCTGCGTTCCCACATCGACCGCTCCTTCGATGGTCGCGCTCGGCAGCCGCACGGCTTCAACCAGCAGGTCACCTTCGACCAGCCGCGGCATGAACTCCGCTCCCAGGTTCAGGGCGACTGGGATACTGCTGCCGAAGACGGCCACAGCGATTGCGACGGTCGCGAATCGATGCCGGATCGTTCGCCGGACCAGCGGTCGATAGACGGCCTTGATCCAGCGGATCAGAAAGACTTCTTTTTCGTTCATCTTCTTCGGCAGAGCGATCGCCGCGAGAGCCGGCATCAGCGTCATCGACAGAACCAGCGACCCGGCCAGAGCGAACAGCACCGTCAGAGCCATCGGCTTGAAGAGTTTGCCCTCGGTGCCCTGCAGCGCGAGAATCGGTACATACACAATCGCGATGATCAGCTCGCCGAACATCGTCGGCTTTCGCACTTCGATAGCCGCCTCGCGGATGATCTCCGTGTGGCTGCGTTTCTCGCCGTGAGACAGCCGCCGAATGCAGTTTTCAATCATGATCACCGAACTGTCGACGATCAGGCCGAAGTCAATCGCGCCGAGGCTCATCAGGCTCGCGGTAATCCCGGTCGCCATCATCAGGTTTGTCGCGAAAAGCATCGACAGCGGAATCGCCAGCGCAGTGATCAGCCCGGCGCGAAAGCTGCCAAGCATGAACAGCAGGACGACGATGACCAGAATCCCGCCCTCGGTCAGGTTGTGCAGAACAGTGTCGAGCGTCCGGCCAATCAGATCCGCCCGGTCATAGACCACTTCCAGTTGCACGCCCGCCGGCAGCGTCGGCTCAATCTCTTCCAGCCGCGCTTTCACTCGTTCGACGACCTCGCGCGAGTTCTCGCCGATCAGCATCATCGCCATGCCCATCACCGCCTCGCCGCGACCGTCGCGCGTCACCGAGCCCTGGCGCGTCATTGGGGCAATCGTCACTTCGGCGACGTCGCCCAGGAGAATCGGCGTGCCGTCACCCTCGCGGCGCAGGACGACGTTGCGAATGTCGGACTCATTCTTTAGCAGTGCCTGGCCGCGAATGAACTGCTGCTCGTCGAAGTGAACGATGTAGCCGCCCCCCGCCGTGCCGTTGTTCATTTCGAGGCGTTCGAAAATGTCGTTGAGCGACAATTCGTAGCTCGCCAGCCGGTCCGGATTCGGTCGCACTTCGTACGTCTTGAAGAAACCGCCCATCGTGTTGATTTCGGTGACGCCCTGAACTTCGCGCAGTCGGGCAGCGATGTCCCAGTCAAGAATCGAGCGCAGTTCCATTGGCGAGTGATTGGAGCTGCGCACTTCGAACTGCAGGATCTCACCGAGCGCCGTTGTCATCGGACCAAGTTCCGGTGTGCCGTAGCCGGGCGGGATATCCGACGACGCCGTCTGCATGCGCTCGTTGACGATGTTTCTCGCCCAGTAAATGTCCGTGCCTTCCTCGAAGACAATCGTCACCAGGCTGATACCGAACTTCGAAACACTGCGAACTTCCTCAACCTTCGGCAGGCCGCTCATCGCCCATTCAACGGGATTCGTGACGTAGCGTTCGACTTCGATCGGCGAGAGCGAACCCGCGTCGGTCATCACCTGAACCTGGACATTGGTCATGTCCGGCACGGCATCGATGGGCAGATGAATCGCCGAATAGAGCCCGCCCGCCGCCATCAGCAGAGTGGCCGTCAGGACAAAGAAGCGATTATGTAACGAGAATTCAATCAATTTGCTGAGCATGGTCGCCTCGCGCAGATAGCCGCCGACAGTCGCTCTGCCGACGCGTGACCGGAAGCCGGAGTACTTCCGGGCCGACTATTCTTCTTCGCCTTCCAGCAGCAGTTCGGACTTGAGCACGAACGCGCCGCTGGTCACGACAGGCGTGCCCGCTTCCAGGCCGCCAGTCACTTCAACGAGGCCGTCGCCGTCGTCCCCGACTTCAACGTTGACCCGGCGAAACCGGTTGGGGCCTTCAGAGACAAACACAAAAGACTGTCCATCGTGCTGCAGCACGGAACGAGTCGGGACTGTCAGAACATCGTTTTTCACGCCGACAGGAACCGCCACTCGAACGAACAGGCCGGGACGCAGGCGGCCATCAGCATTGTCAATCACCGCAACGACCGGGATCGCGTTCGTATCGTGCGACACTTCGCGACCGATGAACTCGACCTTCGCTTCCAGCACTTCGTCACCAAAGGCGGGAACCATGACCTGCAGCGACTGTCCTGTTCGGATCGAAACGGCTGGCCAGTCGTTCTCGCGAATTTCCGCGGTGATCCACAACGTTTGCGTGTCAGCCAGAACGAACATTGAATCGCCCTGCCCCACTCGTTCGGTCGCTGAAAACGTCCGGCGTTCGATCGTTCCCTCGAACGGAGCCGGGACAGCGACGCGCGACAGGTTCTTCAGGTCGTCGTCGCTGGCTCCCATTTCGTCGGCAGGCGGCATGTCCATGCCGCTGCGGATTGCAGCTTCGCTGAGCAGCAGTGAGCCGAGATGCTGGCGAGCTATCTCCAGTCTCCGCTGAGCATCAAGCGTTGCGGCCTCGGCTTCACTGCGTTCCTTCCAGACATCCAGCCGAGCCTGCTCGTACTGCGACTCAAGCGCCGCCTGAGCCGCTCTCAGTTCGGCCTGCCGCTCCTGCACAACCTTGCCGGAGAGCGCTCCGGACTCCGCGAGGTCCGCGGAGTTTTTCAGAACCGACTCGGCCAGCTGCAGTCGCGAGTACGCACCGAACAGCTCATCGCGAAAATCCCCCAGCACACGATCAGAGAACGTCTTTCGCAGGAGATCGAAGTCCGGCTGCTCCTTGAGCTGCGCGGCCAGTGCGTTGACGTTCTGCTCAAGCATTGCCGCGCGGGCGGACAGTTGGCGAGCCAGTTCGGCCTGAGCCTTTCGTTGCAGCACATCGGCACGAGCGGCTCCGATTTCCGGGCTGTTCAACCAGGCGAGCACCTGCCCGGCCTGCACATGATCACCAGGTTTGACGGGAACGTCCGTGAGAATGCCGCTGGTCGGTGCGGTCACTTCAATGTGACGATTGTCGTTGTAAGCCACCCGGCCAGGCACAGAATGCCGATGCGTCAGCGTCCCGAAACTTGCCGGCTCGACCTGAATTCCCGCTGCCGAAAGCTTGCCTTCCGACAGCGAAACGATCGGCTCTCCCCCCGTTTGTTCCACGCCTTTCTCAGGCATCTCAACGGCGGCGGTATCCGCTTGCGGCGATGCTCCCGTGCGTTGCCGGGTTGCTCCCCAGGCAATTGCAGAAACCACAGCAAGCCCGACGATCGAGTAAATCACAGTTTGACGCATGACGGCTCTCTGCTTGACGAGTCTCAGTCAGTGTCCAGAGCGGACAGTTACTCAACGCGTTCTGGTCAGGAATTGACCGGCTCCGATCACTCGCTGACCGCAAGCTGCGAGGTTTCCCGCTGTGTTTTCAGGGCCTCGACAGCCAGCTCACGCTGGTAACGCTTCATTGCAGATGGTGTGCCGCACACACACCGAGCTGACCGGTTGGAACTCGTTTGACAGACCGTGCTCGCCCGACAGACCGCGCATAAAAAAGGGCCGGCGGCGTCCCGAGCGCGCCGCCGGCCCGTGCCTGACGCAACCGGTCAGGCCAGTGTGCCAGTCAGAATGCCACCGACGTCAATCACCGAACCGGACATCGGGTCTGCAAAGTTCAATGGAAAGGCCTGCTCATCGACCTCGTCAGGACTGGAGTTGAACTCCAGCTTGCCTTCACCCTCAGCGTTCGTCGTCAGCTGGCCAACGATGACACTGTCGATCGACACGTCGAACGAAGTCCCTGGCGTCGCGTTGACGATCTCGACTTCGAACTTCTTTTCTTCGACACCATCTTCGAATTCGAGTTCAAACTCTGCGGTTCCGAACGACGCGGCAGAGCTTACGAGACTGGCGGACAACTGCACCTCGTTGCCATTGTTGCCCGATGCCGTCTCTCCTTCCCGCGCGAACGTGCCGCTGAGAATTCCATCAACCTCGATCGTGGTTCCCGTCGTCAGCGACGGCAGATTGTCTGGCAGTGCCAGTTCATCAACGTCATCCGGATCGTTCGAGAACTCAAGCTTGCCGCGGCCGTCAGCTTCCACCGTGATCTGCCCCACGACCGTTCCTCCAATCAGAACGTCGTAGGTTCCGGGCGTCGCGTCTTCGACTTCGATCTCCAGTTCCAGTTCCGTCTCGTCGTCAACGCTCAGTTCGAACTCGGCACTGCCCTGCGCCAGCCCGGCGGACGTCAGAACGGCCACCAGTTTCTGGTCGGTGTCGGCAGCGAGCCCGTTGACTTCGCGATCGATGCCCGCGTCACCGTCGAGCAGGTCGCGGCCGTTGCCGCCGTCGAGATGATCTTCGCCGTTGCCGCCCCGCAGCAGGTCGTCATCGTCCTCGCCGATCAGGTCGTCATCGCCGTCATCGCCACGGAGCGTGTCTGAACCGCCGCCGCCCATGATCGAGTCGTCGTCGCCACCACCGACGAGATCGTCGTTACCACCATCGCCGGAAAGGCTGTCGTCGCCCATGCCGCCTTCGATCGAGTCATCGTCATCGCCGCCCATCAGGCTGTCGTCGCCAGAACCGCCCATCAGACTGTCATTGCCTGCTCCGCCGTCGAGTGTCGTCGAGCCGGAGAATCCCGAGGCGTCGAGCATGTTCGCGCTCGTGCCGCCGCTCAGCGATGCCATCTCGATGCCGGACAGGTTGTCGTTGCCTGCACCGTTCAGCGAGGTATCGGTCAGCATGAAGTCGGCATCTTCCGTCTCCATGATTTCGTCCATGCCCAAGCCGCCGTCGAGGCTGTCGTTGCCGTCGCCGCCCATCAGCAGATCGTCGTCCTCTTCGCCATTGAGATCGTCGTGGCCCGCGTCACCCTCCAGCGTGTCCGATCCAGCTCCGCCCATGATGCGATCGTCGTCGTCGCCGCCAAGCAGATCGTCGTTGCCTTCCTGCCCGTTCAGAACATCGTTTCCGGCGCCCCCTTCGATCGTGTCGTCACCGGCATTGCCTCGAATGAAATCGTCGCCAGCACCGCCCATCATGGAGTCATCGCCGGCACCGCCATCGAGCGTGGTTGCCCCGCTGAAGCCCGACGCGTCGAGCATGTTCGCACTGGCTCCTCCTGACAGTTGCCCCCGCTCCACGCCCACCAGACGGTCCGTCCCACGGCCTGTCAGCTGGCCGTCAACCAGCACGAAATCCATGTCGCCGCTCTCGACAACACGATCGTTTCCTGCGCCGCCAACGAGCGTGTCATCACCGTCGCCGCCTGTGAGAAAATCACCCGAGCCTCCCTGCCCCTTCAGCACGTCGTCGTCAGCGCCACCATCAAGATGGTCACGTCCGGCAGCTCCACGCAGCAGATCCTCCCCGTCGCCGCCCATAATGGTGTCGTCGCCGCCGAGGCCACGCAGGTTGTCATCGTCGCCTCGCCCGTCGATCAGGTCGTTACCGTTTCCGCCGGAAACCCCGTCGCTGAGATCTCCACCGACAATCGAATCGTCCCCATCGCCACCGTAAAGCTGATTGCGATCGGACGAGCCCATGAGGCTGTCGTCACCCTGCCCGCCGCTCAACGTGACCGCTCCGGAAAAACCCGTTGCATCCAGCATGTTCGGCCCGTCGTCGCCGCGCAGGTCGGCAATCTCAACGGACAGCAGCATATCGGTTCCCATGCCGCTCAGCTGACCATCAACCAGTGTCAGATCCGTGTCGGCCGTCTCCTCAAGCCGGTCATTCCCGCTTCCGCCGTCGAGCGTGTCGTCACCCATCCCGCCGGTCAATGTATCCCCCGACGCTCCCTGGCCGCGCAGGAAGTCGTCGTCGGCACCGCCATCAAGATTGTCGCGCCCCGCTCCGCCGGAGATCGAATCGAAACCGCCGTCGCCATGCAGTGTGTCGCTGCCGGAGTTGCCGACGATGATGTCGTCACCGTCTCCGCCATCGACACTGTCGTCCCCGTCACCGCCGAGGATCGAATCGTCGTACTCGCTGCCGACGACCGAGTCGTCTCCCGCTCCAGCGTCGACATCAACATCCGTCAGGTTCGGAAATGCCGCTGCTGTGACGCCGCTGAGGTCGATCGCGTTGCCGTCCGGACCGCCTGTCACGTCGAGCAACACAACGTCCGCAGCGGCAACTCCTGTGTCACTTCCGTTGATGGTGACGTTCCCCCCGCTTTCAGCGACGGCAATCGCGTCATCCGCGTCACTGGAAACCTCAAGCAGGCCCGTCCCGGCATTGAACATATTCGTCACGCTCAACAGCGTCCGATCTTCCATCTTCTCAGCATACCTGCCTGACAAGCCACGACGCCGTCGCGTCTTCCTGCGACGAGTCAAACGACACTGAAGTTCAAGCAGCCAGGGATTCAGTCGCATTGCACTTTGCTCCGGAAAATTGACGGAAGACTGGGGGAACCCAGTTCGCGGGAGTCTGCAGCGAGACGCTCACAATTTACTACAGAAATAGCATTTCATTGCAGCTCCAATGAGATGTTCCAGTCGACACAGGCAATCACTGTGCCACGGGATATCTTTCTGGACGATTGCGAAAGTTCTGTAACAGGACGCCGAGAAATCGGCCCCGATCTTCGAAATGACGTGCCAGACAATCGCGAGGAAGCTCACAGGATCGGGCGACCGCTGGTTACCTGCTGACCGCTGCCCGGTCAGTAACTGACCACAGGCAGCGGAATTCTCAGAGATTCTCTCTGAAGCGGTGCGCCGGAATGGAAAATGCATTTCCGCCCGCTCACTCGACTCTGACACCTGCCCGAGTTACTGCTGTGCCCCACCAGTGCGAAGCGTTTGACGATTCCGATACCACGGCTGCACGTCGGGGCCGGGTGGGCGCTGCGCGAAGACGGGGCCTGACGATCCTGGAACTTCTGGTCGTCATGGCCGTGCTTGGCGTCCTTGTCGCCCTGATTCTGCCCGCAATTCAAGCTGCGAGAGAGGCGGCTCGCCGCATGGAATGCTCAAACAACCTGAAGCAGATCGGCCTCGCCCTCCACGCGTACCATGACCTGTTGAATACCTTTCCGCCGGGCTGGCGTGACGATCACA
>Ga0070727_10001644_pt1 | contig 23185 bp, 15 predicted proteins | sample tdAd472_FD_66722 | JGI IMG/M metagenome (GOLD analysis project Ga0070727, IMG submission 66722) | Marine sediment microbial communities from the Atlantic coast under amendment with organic carbon and nitrate - tdAd47.2 | ecosystem: Environmental > Aquatic > Marine > Coastal > Sediment | place...
GAGAGCGACAATCCGCGCGACCAGAAAATGCTCAAGCGGATTCTCAAGGTGCAAAGCGAGTGTCAGCATCTCAACGAGATTCTGAACGCGTTTCTGCAGTTTGCCCGCGTCGGCGAACTTGAGCTGGTCGAGGCGGACCTTAACGCGGTCGTGCGGGACTTTGTCGAGTTTTACCAGCCAACCGCGCACGACTGCGGGATTGAGATCAGCCCGCATCTGGAGTCCGATCTGCCAACAGTGAAGCTTGATCGGTCGCTGATTCGGCAGGTGCTGATGAACCTCGCACAGAATGCTCAGCAGGCGATGCCCGATGGCGGGCTGCTCGAACTGCAGACGTTCGCTCGCGATGGCGAGGTGCGGCTTGAGTTCATCGATACCGGCGAGGGCATGGATGAGGCAACGAGGTCGAAGTTGTTTGACGTCTTCTTCTCGACGAAGCAAGGTGGCAGCGGTCTGGGTCTCCCGACCGTTCGCAAGATCGTGCAGGCACATCGCGGGACGATTTCATGCGAGAGCGAACGCGGCAAGGGGACCCGGTTTTCGATCGGGCTGCCAGTGGCGGAGTGACAAAGCACGTTCGATACTCGTTCCTACGCAGTCCGTGGGAACAAGCAGGGGCTCTCAAGCACTGGCAGAGCCAGTGGCACACGGAGCGGGAACAAGCAGATTTCGAGTGGCCGGAGGTGCGGCATGATTCAGCTTCGTGGACGGCGGTATGACACGGGTGAGCCAGTGGCGATTTCGATCGAGGGGGATCGGATTGCGTCGGTCGAGGCGGCGACTCCGGTCGGGTCTGTGGCTGACTGGCCGTGGATCGCGCCGGGGCTCGTTGACCTGCAGATCAATGGATACGGCGGTGTCTGGTTCTGTAAACCGGGGCTGACAGCGGACGAGGTGCTCAAGACTCTGGAGCCGCACTTTTCGTACGGCATCACGCGAATGCTGCCGACGCTGGTGACGGCGTCGCATGAGGCGTTGCGGGACGGCTTCACCGCGATCCGGCAGGCGTACGAGCAGGAAGCCTGGGTGCGGGATCTCGTGGCGGGTTGCCATCTGGAAGGCCCGTTCATTTCGAAAGAAGACGGACCGCGCGGTGCGCATCCGCTGCAGCATGTTCGACCGGCAGACTGGGACGAGTTTCAGAAACTGCAGGAAGCGGCGGGCGGGCTGATCCGGCTGGTGACTCTGGCGGCCGAAGCGGAAGGCGCCGTCGAGTTCATTCGCCGGGCTGTCGACGCGGGCATCACGATCGCGATCGGGCACACGGCAGCGAACTCGGACCAGATCACGGCGGCCGTCGATGCCGGCGCTCGGCTGAGCACGCATCTGGGCAATGGAGCGCACGGGCAGATTCGGCGGCATCCAAATTACATCTGGGATCAGCTCGGCGAGCCACGGCTGATGGCGAGCATCATTACGGACGGGCACCACCTGCCGCCGGCCGTCATCCGGTCGATGATTGCGGCGAAGGGCGTGCGGAATATCGTGATCACCTGCGACGCATCGGGACTCGCCGGGTTGCCTCCGGGCGAGTACGAAATGCCGGACAAGGCGAAGGTCGAGATTCTCGACAACGGAGCGATTGTGCTCGCCGGACAGCGGCAACTTCTGGCGGGTTCGGGTAGTGAAACCGACGCCTGCGTCGCACATGCGATCGACGTTGCCGGGTTGTCGATCGGCGAGGCTTTTGACATGGCGGGGAAGAATCCGTGCCGGCTGCTGGGACTCGAACAGGTCCGGTTGAGGCGCGGGTCGCGAGCCGATCTGGTCGTTTTCCACTGTCGCGAGAGCGCTTCCGGCACGCAGCTCGACTGGCAGACAACCATCGCTGGCGGACAGATTCGACACGGAGCGTTGCCGCCCGAATCTCATTAAACGACAGATTGCCGACGTACCAGGCGGCGCGACGATGGCCTGCCGATTGCTCGCTGGCCTTCCGGTCGCAATTTGCCGACCTGTCCTGAATCTGGCGGAGCGAATTGCCTCACCGATCAGCAAATTGCCATTCCACAGGCTCGCTCGCAGTGATTTGCAGACCTATACTCGCCGGCTGCTGCCAATAAAGATGAAATTGTGTGGACGCATTCCGACGAACACACGCAGAACGAAATGACTTTGACTTCGCTTCTCGGCACGGGATTGGCTCGGACAAGATGTTCGCGGCGGACTCATACATCTGTTGACGGTTTCCGGATTGATCGTCGACGTCGTTGATCAGCAGACACCTGCCCGGGGCTGGAAGAATTCCTCGCCAGCGTCTGCCTCTGAAATAGCGAATCACTTCCGAAATGAAGTTCTCTTCGACAGACGATCTTGCGCGCCAACTGGTGAAGATGCGGCTGGTCACAGCTCAGGAACTGGCCGAGTGCCAGCGCGAGCACGAGGTGACGTCGGATCCGCATTCACTGATTGACGGTCTGGAAGCCCGGCACGTTCTGACGAACTACCAGGCCACCCGGATCAAGTCCGGCGAAAACGCTCCGCTGGTGCTGGGCAATTACAAACTGCTTTATCAGAACGCTTCGGGCAGTTTTGCACGCGTCTTCCGCGGGTGTGCGCTCGACACCGGCGACATGATCGGTGTCAAGGTGTTGCGGCAGCGGTACCTCGACGACCCCAAGAGCATCGCGCATTTTCATCGCGAAGCGGAACTGTGCATGAAGCTGAGGCACCGCAACATCGTGCCGATCTTCGACGTCGGGACTGATGACGAATGGCACTACTTCACAATGGAGTTCGTTGAGGGCGGCAACCTGCGGCAGCTCATGAACATCCGCAAGAAGCTCGACCCGCCGGAGCTGCTGCGGGCGGCGTGCGACATGGCCGAGGGTCTTGAGTACGCGCTCAGCCAGGGAATGACGCATCGCGACTTCAAGATGACGAACGTGCTGATGAGCAGCCGCGGCGTCGCGAAACTCGTCGACTTCGGACTGGCGGGCGACGACGGTGACAGCGACGACGAGAACGTTCAGGCCGTCGAGTACGCGACAATTGAGAAGCACACTGGAGCACCGAAGAACGATCCGCGAAGCGACCTCTTTTTTCTCGGCGCTGTGCTGTACGAACTGGCCGCTGGCGTGCCGCCGTATAAGTCCTCGAAGAACCGGGAAGAGCGCAAGCAGTTCTCACGGTACTCCGGGATTCGTGAGATTCGGTATTCGAATCCCAGCATGCCGCCCCAGCTGGCGGAGATCATCGACCGCCTGCTGCGGATCAATCCGCACGAGCGTTATCAGAGCGCGACGGAACTGCTGAAGGATCTGCGGCCCGCGCTGGCGGAACTCGGAACCGCCGAAGACAAGGCCCGCGCAGAGATGCAGCAGACTCCACGGCTCTCAACCGTGCTGTGCGTCGAGTACCGGGTCAAGCAGCAGGACCTGCTCCGCGACTACCTGACCAAGCACGGTTTCCGCGTTCTGATGCTGAGTACCTGGGACCGGGCTCTGGCTCGACTCAGGAATAACCCGCCGGACGTTCTCGTGGTGATGGGCGATGCCCTCGATGGCGACGCCACGGAGACCTACGACGAAGCGATCCGCTGGTGCCACACGAAGAGCGTCGGTTGCGTTCTCGTTCTGCCCGCCAATGAGCAGGACGTCGTTGAGAAGCTGCATGTCAGCCCGTCCGCCAGAGTTCTTGTCCAGCCGGTCAAACTGCGCGACCTGCGGAATAATCTGGTCGACTCACTTCAGTCGCTGATGAATCGCGAATAGCGTTCGCAGTTCCGTTCACTGAACCTCACAGCAGCAACCGCGCACTTCCTCTCCTCATTGCGCGATCACCAGCAGGAGCGACCAGGCATGGCTTTTGATCCCGCCGAACAGCGAAAAATTCTTGGCAGCTTTGCCACCGGCGTCACCGTCATCACGACAAAGGGCGAGTCGCCGACCGGACTGACAGCCAACTCGGTCACGTCGCTGTCGCTTGACCCGCCGCTTGTTCTGTTCGCCGTCGACAAGCGGGCGAGTTCGCTGCAGGCCTTCCGGGACGCTGGCTGTTTCGCGGTCAATATCCTGACGGCCGAGCAGCAGGAGATCTCAAACCGGTTTGCCTCGCCAGGCCCGAAGGACTTTTCGGATCTCGATACGCGAACTGCAGAAACCGGAGCCCCGGTGCTCAACGGCAGTCTCGGCTGGGTTGACTGCCGGCTGCAGTACGTACTGCCGGGCGGCGATCACGACATCTTTGTCGGTGAGATCGTCGCTGGCGAGTATCACGGCGGCGATCCACTGCTCTACTTCGCCGGAAAGTACCGCGACATCGCTCCGCTGAGCGAGTGACGGACGAACGTCGTGCCGGCTGTCGAGTCTGAGCAGCGCGACGAATTCCCTGCTCAGCTTCCGGACCGCCGGCTAACTCTTGAGCCGCTCCAGAAAGACCGCGCCATATTCCTGGAAGCCGTCCTGCAGTTTGCGGCTGCGCACAATCCGGGCCAGGTATTTGATCTGGACACCGCCTTCTGACCCCAGACACACGACGATCTTTCGCGACTCGATCACGCCACGGTGCAGAAAACTCACGCCCGATGGCGACAGATTTCGAGCCCAGACCTGCAGTCGAGCTTCCTCTTCCGGAACCTGATCAAAGTCGGCCAGTTCCGGAAGCTCCACGATAAACCGCGACCGGAACGCAACGCGGGAATGCTCGCGCTTCTGGTTCTGATGCCCGTTCAGCCGCGCATCCCAGCGGTCAAGCATGTCGAGGAGTTCGGTCGCCAGTTCCTCGTCGGATTTCCGTGTGCCGGCCAGTGACATTGCAACGCTTCCCGTTCTCGATGGTGGTTCGAGCAGACCCGGTCAGTAACCGTTTCGTCAGGCGTAGGTTTCGCCGTAGCGTTCGCGTTCAGCCAGCGCGGCGGTGAGACTCAGCTCCTTCCTGCCCGGTGTTGGCAGTGCCTGTTCGACCTTCAGCTCGGAATTCTGCAGATCAATGATGTTTCCAAAGGCGATCGGGTCGACGCGTTCGCCGTTCGCATCCTGCAGCCGCTGCACAATGGGAGATGTGTAGGCGTTGCCGTTGCGGCGCATGACGCGGGCAATCGAGCCGTCACTGAGCGTGACCAGACTCCCGACGGGAAACAGCGACAGCACGCACAGCAAGGCGCGCACGACACTGGCGTCAACCCGCCGGGCCTGAGCATCCCGCAGCAGACATTCAACAGCCGCGTAGGCCATGTACGGTTGCCGCCAGGGACGCGAGGTCGTCAGAGCTGTGTACTGGTCCGCCACGGCGACAATTCTCGCGAACTGGTGAATGGCGTTGTCAGACCGGCCTCGCGGATAGCCGCTGCCGTTGGGCCGTTCGTGAATCTGATAGCTGACCAGCGAAACCAGTCCCGGCATGGCCGACGCCTTCTGCAGCATCTCCAGCGAGTAGATCGGGTGCTTCTTGATCTCGTGAAAATCTTCGCGGCTCAGCCGCCCGGCAGAATCGCGAATGTGTTTCGGGACGCGCATCATGCCCCAGTCGTGCACCATCCCGACGAGGCCGAGCATCCGGACGTTGTCTGCGTCGAAGTCCATTTCGACACCGATCGCCATCGCCAGCAGTGCGGTCTGCAGCGCCTGAGCGGCCAGGCTGTCGTCGTCGAACATCCCCATCGTTGAGGTCAGGACGCTGTCGACGTCGGACTGCATTTCCTGCAGATACGCGCCGGCCATTTTGGACATCGTCGCGCCGTTGGCCGCTCCGCCATGCAGCGCGGCCTTCATCGCGCCGGACAGAGCCGAATGTGATTCGGTGTTCTGACCGATCAGCTTTTTCCGCTGCTCCCGGTCGTAGGCTTCGGTGCCGCGCGAGGTCATCGATTCGCGGATCGCTGGCCCGTCGTTCTTAACGGGGACCATGCCGCCATCAATGATCTGGTCGAGATGCTTTGTCAGATCGTTATCGAAGCTGAAGGTTTCGTCGGCCTGCAGATCATTCGACAGTGTGACGCGGCTGAGATCCCGCTCGTCGATCTGCACCGAATCCAGGCCGCGGTTTCGCAGCAGCCGTTTGAAGTCGCTGGAAATCACAGCGCCTTCGGCGAGGAGCAACACGCCGCGCGCATCGTAAATCGGAAACCCGATTGGCCGACCGAGAATCAGTTCGTCGAGCGGGACGTCGACTTTGGCGCCAGCTGCGGAGGTCTGTTCGGAATGTTCGGCGACGGCGGTCATAAGTGGCGAATCCATCTGCGGATGTACGGACATGGTCTCCTGGAAATCTAGGTTCCAGATTCGCGACACGTTGCAAACCGGCGACAGATCGCCTGTGAAGCAGAGAAATCACCGAGCAACGCGAGGCAAATCCCTGTTCGGTCGTCGGCGGGCGACCGATGACAAGGCACTGCGACAGCTGATCGCGAAGCTGCATTGCGGACTGTCGGCAATCGAGAAACACTGCTGGAACGAGTCAGAAGTTCGCACCCGTCGCGCACCAGCATTCGTTCCTGGAGTGTCCGATGTTCCATTCACCAGCCCATCACCGGCCTCCGCGCAAGTCTCTGTTCCGGCGCCGGACGGCTCCCGGAGCGGTGCCGGGGACTGTCGACACCGACCCGACGGCCCACAAGCCGGTGATTCAGGTCTTCAGTTATGGAGCGAAAGAGGCTGTCGAAGAGCCGGTGCCGGGAGCGTCGCGGCTGAAACCGCTGATGAATCGCCGCCCGATCACATGGATCAACGTGATGGGCCTCGGCGATGCGGAAACGATCCGCGAAATCGGCCAGACCTTTCGCCTGCATCCGCTCGCCATGGAAGACGTGGTGAACACGCATCAGCAGCCGAAGGTCGAGCTGTACGGCGACCGGCTGTTTCTGGTGATGAGGATCCCGCATCAGAACGAGAGAATCTCCACGGAACAGATCAGCCTGTTCGCCGGTCCCGGTTTCGTCATCACGTTTCAGGAAGTGCCGGGTGACTGCTTCGATCCCGTTCGCGAGCGGATTCGATCAAACCGCGGTCGCATTCGAACCTCCAACAGCGACTACCTGACCTACGCGCTGCTGGACGCCTGCGTCGATGCCTGGTTTCCCGTCATCGAGGACTTCAGCGTGCGTCTGGACCATCTGGACAGCCAGATTCTGTCGGGGAACAGCAGCGGGGTGATCGCTCAGGTGCACACGATGCGGCACGAACTGAATTCCGTTCGCCGGGCGATTCTTCGTCAGCGCGAAGCGATCGGCAGCATTGTACGCGGCGACGACGGTTTCGAGTTCTTTGCCGACGAAACGCGGCTGTACCTCCGCGACTGCCAGGATCACACACAGCAGTTGATCGATGCGGTGGACGCACTCCGCGAAATGAGCGCCGACCTCCGCGAGTTTCATTATTCTCTGGCCGCTGAACGCTCGAACGAGACCGCTCAGTTTCTGACGATCATCGCGACGATCTTCATTCCGCTGTCATTCATCGCGGGCCTGTACGGCATGAATTTCGACCCGAGCGTTTCCCCGTGGAACATGCCGGAACTCGACTGGTTTTACGGCTACCCGTTTGCACTCGCGCTTATGTTGCTGACGGCCGCCGCGATGATGTTCTACTTCTGGCGAAAAGGCTGGTTCGGCCGTCGCTCGTGAGCCGGGCACGCGCTCAGTCGAAGCCGGGTTGCCGAGGATCGACTTTGTTTGAGCTGCCGGCCCGGCACGGTAGAGTCCGCCTCGACTTCCGCTCTCCGCATTCCACTCAACGCGCAACGGTGATTCCCCATGAAGATCATTCGCTTTCAGAACGACGCTGGCGACGTTTGTCTTGGCTGCCAGCACAGCGACGATTCCGTCACGCTCATCGAGGGCGATCTGTTTGGCGAGTTTCGGGATACCGGAGAGCAGACCACAGTCGGCAAGCTGCTCGCGCCCGTCACGCCGGCGGACATCCTTTGCATCGGGTTGAATTATCGGAAACACGCGGAAGAAGGCGGACAGGCGATTCCCGAGTACCCGGTTCTGTTCATGAAGACGAGCAGCACGGTCCAGAACCCCGGCGACCCGATCGTGCTCCCGCGCAAGCTCGCCAGCGATGCGGTCGATTACGAATGCGAACTGGTCGTCATCATTGGTCGCGAGTGCCACAACGTGTCACGCGAGAACGCGCTCGATTACGTGCTGGGTTACACCTGCGGCAATGACGTCAGCGCCCGCGACTGGCAGCTCAAGAAAGGGGGCAGCCAGTGGTGCCGAGGGAAAACGTTTGCGACATTCGCACCCCTGGGACCATGCCTGGTGACCGCTGACGAGATTCCCAATCCCAACGCACTCGGAATCCGCACGGTGCTCAACGGCCAGACGATGCAGGACTGGAACACTGACGACATGATTTTCGACGTGCCGACGCTGATCGAGTTTCTCAGCGGCAGCACCGTACTGGCTCCGGGAACGGCCATTTTCACCGGCACTCCGCACGGAGTCGGCGGGGCTCGCAAACCACCGGTCTTCCTGCAGGACGGCGACACGATCACAATCGACATCGACGGAATCGGTCAGTTGACGAACCCGGTTGTCAACGAAGCGGTCGACGGCTGACCTGAGATCCGTTTGCGCGATCCCGATTCGATAAACGCCCAGCCGGAGGCGCCGGCTTTCGTACGACGGACTTGATGACCGGGCGCACGACGCCCAAAGGAACAAATCATGCCTCTGTACATCTATCAGGTCATTCGTGACGACGGTCAGCCGGCGGAAGAGTTTGAGGTGGTGCAGAGCATCCACGACAAGCCACTGACCGAGCATCCTGAAACCGGCGAGCCCGTCAAACGCAAGATTGTCGCCCCGTTTGTTGCCGGCTCGCATTCGCAGATGGCAATCGAGGGCAAGCTGAAGGATTCGAAGAAGCTCGAAGACCTGGGCTTCACGCGGTACGAAAAGCAGGGCAGCTCGTACGTCAAAACCGCGGGCAAAGGCCCCGACATGATCCAGCGCGACTGACGGACTCCGCCGAAATCACCCCGCAGCGAAACTCGCACAGAGTTTCGGCACGTCAAACTGCGACCGTCGAACACCGAAACTCTGCGCGAGTTTCGCTACCGGGTGTCTCTACAGGTTTTCGAGACGGTCGACGATCTGTTCCAGCCGCGCGATGACGCGCGGCATCTGCTCAGCGGAGATCTGATTTTCGGCGCGACGCTGCAGCCAGGTCATCCCGCTGAGCAGCACGCCGGACCGGTGCAGCGGTCGCAGCAGCTGGTGTTCGGCAGCCGCTAGCGGGCGCGTCTGCTCGTACGCGTCGAGGGCTCGCTGCCAGTCGGAAAAGCCGTTGCCGAACAGGCTGCCCAGCAGCCGCGACAGATCGCAGGCAACTGAGTCTGTCTTCACCGCACCGAAGTCGATGATTCCCGTCAGACGATCGTCGGAAAACAGCATGTGATCGTGCCACAGGTCACGGATGCAGGGCTGCTGTCGCACCCGGAGTAACTCGACGTCCTGAAGTTCGCGACCGATTGAATCGGCCAGTCGCCGAAAGTGGATCGTCAACTGCTGGCCGAGAAGCCGGAACCGGTCATCAGCTTCGAGCATCAGTCGCTGCTCGGCTTCGTCGAGATTCGCTTGCCATTGAGCGAGACGGCGAATGCGCGCGGCGACCGTCGGCGAGGCATCTTCGTGGCAGGGCAGCAGCCAGTCCGTGTCGCGGTGCGGCGGTTCATACCGAGCTGCCGCCTGATGCCAGTTCGCGATGCCGGTCATGGCTGCCTGGAGACGCGCATCGGTCAGCTGGCGATCACAATCCGCTTCGCCGGGCAACCACGGTTCGACTTGCCACAGGTGTCCGTGAAAGCTGGCAACAGTCAGGCCGTCATTTGAGGACAGCGGCACCGCAATCGGGACGTCCCCGTTTCGGTCGACGTGCTGCAGCAATCGATGGATCGCCTGCAGCCGCTCAGATGGCATCCCGTCCGGCCATCGGCGAACGCAAAGCACTGCCTGATCGATTTCGACTCGAAAGACCGCCGCTCCACTGAAGCCCGGCGTCGCGGGCGTCACCGTGACCGGTTGGCCGGGGTGCAGCAAATTCGGGTAATTGCGTTCGAGCAGCTCGGTTGGCGACATGGCAGTGTCAGGAAATGCGGATTCTGATTCGAGACAGCAAGAGCGAACTGGTAGCTGACGGACGCGGCAGTTGGCCAGAGTTGTCCGCCTGGTGCCGGTTGAGTAGTCTCGCCGCTTCGTCCTGAAATCATCAGTCTGCGACGGTTTCCGCCGTCGCGTTTTTATTTCCGCTGAGCCGGCCTGAACCGGGAGAGTGTTGCATGTCCGACGAGATGCCCGCTGTTGAACGCGAACGCCAGATGCTGATGGACGCTGCGGCACAGGGTACCGGCGCGAAGCTGTTGACCTGGACCAGGCTCTCCGGCCCCGGCTGGCTGCAGTCCGCGATCACACTCGGCGGCGGCTCGCTGGCGAGCAGCCTGTTTCTCGGAATTCTGGTCGGCTACCACCTGCTGTGGCTGCAGGTTTTTGCGATGGCCTGCGGCGTCGTGATGCTCGGTGCGATCGGTTACGTCGCGCTGTCGACGGGCGAACGACCGTTCCTGCTCGTCCGTGATCGTATCAATCCCGTGCTTGCCTGGGGCTGGGCTCTGGCGACACTCGCAGCCAATATCGTCTGGTGTCTGCCGCAGTTCGCACTCGCCTGGGGATCGATCTCGCAAAACCTCGCGCCAGGTCTGGTCGAACACAAGAAGCTCGTTTGCGGCGTTCTGCTGGTCATCGCGACGGGCGTCACCATGCTGTATGGCAGCGGTGGCAAGGGCCTGCGGATTTACGAAAACGGCCTGCGGATTCTGGTCGGCCTGATCGTGCTGAGCTTTTTCGGCGTCGTCGGGAAACTCGTGCTCAGCGGCGGCGTCTCCGTCGGTGACGTGCTGGCCGGATTCATTCCTGACTTCAACATGTTCAACAACCCGGCTCCGGAGGCGGCCAAAGCCATTGCGGCAACCGGCGATTCGGCTGCCTGGTGGACGAACCTGGTCGTCAACAAGCAGCGCGATGTTATGGTGAGCGCGGCCGCGACGGCGGTCGGCATCAACATGACGTTCCTGTTTCCGTACTCGCTGCTGAAGAAGAAATGGGACCGACACTTCCGTGGTCTGTCCATCTTCGACCTGGCCACCGGGATGGCGATTCCCTTCATCGTGGCGACCGGCTGCGTCGTTGTTGCGGCGGGTGCCAGTTTTCACGGCAAGCCGGCTCCGCAGATTGTCGAGAACTGGCCGCAGGACAAGGCAAAGATCGACGGCAAGCTGCTCGGCGATTTTGAAGGCCTGCTGGGCAAGCTGGCCGTCAATCAGGATCCCAGCCTGAAGATTTCTGACGATGACACCGAAGCCGTCATCGCCGAGAAGAAAGAGAAACTCGCCGCCGCCGTTGAAGCAATGCCGAATGCTGACCGCGACGTCGCGGCGATGATTGCGAACCGCAGCATCTTCCTGCTGGCCGGAGCCCTTGAGCCGCTGACCGGCAAGTTCGTCGCCCAGTACGTGTTCGGTTTCGGCGTCCTCGCGATGGCACTCTCGACGATCACCATTCTGATGCTGATCTCCGGCTTCACGTTCTGCGAAGTCTTCGGCCTGCCGCCGGAAGGGAAGTTCCAGCAGATCGGTGCGTTGCTGCCGGCCGTCGGCGTGCTTGGCCCGTTCGTCTGGAAAGAAGCGGCCGCCTACCTGGCTGTGCCGACGAGCGTCTTCGGGATGGCGCTGCTGCCGATCGCCTATGTCACGTTCCTCTTCTGCATGAACAGCCACCGCGTGCTCGGCGACGATATGCCGAGGGGGCGGTCGCGACTGATCTGGAACATCCTGATGGGAATCGCGTTTCTGTTTTCGACCATCGGAGCCGGCTGGTCCGTGTGGTCCAAGACCGGCTGGGCGGGCATTGTCGGCGTCATCATCTTTATCGCCTTCGCCATGGTGTTTCACACGAAGCACAACGACGCGAGTGGGCCGTCGGGCCTGCCGGCTGAGCGAGAGTCGGATCAGAACTCCGGCACAGCGAGTGCCTGATGTGACCACGTTTGACCTGATCGCCACCGGACCGGAAGACGGGCAGCAGCAACGCGTGCGGCTTTCCGCTGGCGGTCGATCAGTAATCGGACGTTCACATATTTCAGCGCTGCAGGTTGGATGGGAACCGGCTCTGTCGCGCGAGCATGTCTGCGTCGAAATTGTTGATCAGACGCCGCGAGTGAGCCGGTTGCCCAGTGCCTCCAACCCGGTGTTCTTCCACGGCGAGCCGTGCGACGAGTTCGACCTGCCGCCAGGCGGCGCGTTTGCGATCGGAGCGACGCAGTTTCGCCTGGTCGAGCACGCTGAAGCGGACTCTTCGCAGGCAAACCGCGTCGTTGAAGAAGTCCGCTTCGAAGCCGAGCAACTGCGGAAGATCCGATTCAGCGACGCCGACAAACGGATCGAAGTGCTGACGCATCTGCCGAGCGTGATCCAGCGAACGCGCACGGACGACGAGTTTTTTCAGACGGTCGTCGATCTGCTGCTCGCGGGGATTCCGTCCGCCGAGGCGGTTGCGATTGTCGAACCGGGCAGCGAGTCCGCCGTCGTCCGGCACTGGCAGCGACGGAATGAAACTCGCGGCGAAGTTCGCCCGAGTACGCGGCTGGTTCGTGATGCGATGTCATCAAGCCGGGCGAGCGTCCTGCATGTCTGGGAGGCGGAACGCGTGGCCGATGACCAGTACACCGCGACGGCTGGTTTCAACTGGGCCTTCTGCACTCCGGTCAGTGTCTCCGGCGAGCCGCCGCGCGGAATGTACGTCGCGGGCGAGCACGAAGTGTCCGTCGGAACGGCGACCTCAGCGGGCCGCGGCGCCGCGCTGCAGGCAGACGTTCGCTTTACGGAACTCGTTGCCGAGATCGTCTCGTCACTGCGCCGGCTGAGTTCGCTCGAACGTCAGCAGGCCGGCCTGCGGCAGTTCTTCGCGCCACCGATTCTGGAAGCACTCGGCGAGGACCTCGACACCGCGTTGCTGGAACCGCGCGAGTGCGAAGTGGCCGTTCTCTTCTGTGACCTGCGCGGTTTCAGTCAGCGGGCGGAAAGTCAGGAGGACAATCTGCCGGGGTTGCTCAACCGAGTCAGCCAGGCGCTCGGTGTGATGACCGAGCAGATCCTGCGTTTCGGCGGTGTGACGGGAGACTTCCAGGGCGACGCGGCGTTGGGCTTCTGGGGCTGGCCGTTCGAATCTGAGACGGCGTCGCTCGATGCCTGCCGTGCGGCGCTGGGAATCCGGGCAGCGTTCGAGGCCGAAGCATCGATTGAAGGCAGCCCGCTGGCCGGCTTCGAGATGGGCATCGGCATCGCGTATGGCCGCGCTGTCGCCGGCAAGATCGGCACGGCCGAGCAGGTTAAGGTCACGGTCTTCGGTCCGGTGGTGAATCTGGCCAGCCGCCTCGAATCGATGACGACGCAGCTGCGCGTCCCGATTCTGATTGACGAGCCGACCGCCGGGCGTGTGCGAGCGAAACTGCCGTCGAGCGAAGGCCGGGTTCGTAAGCTGGCGCGCGTTCTGCCGGTCGGCATGGAGCGGCCCGTCACCGTCAGTGAACTCCTGCCGTCCGCGACCGACTTTCCGTTGCTGAGCGACGAGCAGATCGCGCGGTACGAAGAGGGCGTCGACCATTTCATCGCTGGAAACTGGGACGCCGCCTGGCAGTGCCTGCACGAGATGCCCGCTGGCGACCGCGCTCAGGACTTCCTGGCCATGCCCATCGTCCAGTCCAGCCGCCAGGCTCCCCCCGACTGGGACGGCGTGCTGCGGCTCGCGCGGAAGTAGCTTCGATCCCGAGCCTACCCGTAGCGAAACTCGCGCAGAGTTTCGGCGTGTAATTTTGCTCTGTTGTTTCGGGGCCGAAAGCCTGCGCGACTTTCGCTCCGCGACCCCCGAGCGATCAACGATCCTGGGTGGCCAGGGCTGGAGCGAGGCACGAGCGAAGCCCCGGTCGGCGTCGGCATGATTTGTAGGGCCGGTTCCTACCGGCCGACTGAGGCTTGAAAAGCGGCCGGTGGGAACCGGCCCTACACATGAGCGGCGTGGCCAACGGTCCGGGGCTTCCTTCGCTGGCTCAGTCCAGCCCCGGCCACCCGCCCGGTCGCTTGTCCAAACCACGATCCCGAAGGGATCGCAGAGAGTAGCCGGGGGTCGCAGCGCAGCGGAGACCCCTGGAATACAGGCGAGACAGGTTCGCATCCTGAAAGGATGCCAGAAGGCAATCTGGTGCAATGACCCTCTGGCATCCCTCCGGGATGCAATGCATTCTCAATCCGACTTCCGGGGGTCTGCGACCCCCGGCTACTCTCTGCGATCACTTCGTGATCGAACGCCGGATTCACTTACGTCAGTGTGCGGCACATGAAGAAATCCCTGCCGCAGTGGACGAGGTTACGAGTCCGGAGCCGATGGGCCTCGTAACCTCGTCCACTACAGGGAAATTCTCTGTTGCCGTTCACCTGATGGTGGGCCTCGTTTCACTCGGCCCACCCTACACAATTCTTGTCGACATCCCCTCGTGACCACCTCCCGAACCGAGCTGCTGTTGATTCTGCTGATTACTGTGCTCGGTGTTGCGCTGCGGTTTGCGCGGCTCGATGAACTGGCGGTCGAGCATTTTGACGAGGGTGTGTACGCGTCGAATCTGCTCTTCACCGCCGAAGAGGGTTTCGAATACCCCCAGCGGTTTCTGTACGCACCGCCGCTGCTGCCGAGTCTCGTCGAGTGGTCGCAGATTCTGACCGGCGGTGCGAGCTGGGCTCCGTTTCTGCCGGGGCTGCTGCTGGGCTCGCTGACCGTTCCGCTGATCTGGCTGTTCGTCCGACGGTGCTTCAGCCCGGCAGGCGGGCTGGCCGCCGCGAGCCTTGTCGCGCTGAACGACTTTCACATCTCCCTGAGCCGCTCGGTGCTGACCGACGTGCCGCTGGGCTTCTGCCTGGTGCTGGCTGTCTGGTTGACGATCGAAGCTCTGGCGAGTGGCCGGCTGCGATGGGCGATCGGGGCGGGCATTGCGACCGGACTCGCCTGGTCGACGAAGTACAACGGCTGGCTGCCGCTGGCGATTCTGACGAGCGGCGGCGCGGCAGCCGTGATCGTCGCACAGTGGCTGACTCGACACAGTCGAAATGCCGCGAGCATTGACGGTCGAAAGAAGACGAAGCCGTCGTCAAGGAAGCGCGATGCAGCACACGACGAATCGGACCTCGCGCTGCCGGACTGGTCTGGTTTGACGAAAACGCTGATCGTCGTCGGAGCAGTCGCGGTCGCTGTGTGGTCGCCAGTCTGGTTCGATCTGCAGGACGCCGGCGGTTACTCAGTCGTCGCCGAAAATCATCGCCAGTACGTGACCGGGTTCGCGGGCTGGTGGGACGCGACCGTGCGGCATGGCGAGGTGCAGAAACACGGAGCCGGGCTGCTGACGTTCCTCAGCGGCTGGCTGGCCGTCCTGTCGATCACGCTGTTGAACGTCTTCGACCGTTCCACATGGAACGAATTGTGGCGCGACCAGGCGGAGTCACGTTCCACGGGGAACGACTCCGGCGCCGATCAGCCGGTGGAACGTTCCACATGGAACGCTCGAATGCCGTGGCAGGCCAGTCTGATTGTCGGAACGATCGCCGGTTCGATCATCCTGTCGCCGCTGGCAATGTTCGTCTTCCTGGCGAGTTTCGCATTCGTCCGAGGTCTCATGAGGCTCGGTCGGAACGACGGTCAGGACCCGCTCGCCGAACCGACTGCGTTTTGGAGAACTGTGTGGAGCAGCCACTGGCTGGGGCTCGCCTGGCTGTGCGGACTCCTGCTGGCGACGCCGCTGTACCGCCCCTACCCGCGACTGTTGATTCCGTTGTTGTGTGCCTGCTGGGTTGGAGCAGGTGTGGCACTGGCGCGAGTCGCGAGCGTCTACCGCCGGATGTACGCGGACTCGGCGCCGCCGGTCTGGACGAAGGCTCGACGAGGCGGGCAGATTCCCCGCTCGGTTCTGCTGCTGGGTGTTGCGTGTCTGAGCATCGCCGCTGCCGGTCGTCAGACGGGTTCCGCCTGGCAGGTGAGGAACGATTTCGTCAGCGTCGCCGAGCGCTGCATCGAGACGGCACGTAAGAACTGCCAGGGTGAGTCGTCATCAGCCGCCGGAATCGACTTCGTCATTTATGTGTATGGTGAGCCGGCTCTGGTCTCTCACCTGGCGCGCGACGGGGTACTCGCCCGGCCCGTCGCGAAGCTCGATGTCGCCCACGATGGCATTCCGACGTTCGTCGCGACCGGGCCTCACGCCGAGCGGAGTCCGCAGTTCGCCGAGCAGCTCGAACAGGCTGGCGACTCGCTCACGCAGATCGACCAGATCGCCTACCGGCTCAGCGATTTCGTTCTGCTGGACGAGTACGCGCCGCGGGAACTCGACGACCATCGCGTCGAGGAAATCCGGCTGTACCGCGTCCGCTGACCGGGCGAGGGCTCCGCGACAACCCATCTTGCCGGCAAACGGCCCTTCGCGAGTAGAATCCGCGACCCGTTTTGAATCCGCATGAGGAAAGGGTCGAGAAAGCTGGAAGAACCGCAAAGCGGTTCCACAACGTAGCCTGGGGTCAGCCGCGCAGCGGCGCCACCCCAGGTAACCGGGAAGTGATCAGTCCAACCCTGAAGGGGTTGCACACAGTGCCTTCTCGCTTGTGGAACCCCTTCAGGGTTCGAGCGTTCGACGGCCATGTACCTGGGGTCGCGCGGCTGCGCCGCTGACCCCAGGCTACGATGTTTGACCCCGTTGGGGTCATTGGCGGGTGACAGTCACGATGCCTGTTTCAGTTTGATGCAAGGATGCGTACTCGATGTCTGGAAAGCCGCCACAGAAGCGCCGCCTGGGGCGCGGTCTCGATGCACTGCTCGGGGGCATGTCCAGCCAGCCGGACGAAGCATCTGGTCCCGAGCCGGCGACCGCAGAACCCGCTCCGGCGGAAGTGCCAGCGAACGTAGCCGTCGAGACCGGCGATCGCTGCTTCATCCCCGTCGAGTCGATCAAGCGGAACCCGTTTCAACCTCGGTCCGACTTCGACGAAGGGTCGCTCGACGAACTGGCGGCCAGCATCCGGACACACGGCGTGCTGCAGCCGATCCTCGTCCGCAAGGTTGACGACGGGTATCAGCTCATCGCTGGTGAGCGTCGGTGGCTGGCCTCGAAGAAGGTCGGGCTTGCCGAGATTCCGTGCCGCGTGATGGAACTCGACAATCGCCAGGTCAGCGAGGCGGCGATCGAGGAGAATCTCAAACGCAAAGACCTCAACGTGCTGGAGAAGGCTCAGGCCTTTCAGGATTACGTGGCCCGATTCGGCTGCACGATCGAGGAACTCGGCAAGCGGCTGTCGATGGACCGCTCGACCGTTTCCAACATGCTGCGTCTGCTGGAACTCCCCGGACCGATCAAGCAGTTGCTGCTCGAAGAGAAGATCACCGGCGGACACGCGAAGGCGATCCTGCCTCTGGAGGAAGCCGACCAGACCGCCGTCTGCGACCGGATCATCGCCGAGGGTCTCTCTGTCCGGAAAACCGAGCAGGCGGTGCGGTCGATCCTGCGTGGCGAAAAGCCAGACACGATCCCCATCGAGTCCGGCAAACCAGCGAAGACCGCTCCCGAAAAGACGGCACACGTCGCGTCGCTCGAACAGCAGTTCCGCGACCTGCTGGGCCTGAAGGTCGAGGTCAAACTGAAGACCGACAGCTCCGGCCAGGTCGTCATCAGCTTCGGCTCGAACTCCGACTTCGAACGAATCTCCCGCCTGCTCCGCAAAGCCGCGTGACTTGTCCGAACGGAAGGCGCGACGAGTTGGCAGAATGATTGAGGGCAGAATAATGACGTGCTGAAATTATTCTGCCCTCAATCATTCTGCCACTTTTCGAGCATCGACGGGAATGGCAGCCCGGAATCCGTGTCTCATCGTCGTCTTGCCTGGCGAGTGGAATCTCGGACCGGCGTGCGGCATCCTGTGGGCTCGATCGCACGGGGCGATCGGTCGGGATTCGCTGGTTGCCGGGAGGCCGGGATGCGTTCGTTGCTGGTAGTTTGTGGTTTGTTGAGTGCTCTCGTCGCGCGGCCGCTTGTCGCTCAGGATCAGGGAGCTGCGGGAGCGCTGCCCGGTCTGGCATCGCAGCTGGAAGCTCGGTTGCTGGCCGACGACCCGGCGACGCTCGCTGATGACGCGAAGAAGTTCGGCGACGCGAAACGCGGAGCCGTACTTTTTTACCAGCCGCAGATGGCCTGCCTGAAATGCCATGCGGTGACCGGCGAGTCGCCGCTCGGGCCGGTCCTGTCCGAGAAGCGCAACGAGGCGACCGACGAAGCGCTGGTCGAGGCGGTGCTGCGGCCGTCGAAGCAGATCCGCAAGGGCTTCGAGACGACGATTGTCGTGCTCAACAATGGCAAGTCGCTGACGGGGCTGCTGGTTGAGGAGACGCCGCAGCGAGTCGTGGTGCGCGAAGGCCGCGCTGATGGAAAGCTGTTTCCGATCGAGCGATCAACGATCGACGAACTCGTCAAACGTCCTGTGTCCATCATGCCGGCCGGGCAGGTGAACCAGCTCGCCAGCCGTCAGCAGTTTCTCGACCTGATTCGCTATCTGATCGAGATTCGGGACGGCGGACCGCTCAAGGCGAAGGAACTCGAACCGCCAGCGCACCTCTATCAGATCCGGATTCCGGAGTACGAAAACGACATCGACCACGCCGGCCTGATCGCGAGCCTCGACGACAGTGCCTTCAAACGTGGCGAGGCGATCTACAACCGGCTGTGCATCAACTGCCACGGCACGAAAGACAGGGCAGGGTCACTGCCGACGTCGCTGAAGTTTGCGTCGGGCAAATTCCGCAACGGCTTTGACCCGTTCACGATGTACCAGACGCTGACGCGTGGCTTCGGGATGATGGTCGCCCAGACCTGGATGGTGCCGAGCCAGAAGTACGACGTAATTCACTACGTCCGCGAGGCTTACCTGAAGCCGCACAATCCGTCGCAGTATCAGCAGATCGACGACGCGTATCTGGCCGGGCTGCCGCAGGGAACATCACGCGGACCGGAGCCGTCGAACATCGAACCCTGGGCGAGCATGGATTACGGCCACAGTCTCGTGAACACGTACGAGATCGGGAACGACGGATCGAACTTCGCGTACAAAGGCATCGCCGTACGACTCGATCCCGGCCCCGGCGGAGTGTCGCGAGGCAACGCGTGGATGATCTTCGACCATGATACGCTGCGGGTCGCGGGAGCCTGGACCGGCAAAGGCTTCATCGACTGGCAGGGCATCCATTTCAACGGTCGGCACCAGATCCATCCGCGGATCGTCGGCGACCTGCAGTTCGAGAATCCCACCGGCCCCGGCTGGGCCTCGCCGGAGACAGGTTCGTTTAACGACCCGCGTCTGCGCGGTCGCGACGATCGGCCTTATGGTCCCTTGCCGAGAAAGTGGGCTCATTACAAAGGGCTCTACCATCACGGACAGCGGGCCGTGATTGAGTACACGGTCGGAAAAACACGCGTTCTCGAAACGCCGAGACTCGTGGCCGCGTCCGATACCTACACATTTGTTCGCACCTTCAATATTGCCCCGAGACCACAGCCTCTGACTCTGCAGGTTACTCAGCGCGAAGGTAGCAGGCTTCATGCGGCAGCTCAGCGCAAGCAAGCCGGGCCGTCGTACGTGCTCCTCAGCAGTCCCGCGGCTGGTGACGACGCTCCTTCGGCAGCAACCGCGCCGATTGCGTTCGATGGCGGCACGTTCGTTGAAGTCGCCGACGCGACGCCGTTCGAGACGAAGTCGCACGACTTTTCAATTACGGCCCGCATTCAGACGAAGCAGGGCGGCACGATCTTCAGCCGGACGGAAGCTGCCGAGAAGTGGATCCCCGGCGGGACGACATTCTTCATTCGCAGTGGCCGGCTGTGTTTTGATATTGGCTGGGTCGGAGCCGTCACGTCGTCGCGAACGGTCAACGATGGCAAACCTCATGACGTCGCACTCGTCTGGAACGCCAAAGCACAAACGGCTCGGCTGTTCGTCGACGGCAAGGATGCTGGCGGCGGGCGATTGAAGAACAACAAGCCGTCCGGACCGAATCGCGTCGTCCGGCTCGGCTTTACGAACACGAACTTTCCTCGACCGCAGTCATACTTCGATGGCTCACTCAGTGACGTTCGGTTTTATCAGCGATCACTGGCGGCGTCGGAGATCGTCGCACCGCCGGAGAAAGATGAGGCTCTGCGAGGATACTGGCCGCTCAACCAGAGTCAGCAGGGAGTCATCGCTGACAAGTCCGGAAGAGGTCACGAGGGTTCGCTCGTTCACGGAGAGTCGACGGCAGCTCAAGGCCGGGATTTGATCGCGGGAATCGAACCGCCAGTTGAAGGTGTCCGGTGGGGAAGTTCCGAAGACGGAGCGCTGCTGCTGACTCTGCCTGCTGGCGACAAGCCGCTGCGTTTCTCGCTGTGGACGGCGGCGATCGATGACGCGGCTCAAGCCGGGCAGGTTGCAACTTCGCTCAACATTTCAGACGCCGATGAGAATCTGGACGGACTTCTGCACGGCGGCCCAGCTCGTTGGACGGAGCGGGTGACGACTGTTGCCCAGCGCGGCAACGATGCCGATCCGTTCGCTGTCGATGTTCTGACGCGACCGGCCGACAACCCGTGGCTGGCTCAAACCCGATTCACGGGGCTCGACTTTTACGACGATGGAAACCGGATGGCCGTCTGCTCGTGGGACGGCGACGTCTGGCTGGTTTCGGGACTGGCTCAGCTCGATGTGCCGCAGACGTCGGACGGGGATCAGTCAGCCGGTCCGCAGCTTACCTGGCAGCGGATCGCCAGTGGCCTCTTTCAGCCGCTGGGACTGAAGATCGTCGATGGAGTCATTCATGTGACCTGCCGCGACCAGCTTGTTGTGCTCCACGATCTCAATGGTGACGGTGAGACCGACTGGTATGAAAACCTCAACAACGACCACCAGGTGACCGAGCACTTCCATGAATTCGCGATGGGACTGCAGACCGACGCCGACGGCAATTTCTACTACGCGAAGTCGGCGCGGCACGCGCTCAAGGCGGTCGTCCCGCATCATGGAACGCTGCTGAAAGTCGCGAAGGACGGCTCGTCGACCGAGATTCTGGCGAAGGGTTTTCGGGCGGCGAACGGCGTGTGCCTCAACCCGGACGGATCGTTCATCGTCACCGACCAGGAAGGGCACTGGAATCCCAAGAACCGCATCAACTGGGTCCGGCCCGGCGGCTTCTACGGCAACATGTTCGGCTATCACGACGTGACCGACGACTCCGATGACGCGATGGAGCAGCCGCTGTGCTGGATCACGAACGCGTTTGATCGCTCGCCCGCCGAGCTGCTGTGGTGCAACAGCGATGCCTGGGGACCGCTGAAAGGATCGCTGCTGAATCTGTCTTACGGTTACGGTCAGATCTTTGTCGTTCCGCATGAAGAGGTCGGCGGCCAGATGCAGGGTGGGATGAGTCCTCTGCCGCTGCCGCGCCTGCCGACGGGTCTGACGCGAGGCCGTTTCCATCCGCGCGACGGCCAGCTTTACATCTGCGGGATGTTTGCCTGGGGCAGCAATCAGCAGGAGCAGGGCGGCCTCTACCGCATCCGCTACACCGGCCAGCCGGCCAACCTGCCCGTTGGTCTGTCAGCGACGAAACGCGGCATGACACTGACGTTCTCCGACCCACTGCAGACAGCGGCAGCTTCCAACGCGAAGAACTTTCGAGTTAAGGTCTGGTCGCTGAAACGATCGGCGAACTACGGCTCGAAACACTATGACGAGCACGAGATTGACGTCACAGCGGCGCGGCTGCTCGACGACGGCCAGACGGTCAAGCTGACGATTCCCAACATCGCACCCACCTGGTCGATGGAGATTCGATACTCGTTGCGCGGAGCCGACGGCCGACCGTTCGACGGCGTCGTTCACAACACGATTCACTCGCTGAATGAGTAAGCTGTTTTGAGCAGTCTCGATGCCGGAGTCGTTTGACCCGAAGCCGCAGGCGATGGCGTTCTGCAAATTGAAAACGCCATCGCCTGCCGCTTCGGGTCAAGCGATGTGATGACTGGAAAGCCGGCACAATCTGGTACTGAACGGTGAACCGGCTATGCAGAATTGCCCGCGTCGATTGCTGAAGTCCCTTTGTATTATCCTGTCGCTGAGCATTCTGTCGGCTCGAGCTGCCGATCGTCCGGTCTCGTCCGCATCCGAAAAAGGAGACCGAGTCTTTTCTGAAGAAGAACGCAGCCACTGGTCATTTCAGCCGATCGCCGATCCGGCGGTGCCGCAATTCGAGGCGGAGTCAGACAACGACTGGCTCAGCACACCGATCGACGCGTTTGTGCTCCAGTGGTTGAAGACAGCCGGGTTGCAGCCGGCTCCGCAGGCCGCCCGACGGACGCTCGTGCGGCGCCTCAGTTTCGACCTGACCGGCCTGCCCCCGTCGCCACAACTGATCGCGGATTTCGACACCGACGATTCTGTTGATGCCTGGCCGCGGCTGGTCGACTCGCTGCTGGCCAGTCCGCATTACGGTGAGAAGTGGGGACAGCACTGGCTGGACGTTGTCCGCTTCGCCGAATCCGAGGGCTTCGAATACGACCGGCATCACGCGGAGGCCTGGCGGTTTCGCGATTACGTCGTGCGGTCGTTCAACGAGAACAAGCCGTTCGACCGTTTCGCGACCGAGCAGCTCTGCGGTGACGAGCTGGCCAGGCAGTTCGCCGGTGACGATCCGCGAACGAACTCCGAACTGAAAGACGCGCTCGTCGCGGCTGGTTTTCATCGCCTCGGACCGGTCCGCCGCAACGCCGGCAATCCAGAGATCGCCTTCAGCCGCAACGAAGTTCTGACGGAAATGACGAACTCGGTTGGGACCGTGTTTCTCAGCCTGAGCGTCGGCTGTGCCCGCTGCCACGATCACTTTTTCGACCCGTTTCTGCAGAAGGACTATTACCGCCTGCAGGCCTTCCTGGCGGAGACTCACGAGTTCGACGCGCCGTTCGTCGATCCGGCGGAATGGTCGCAGTGGAAGACGCGGCACGACGAACTCACTCAGCAGATCTACGATCTCAAACAGCGAAGCGGTAACGCGAATGACGACGAGGCGGCTCGCATCAAACAGCAGATCATCGAGTTGCAGAGTCAGCTTCCGGCGCCGTTGCCGTCGCTGTTCAGC
>Ga0070727_10001646_pt1 | contig 23174 bp, 20 predicted proteins | sample tdAd472_FD_66722 | JGI IMG/M metagenome (GOLD analysis project Ga0070727, IMG submission 66722) | Marine sediment microbial communities from the Atlantic coast under amendment with organic carbon and nitrate - tdAd47.2 | ecosystem: Environmental > Aquatic > Marine > Coastal > Sediment | place...
CAGCAATTTTCGCGAGCCCGCCAGGATCGTTGTCCTGACCCTGCCGGACTGATCCCGCCTGTAACCCGGCGTCGGCTGTTTCCGGCGACAGGACCACGGTCAACAGGCCCGGACTCTGCCAGGGAGTCCGGACTTTTTCCGCTGTCTTCTACCCTCCCGACAATCTGCTACACTGGCGTGCATGACTGCACGCTGCTGGTGGCCGGGCAACGACCCGGTGTACGTTGATTATCACGACAACGAATGGGGTGTTCCGGTCCATGACGACCGCACCTGGTTCGAGTTTCTGTGCCTGGATGGTCAGCAGGCCGGGCTGAGCTGGATTACCGTGCTGAAAAAACGGGACAACTACCGGCGGGCGTTCCACCGGTTCGACCCCGCCCGGGTGGCCCGCATGCGGGACAGCACCATCGAAAAGCTGCTGCAGAACCCGGGGCTGATTCGCAACCGACTCAAACTGTACTCCATTCCGGCCAATGCCAGGGCCTTTCTGCAGGTGCAGGAACAGTTCAGTTCCTTTGACAATTACATCTGGCGCTTTGTCGATGGCAGCCCCATGGACGGCAATCGTCGTCGGCGCGAAGATGTGCCGGCGACATCGGCGGAAAGCGATGCCATGAGTAAAGACTTAAAAAACCGGGGCTTCAAGTTCTGTGGCTCGACCATCTGTTATGCCTTTATGCAGGCCGCCGGCATGATCAATGACCACCTGGAGGATTGTTTCCGCTACCAGGAAGTAAAAAAGTTACACAGTGAAGCCCGCCAAGCCTGTAAATAATCAGAGTCGTTTCCACGACCGGTTGACTGCTAAGGCGCTGAACAGCCCCGGAGCCAAACACTGAACCACCTTGACGACCAGAAAATAAACCAACCAGAATAGTTCGAAAAGGAGACCACCATGATAGGATACGTGACACTTGGCACCAATGACATTGACAGGGCAGCAAAATTCTACGATGAGCTGCTGGCGGTAATTGGCGCCAGGCGTTTCATGGAGATGGAATCATTCATCGCCTGGGCCGTCGATCCCGACAAGCCTGCCCTGTCAGTGACCAAGCCCTTTGACGGCAACCCGGCCACCGTGGGTAACGGCGTGATGATTTCCCTGGCCGCCGGCAGCCCGGAAATGGTGGACCGCATCTACAACAAGGCCATGGAACTGGGCGCCCAGGACGAGGGCCCCGCCGGACCCAGGGGCGACAGTTTCTATGCCGGCTACTTCCGCGACCTGGACGGCAACAAGCTCAACGCCTTCTGCATGATCCAGAACGACCAGGCCTGATTCGGGCAGTCCATGTTTACCGGCGGCCTGGCCTGCGGGCGATGCCCGGTCAGGCCGACCTTTCCCTGGCCTGGCTGCCTGAAAAAAACCGGGCCTGCTGCTGCCGTCCCGGTTTTTTTATCAGCAGGCTGTTGAAAAACTATTGCGCTTGCCAATACTTCGTTGAAAACAGTCTCAAAATGCTCATTTACACAGGGTAAACTGCGCTTTTTCGACAGTTTTCGCCTCGTCTTGGCTGCGCTCATGACGTTTTTCAACAGCCTGTCAGGCATCGGCCAGTGAAATTCGCATTTCCGGCAGCCCCGTTACTACCTGCCCTGTTCCACCACGTTACGCAGCACGCCAACGCCGGACAGTTCCACTTCGTAAACGTCACCAGGCTCCATTGCCCGGGTGCTGCCCATGGTACCGGACCAGATCATGTCGCCGGGCTCCAGGGTGAAATAGCGGGAAATATAACTCAGCATCTCTTCCATGCCGAAAATCAGGTCCGAGCTGTTGGCAGATTGTCGAACCTCGCCGTTGTGGCGACCGGTAATCTGAATGTTCTTGTAATCGGCCCCCTTGACCAGTACCGGACCCACGGCGTTGAAACCCCGCGAACCCTTGGCCCGTACCCACTGGATGTCGCGGCCCTGCCAGTTACGCTCGCTGACGTCATTGCCCCCGGTCACGCCGAAAATATACTCGGCAGCTTCTTCCACCGGCACGTTTTCCGCCCGCTTGCCGACCACGATGGCCATCTCGGCCTCGTAGTGCAGGTTGGTGGATTCAGCGGGACGCACGATGGGATCTTCCGGTCCGACGATGGAATTGGCCGGAATGGTAAACAGGCCTGGGTATGCCGCCGGCTCACCGCTGATGTGGCTGCGGAAATTGAATGCCGTCATGAACACCAGGTCGGGATCAACCGGCGCCTCCAGCCTGATATCATCCCGCTGGACGATGACGCCGGTATGTTCCATGGTGTTGTAGGGAGCGCCGGCCAGCTGGTAGATGCCGTCATCGTGCACCATGCCCCAATGGATTTCACCGCCATCCTGGGAATAGCGGACAAAGGACTGGGTCTGGGCCCAGGCAGTTACACCGAACAGCAGGGTCGCCAGGGCAACAGTGAGTCTGGAAAGATTGTGCTTCATCAGGAATACCTCTCTTATTGTCGGTTATTCAACCGGTTGTTGATGAGTGATTTCAGGCCTGTGTGACCGTGGCAACCACCAGCGACATTCAGTTTTCCTGCTGCAGCGCGGCGAAGGCCTCCTGCCCCAGCTCCTCGGCTTTCTTTTCGTAGACTACCTGGTGCAGCACATCGGCAATGTTTCCGCCGAAACTGTCCGAGTGCAGGTACGCGGCGGCATTACCGTCCAGGGGATCCAGCGCTATTTTTCGCAGTTCCAGCAGATGATCCTCGGTAATCAGGATGACCGGTGTCGGTTTCCTGACCGGGTACCGACGCTCGATAGCCCGCAGCTTGAACAGGAACTGGTCGCGACGCTTCTTGTGGTGATTCCAGCCGGTAATGATACAGGACAGCTTGTTGGTCATCAGCCCGAAGCCGCGGTCATATTGACGCACCACGTCGAATGCATTGGCTTCGTTGTAGGTATTGATGGTGGTGTACAGTCCGGTGGCGCCAATGGTGGCGGCGACGTCGTCCACCAGCGCATTGTTCAGGTCGTAGATTAAAATGACAGGTTTAAAACTCATGAATTGGCCTGGCTTTATTCTGCAGCCGTACTGGCTGCCGGTTACCACAACCGGCAATTATGACCTGAATACGACATTTGTGCTAATGGGATCCCGGGTTGTTACGGTGCGATTGGCCGGCACCGAGGGATCTTCGTAGCCGAAGGCGATTCCGAACAGGATCCTGGTCCCGTCGGTAATATCGAATGCTTCCCGGACCAGGTCCGGATAATTGCGCATGGTGCCCATGGGGCAGCTGTGCAATCCGAAGGCTACCATGGTCAGCATCAGCGTCTGGGCCCACATGCCCACGTCGACAGCCACGGTGGTACCGAAGTCCGGATCCATGCCGATAAAAGCCATGTAGGGCGCGTCAAAAAATTCGAAATTGCGCAGGACGGCCCGCTGCCGACCTTCGCGGTCGCCCCGCTCAATACCCATCTCCGAGTACAGGGCCACGGCGCATTCCACCTGGCGCCGTCGGTATTCGTTCTCGAAGTCCCCCCGGTAGGGGTAATCCGGATTGGGGGTCACCCCCTCCCGGGTTAATCGCACCATCTCGGCGCTTAACCTCTCTTTAAGCCTGCCGCCGGCGACAAAGGCTTTCCAGGGCTGCACGTTGCAATTCGACGGCGCCTGCTGCGCGATCTCAAAAATCCGGTCAAGGGTCTCCTGGGGCACCGCCTTGTCCAGGTAACCGCGCACCGAGCGGCGCCGGTAAACGCTATCCACCAGGCTCATGTCCGCATCGGTACCGGCAATACCCGCATTGTCCTTCAACATCATCCCACTCCATTCAAGCTTCCACTACAACCGCTGCTTCCCCATGTCTCATAATTCTGAGCTGAGAGCGTCGCGAGCGCCGCAGAATCGAGGCGGATTCCGACAGGGAAGCGCAGCGTACTACAAAGTACGTGAGCATTGCCTGGCGGAATTCAACGAAGAGTCTGCCAGCGCAGCAGCTCTCAGCTCAGAATTCGGCCTCCGTCGACGTCTACGGTCACTCCTGTAACAAACCCATTCCCCATCACGAACAATATCCCCTCAGCCACTTCCTCCGGCGTACCCGGCCGCTTGATCAGGTGTGAGGCGGTCATGGCCTTGAGTTTCTCTTCCTTTTCGTCTCCCATCCAGTCGAACATCCCCGTGGATATAGTTCCAGGTGACACTATATTGACCCGGATGGGTGCCATTTCCACTGCCAGGCAGCGGGCCAGGTTTTCCACTGAGGCGCCGACACAGCTCAGTGCCGACTGGGCAGGCTTTATCTTGCGGGCCGGTGAACCGCTTACCAGGGTGATGGATCCGTCGGGGGCCAGGAAGGGCGTGCCGGTACGGACCACCTTGGCGTATCCCCAAAGCTTGTCATAGGCAGCCTTGAACTGGGCTTCCGTCTGTTCCAGGAATGGCTTGAGGGTGCGTTCGCCGCCGATGGCTGCCGACACCAGGTGGTCAATCCGCCCGACGTCCCTGAACAGGGCTTCCAGGGCGTTGCTATCGTGAGTATCGGCCTGCACCACCTGGAAACGCCCAGCGGCTGCCTCCCGTGCCCGCTCCAGGTTGGCCTCGGTTCGTCCGGCGGCCCAGACATTGGCACCGGCTTCGCTGGCGGCCACGGCGGCGGCGAGTCCGATGCCCGCCGTTCCGCCGATAATCACCACGTTCCTGTCTGCCAGGTTGGTTGAACTCATAGTTTTTACTCCTGCTGTGATTTTTCCTGCCTGCTTTCTATTTTCATCCTGCCGGACAGCTGATTACCGGCCGGGCTATCGTTGTCTTCGTCCGCTACCGGTAGTTCGGTCGATCAGCCCGGTACAGCACCCCTGAGGACCCGCTGATTACGGAAATTCTGATTCAGGAAGTGCTCCGGCAATCAGCGGGTTCCTAAAAAATCCGGCCCGGACTCAGGATGCCCCTGGGATCCAGGCTCTTTTTCAATGTACGCATCAGGGCGATTTCCGCCTCGCTGCGACTGCATCCCAGAAACGGTTTTTTCATGATGCCGATACCGTGCTCCGCGGATATCGACCCGTTCAATTCCTGGATCAGCTGGTAAATAGTCTCGTCGATGGGTCGATGCAGCGCCCGGGTATCCGGTCCCACGTTGACGACGATGTGGACATTGCCGTCACCGATATGGCCGAAAAGGCCCACCACGGCCTGCGGCCACTTCGCGGTAAGGCGCCGCTGCACCTCGTCACCAAAATACCCCATGTCGGCGATACCCAGGCTGACGTCGTAGGCGTGCATGAAGCCGGCCCCGGTGATGATATCGGCGGCTGCGTCCCGGACACGCCAGAGTCCTTCGATCTGCCGCTCCGATTCGGCAATCACACAGTCTTTTATCAATCCGGATTCCAGCGCCTGATTTAAAATATCGACAAAATTGCGCTGGTCGCCGGCGGCATCAGTGCCCATGCTTTCCACCAGTGCGTAAAACGGATAGCCCGGTTCCAGGGGCAGGCTGACTTCCGGCAGGTGCTTTGCAATGAGCTGGTAAGTATTGTCCCACAGCACCTCGAACGCCGTGAGATTCCCGGCCAGGCTCCGCTGGCAGTGCAGCAGCAGCTCCGCCACCTGGTCGAAGGACTGCAGGCCACACAGGGCCACGGCCTGGCTGGCCGGTTTTGGTATCAGCTTCAACACGGCCCGGGTGATGACGCCGAGGGTACCCTCGCTGCCGATAAAAAGCTGGTTCAGGTCGTATCCGCTATTGTTCTTGCGCAGCTTGTTGAGACCGTCGATGATCGTGCCGTCAGCCAGCACCGCTTCCACGCCCAGGGTAAGCGCCCGGGTCATGCCATAACGGATCACGCGGTTGCCACCGGCATTGGTGGCCAGGTTGCCGCCGATGGTACAGCTGCCCCGGGCACCCAGGTCCAGCGGAAACAGCATGCCATGCTGCCCGGCCTGCTCCTGGATGGATTGCAGGGGTACACCGGCTTCAACTGTCATGGTGCTGGTAAACCGATCGACTTCCTCAATGTTACGCATGCGTTCCAGGCTCAGCGCCAGTTCGCCCGCCAGCGGGGCGGCGGCGGACACCAGTCCGGTGAGTCCACCCTGCGGCGTAACAGGCAGATTGAATTCGTGGCAGGCACGCAGGACAGCGGATACTTCGGCGGTACTGGCAGGGCGCAGCAACAGCGCCGGTCGGATGGCGCGGCTGCCCAGCCAGTCACGGTAGTGACGCGCTTCGATGGCATCCCCGGTGAGACAGCCTGCCGGCCCCAACACCGCGTTCAGCCGCTGGACTAGTTCCCCGGACAAACCTTCCCGGGTATTCGTGGTATCTGCATTCATCGCCAGGTCGTGGACTCTTTCCGCTGCCATTCAGACAGGCCGGATGGTAGCACAGCGAAGCGGCCGCAGCCTGTCAACCACCGGGCCGTGAGTAGTCCCAGTGGTGGTAAAGTTTGCTATTCTCTGCGTTGACAGTCCGGATCGCCAGCGGCAGGCAACTGCCGGGCCTTTGCTTCTTCAATCTCAGTGGGAAATTCACCATGAACAGACTTCTTGTAATCCTGTGCGCAATAGCCCTCCTGACAGCCTGTACCTGGGTGCGGGTAACACCGGAAGGTGAAAACGTCAGGCTGCTGACCCAGCGGCAGGCCGCCAACTGCACCCGGGTCGGGACCACCACGTCGGTGACCACCGACCGGGTACTGTTTTTCCCGCGGGGCAGTGAAAAGGTTCAGACCGAGCTGGTGGATCTGGCCCGCAATGAAGCCGGCCTGATGGGTGGTAACGCCGTGGTCGCCGAATCCACCGTGGCCGATGCGCGCCAGCAGTTCATCGTGTACCGCTGTCCGTAGGCAGCCTGCAAGACATACCGTAAGCACGGTCAGGGAAACGCAAGTCGCCGGGTCAGTACTTCATCGGCCGGTCGAATACCTGCCGGTCGAACTCGTCTTCCCAGTTGGCCACCGCCGTGGACACGCTGAGATCGCCGGTAACATTGACCACGGTACGCAGCATATCCAGGGGACGGTCGAAGGGCAGGATAAACCCCACCACCAGGGCAATCTGCTCCGGCGTCATGCCAATGGTTTCCATGACGGCCGCCATCAGAAAAAGAGAGGCACCTGGCACGGCTGCGGTGCCGATGGAAACCACGGTGGTGGCGCCGGCGATTATCCCGTAGTCCGCCACCGACAGGTCGATGCTGAATGCCTGGGCGGCGAAGATCGTCACGATGCCGACATACAGGGCCGTTCCATCCATGTTGATGGTGGCGCCCAGCGGCAGCACGGTGGAGGCCACTACCGGTTTTATCCCCAGGTTTTCTTCCGCCACCGACATTGACATGGGCAGGGTTGCGGAACTGCTGGAGGTGGAAAATGCCAGTAACATCGCGTCCCGGGCCCCACGGAAAAAATTCGCCGGTGACAGTTTAAGCACGAAGCGCATGATGCTGCCGTGCACCAGTACGACATGGCCTATACAGCCCAGGACCACGGCCATCGCCAGGCGTACCACGTCAAGCAGGGCAGCCACTCCTTGGGTGCCGGCGACCCAGGCGATCAGTGCCAGGACGCCAAACGGCGCAAATTCCATCACCCAGTGGGTGATCTTCAGCATGACCTCCATACCGGCATCCATGAAATCGGCAACAGGTTTGCCCCGCTCGCCAATGGTCAGCAGGCTCACGCCCACCAGCAGCGCGAAAAAGATAATGGCAAGAATATTGCCCTCGCTGAGGGCCTGGAACGGATTTTCCGGAACAATGGTCATCAGTCGTTCCGACAGGGGCATGGGCTCCTGCACCACGTCCGGCGTGGCACCGGACAGATCCACACCGACGCCGGCCTGTAATACCGTCGCCAGCAGCAGACCGATGATGATGGCACACAGCGTGGTGAACATGTACAGCGCCAGGGTCTTGATACCCAGGGAGCCGAGCTTGGAAGGGTCGCCCATGGACACAACACCGGCCACCAGCGTGACAAACACCAGCGGTACGACAACCATGCGGATCAGGCGGATAAACAGATCGCCGATCCAGCGGATGGATTCGGCACCTTCGCCCCAGATCACGCCGATGATCAGTCCCATCACCAGGGCCAGCATTATTCGCTTCCACAGCGCGATTTCGAACCAGGTTCTCAGCATCGGGATCTCCGCCAACAGGTGAACAGCTTGCGAGTTGCGGTCAGACTATAGAAATTCATAACATAGTTCCAATCCAAACGCCTCGGCGATACCCCAGGGAGTACAGCCCTTGAAAGACTGGATAGAAGGAATAGTGGACGACAACATCCACTGGAACGAACACCTTTTCTCACTGAAGATCAATGCCGACGTCGCGGATTTCCGCGCCGGGCAGTTTACCAGTCTGGCCCTGGATATTGACGGTGAGCGCATTGCCCGGCCCTATTCCTATCTCAGCCCCCCGGGGGAACAGCCGGTGGAATTCTTTTTCTATACGGCAACCGGGGGCCTGCTCTCCAATGCCCTGATTGCCCTGAAACCGGGTGACAGCATCTGGATAAAGCAGCACGCCAACGGTTTTTTCACCCTGAACGAAGTCCCCGATGCGCGGGATCTGTGGATGCTGGGTACCGGCACGGGGGTCGCGCCTTACTATTCCATTGCCAGAACACCGGAACCCTGGGAACGCTTTGACAACGTGGTGATTGTCAATGCCGTGCGTACCCGCGAGGACCTGCAATACCTGGAACTGGTGGAACAGCTGCGTACCCGCCATGGTGACCGGTTCCGCTTCCAGGCCTTTGTCAGCCGCGAAACCGTCGAAGGCACCATGCCGGGACGGGTACCCGCCGCCATCGATGATGGATCACTGGAGCAGGCCATCGGACTGACGCTGACCCCCGAACATTCCCAGGTCATGCTGTGTGGCAATCCCGACATGGTGAAAGATGCCATTGACGTCCTCAGGCAGCGAAACTTCAGGAAAAACCGCCGGCGCACGCCCGGGCACATTACCACGGAAAATTACTGGTAATTTCCCGGCGTTGTCCTGTATTGTCCTGATTGTGTCGTCGGACACCGGACAACTCCCCGCCGGAGTCCAGATCGCGGCCCCGGGTTACCCGGTGACACTCTACCCGATTCCGGCGTCACTGCCCGCTGCGACGCTGACAGGGGGTGATACCCGTCATACCGAGGAGAACCAGGTTCCTACATGTACGCCCGGCAGTTGCCAGCCTGCAACTAAATGTTGATAATTGGACCCTATCAAACCGGTTTTGGGCCGTTGCCAAGGACTGCACCGAACCCCGCGCTGCGAATAGATCAAAATTAGTACAAATTTTGACTTTTTTATTCAGATCAAACCGGGTACAGTCAAAAAGTTGTAATCAGTTTCCATTATTATCGTGAACTCTCGAACAGAACGTTGTCAGCCATACATTGACAGTGGCTGGCCTTCCGCTGACTCTGGAATTTGCGAAAAGTCGACAGCTCAAGAATGGCGAAACTGACAATTCAACTCCGGCTGAACAACAAGACCACAAGCGAGACTGACTGACCGGATCATCATGACGACATTGAAAGTCTTCAATAATCACATCAAGGTCTGCTTCATCATCCTGGCGATGATAGAAAGCGTGGCATTTCTCGAAGCGGTATACATGGCTGCCCAGGTCCGTTTCCAGACCCTGGACCTGAACTCCCCGGATCTGGCCGGCATGGACCTGTTCCCCAAGGCCGTGGTGTTTGCCATCGCCAATATGCTGGGTATGACGGCTCTCGGCCTTTATCAGCAGGATCAGTTTCGTGGCCGCGTGGGCTACGCCCACATTCTGTCCCGGGTGCTGACCAGTCTGGCCCTGGTATTCATCGCCCTGTCCATCCTTTATTACGCCATCCCCTTCTTCAAGCTCGGGCGCGGCATAACACTGCTGGCATTCCTGTTCAGCCTGATACTGATCGTGGCCATTCGTCGCCTGTTCGTCCTGTACCTGGGTCAGGACCTGGTCACATCCAGGGTTCTGGTCTTCGGTGTAGGCAGAAATGCCGCAAGCCTGCTGATCAGGGATGAGGGCAGTCTTCCCACCAGTTCGTATCAGGTAGTCGGTTTCATACCGACTCCGGAGCAGGACCGTTACGTGCCCCAGGAAATGGTCATCGAGGTCAACGAGCCGCTGCTCACCATGGCCCAGAAAAACAACGTCAGTGAAATTGTCATCGCCCTGGATGATCGCAACGAGAACTACCCGGTACAGCATATGCTCGATTGCAAGCTGGCCGGTATCAAGGTCACCGATCCGGTGTCTTTTCTTGAGCGGGAACAGGGCAAGGTCAACCTCTCCCATCTCAATCCTTCCTGGATGGTTTTCAGCGATGGCTTTCGCGGTTCGCGGATCAAAACAGCCCTGTCCCGGGCATTCGATGTGTTTTCCAGCCTGCTCATTCTCCTGGTTACCGCGCCGATTCTGCTGGTAGTGGCTTTCCTCATCGCGCTGGAAGGCGGCTTCAGGGAACCGGTGTTGTACCGCCAGCAACGGGTCGGCAAGAATGGCCAGATATTTGATCTGCTCAAATTCCGCAGCATGCGGGTTGATGCCGAGAAAGACGGTGCCCAGTGGGCCGGACAGAACGACGCCCGGGTTACCCGGGTCGGTAAAATTATCCGCAAGCTGCGAATCGATGAATTGCCGCAGATCGTCAATATTCTCAAAGGTGACATGCGCCTGGTGGGTCCGCGGCCGGAACGTCCGGAATTCGTTGAACAGCTGAGCCAGTCCATCGACTACTACCAGCAGCGCCATTCCGTAAAACCGGGCCTGGCCGGGTGGGCACAACTCAAGTACCCCTATGGCGCCAGCGAGAAAGACGCTTATGAAAAGCTGCAGTACGACCTGTACTACATCAAGAACGCCAATCCGGTAATGGATTTTTTCATCCTGCTGCAAACCCTCGAAGTGGTGATCTTCGGCAAAGGTGTCCGGTAGCACACCGCACCGCAAAGCGCCTCTCCTCACTTTCAACCCCGCACACAGACCTGCGGATATTTCCCGCGATGTGAAACAGTTCTATTCTGCGGCGCCCCGATTTATGCTCTAATCTCTCCTGTAAAACCATTTTTAACAACAAGTTACACTGGAATCATAATCTTGGACATAAACAATTCCCGAATCGCCGTCATCGGGCTGGGCTACGTGGGATTGCCCCTGCTGGTAGCCTTCGGCAAGAAATTCCCCGCCGTGGGATTCGATATCCAGAAGACCCGCATCAGGCAGCTGGTCGACGGTATCGATAAAACCAATGAAATGTCGCCGGAGGAGCTGGCCGCGGTGGATGTGACCTACACTGCCGATGTAACCGACCTCTCCGCCTGCAATGTCTTTATCGTGACGGTGCCCACGCCTATCGACCGGCAGAATCGACCGGACCTGGGTCCTCTGCGCAGTGCCAGCGAACTGGTCGGCTCGGTGCTGAAAAAGGGCGACGTGGTGATCTACGAGTCCACCGTGTACCCCGGGGCCACCGAAGAGGTCTGTGTACCAATCCTGGAGAAAAAATCCGGACTGGCATTCAACCAGGACTTCTTTGCCGGCTACAGTCCCGAGCGTATCAACCCCGGAGACAAGCAGCATCGGATCGAAACCATAGTAAAAGTGACCTCCGGCTCGAATCCGCAGACGGCCCGGTTCGTCGACGAACTGTACCAGGCCATCATCGAAGCGGGCACGCACAATGTCAGCAGCATCAAGGTGGCCGAGGCGGCCAAGGTTATCGAAAACACCCAGCGGGACCTCAACATCGCCCTCATCAACGAGCTGTGTATTATTTTCGAGAAACTCGGCATCGATACCGAGGAGGTGCTGAAAGCCGCGGGCAGCAAGTGGAATTTTCTGCCGTTCCGACCAGGCCTGGTGGGCGGACACTGTATCAGTGTCGACCCCTATTACCTGACCCACAAGTCCCAGGAAATCGGTTATCACCCGGAAATCATTCTGGCCGGGCGGCGCATCAATGACGGGATGGGCACGTACATTGCGGAACGAGTGATCAAACTGCTCACGCGCAAGCGTATTCACGTCGTGGACTCGAAAATCCTGGTTATGGGCCTGACTTTCAAGGAGAACTGTCCTGACCTGAGGAATACGCGGGTGGTCGATGTCATCAGGAGCCTGCAGGAATTCAATGTCGATATCGATGTCTACGACCCCTGGGTAGCCAGGGAAGAGGCCATGGCGGAGTATGGCATCGGCGTCATCGACAGCCCGTCGGTCGGTACCTACGATGCCGTGCTGATCACCGTCGCCCACGACAAGTTTCGCGACATGGGCCTGGAGACCATCAGGTCACACTGTAAACCCGACCACGTGATCTTCGATGTCAAATACCTGTTTCCCTGCAACGCGGGCCTGCATCGGCTGTAAAGGAACCCCGGGGTAACGCTGCCTGGTTGCTTGGATCGCAACCTGCCGTCAACCCTCGAACAACGGATCAAACCATGAGCAAAGCAATACTTGTTACCGGCGGAGCCGGGTATATCGGCAGCCACGTGGTCAAGCAACTGGGTCGTCAGGGTGAACGGGTGGTGGTCCTGGACAATCTCAGTACCGGGTTTCCCGAGGCAGTCCTGTATGGCGACCTGGTGGTGGGCAACACCGGTGATCGACAACTGGTGGCGGAGACACTGAAAAATCACGATATCGACACGGTAATGCATTTTGCGGCACACACTATCGTGCCGGAATCAGTCAGCGATCCCCTGAAGTATTACGGCAACAATACCTGTTCAACGCGAAACCTGTTGCAGTGCTGCCAGGAAGCCGGAGTCAAACATTTTATTTTTTCCTCAACCGCTGCCGTGTATGGCGAACTGGCCGATGGCGTGGCGCGGGAAACCACGCCGACGGCGCCCATTAATCCCTATGGCACGTCCAAGCTCATGAGTGAGTGGATGATTCGTGACGTATGTGCGGCCAGCGATCTGGAGGCCGTGGTGTTGCGCTATTTCAACGTGGCGGGCAGTGATCCGGACGGCGAAATCGGTCAGAACACCGAGAACGCCACGCTGCTGATCAAGGTGGCCTGTGAAGTGGCCCTGGGCAAGCGGGAGCGGCTGATGGTATTCGGCACCGACTACCCCACGGCCGACGGCACCGGGATACGGGACTATATTCACGTCGCCGACCTGGCGGCGGCCCACCTGGCAGCGCTGAACTACCTGCGCGCCGGCGGCAGCGCCACGACGCTGAACTGCGGCTACGGACATGGCTACAGCGTCCGGGAAGTCATTCAGGCCGTGGAAAAGGCCAATGCGGCACCACTGAATGTCGACTATACCAGCCGACGTGCCGGTGACCCGGCCACGCTGGTTTCCAATGTCGAGGCTATTCATGCCACTCTTGACTGGCAGCCCCGCTACGACGACCTGGATACCATTGTCACCACATCCCTGGCCTGGGAACGGAAACTGGGCAGCTGACTCAACAGGTTACTCGTGGCGCAGGGCTTCTACCGGGTCCATTTCGGCGGCCCGCATGGACGGGTAAATGCCGAAAATCACACCGATCAGGGCGGAAATCGAAAATGCCAGGATCGGCGCGATCGGGGTAACGATGGTGGTCATGCCCCAGAAGGTGGAAATAATCAGCGGAATCAGTACCCCCAGCACCACACCGATAAGGCCCCCGACCCCCGACAGGATCACCGCCTCGATGAGAAACTGGGTGATGATGTCGCGTTTCTTGGCCCCCAGGGCCCGGCGGATACCGATTTCCCGGGTACGTTCGGTGACACTGGCCAGCATTATATTCATGATGCCGATACCGCCAACCAGCAGGGAGATACCGGCGATGGCACCGGCGACGATCTGATCCCGCAAGGCGCTTTCCTCGGCCTGGCGTAACAGGGCCAGCGGCACTTCCACGGAGTAATCTGCATCACGATGCCGTCGGGCCAGGATCTGCTCAATGATCTCTCCCACTTCGATGACCGTCTCCTGGTCGTCAACCTGGATGATGGCCTCGTGCAGTTCCACCGTCTCCGATTCCATGCCGCCGGCGGTCTGCCTCACCAGGGTTTCCCCGAAGCGGGACCGGGACGAGGTGATGGGAATGAATACCCGGGTCGGAGCGGCATTTGAACTGCCGGCCTGATTCTGCCCCAGGTTGGAGAAGCCTTCCGGTTCCATGATACCCACGACATTGTAATAGTCGCTGTCTATTTTGACGCTCTTGCCCAGCGGGTTGTCGATGGGAAAAAGTGCCCGGGCAACTTCGTCACTGAGCACCACGACATTGGCATGATCGCGGACTTCCGACTGGCTGAAAAACCGTCCGGACTGCAGTGAATAGTTGCGTGAAACCGGGTAATCCACCTGGGTTCCTACAACGTCAGCGTTCAGGCTGCTTGCAAGGTGCCAGATATTCTTTTTTACGATACGCGACGAAATTACGTTGTTCACCCCGGGAATCGTCATGCGTATGGTATTGATATCGGTATTGGTCAGCCCGTAAACCACTGCCTGGGGCGGCCCGAATCCCTGGCTGCTGTTTTCTTCCACTTCCGCCGGCTTGACGCTCTTGAGCAGAATGTTGTTGGCACCCAGGTCACGAAACTGTTGCTGGGCCTCGTAGCTGGCACCCTCGCTCACCGCCAGCATGGCTATGACCGCCGCCACGCCGATCACGATACCCAGCACCGTCAACAGGGAACGCAGGCCGTGGGAATAAATACTCTTGACGCCTACCTGGGTAATCTTGCGAAAGCGCACCAGATTGAATCGACCGGGGGAGGTTTGCCGGCGCCGTGAAATGCCGGGTCCCGTGCCCTCCGCCTGGATAGTGAAGTCACTCATGAATCGTTTTACCTGTCCCCGGAAAACAACCGGTTCGATCGAAGGCCATCTGCAGCAGCAATAGGTGCCGTGTCCGGGGTCAATGTACCACGACCATGACAATATCGGCTGCAGCTCACAGTTGTCCGCCCCCCGCGGACTGTCGTTCACAGCATTTCAGCCCGGTAAGCCGGAAATACTTAAGGATCGGCAGGCCCCGGCTTCAGGGGTTGAAACGATCGGTCAGCAGTATCCGCCGTACCATACGCCAACCCTGGCCGGTCTTGCGCCAGGTGATGCGGTAGATGCCCGAACTGGCGATGGCCGGCGGGCTGTTTTCCGTCTGATGGGTAATCAGCGCCATGTTTTCTGTCAGCGCATGCGTCTCGTCAAGCTCCTTGAACACCAGCGCAGTGAAGTGGTGCCGCGTCTGGCGGTCGGCCAGGCGCCCCTGGTGCGAGCGTCGGGCATAGTCGAATATGGCGTCGCGTCCGCTCACCACCGAGTCATCCACCCGTGTTCCCGCCACCCAGCGTTCCATTATTCCGTCTTCCGTGAACAGGGCGGCGAATCCTGCGGAATCCTTGCCGTCCCAGCGATAGGAGTACTGGGCAAGCATGCCCTCGATCATCGCCCTGTCCTGCAGGCGCAGATCGGCATCCGCGCCGGCAGCAGGCCCGGCGACGGTCAACCAGCAAAGCAATGTGGTCAAAATGTTCCTGATCATGCTGACCTTCGCTTCTTCCGTACGGTGGCCCGGTCTGAACAGTGTCCGTGCCCCAGGCGGAAAACCGGTTCCCTGCCGGGACGGTTCCGGGCCGGAAACACCGCTGTGTGCGCTTGCGTTCCCCGGCCTGGCGGGCCGACCTCGCTTCATTCCACCGGTACAGCACCCTGCAGCGGCAGCCAGGCAGCGAACTTGCCCCGGCGGGAACAGCGTCGTCCTGCCGCCTCTCTGTATACTACAGGAAAAGTCCGGTGACGCCATCGGCGGCTTACCGGTCAGTTTTTGCGTAAGGGAATACCAATGGCGGCGGGTCCATCACCAGCTGACACCCTTGGCGCGCGCTCCGCCGTTAACCGAATCCGGATCTCCCCGGATGGGAAAAAGGATGCTGAAGCGGGCCGGAATAAGCCATTGAACAGGTAATCAGCAGGTAAATTAAGTAGAAAACCGATGCATTACTGGTTAAATTAAGGAATCTCTGATTATTCAGAGGTTCCTTAGGAACCGTCGATCCGGACAGTAAACCCCAGGTCTCGTTCAACTACGGTATTTAACAACAGCGGGTTGTCTGGTACACCCGCATTTCCACCCAGCAAAATTAACAGTAAGAGAGGTAGATATGTCATTTTTTCGTTTCACGCTCCCCTTAGCCCTCCCCGTCCTGCTCGCGGCACCCCACCTGGCTGCCCAGAGCCAGGCTGATGTTATTGCCAAGGCATTGTCGCCCCTGCCCGCCGACCTGCGGGCTGACGCCACCGTGTACACCTATGACGAGGACACCGGCGAACGGATAACCCTGAAGGCGGGGACCAATCACGTCGAATGCCGACCCACCGATGCCGAAGGATTTACCCGGTGCAATCCGGTCTCACTGCGCGCGCGCAACGACCTGTCCGCCAGGTTGCGTGCCCAGGGCCTCGAGGGTGATGCACTGCAGGCAGAATTGCAGAAAGCAGAGGAAGCGGGCCGGATTCCACCCCGGGTCTTCGGTGCACTGAGCTATCGTCGCTTCGATACCCCGGACCGCATCCAGTACCTGTTCGTGGTTTCCCTGCCCAATGCCAAGGCCGAGGATCTGGGCATGCCCACCGGCCCGCAGCGGGACAATTCACTGGCTGGCAAGGGCACGCCCTGGATGATGCGCTCCGGTACACCGGGTGCCCATTTGATGATCCCGGTAAACGGAACCGAGTATTCCAATAAGGGCATGTAGCGGCCGCTATTGACGGCAGGTGAGCCGGGCGGAAAACGTCCACAACGGCGCGCCGGTCCCGCCCGGGCATCATTCCGTGGCAGGATTCCCTGAGAATACCGAGACCGGCACTGACAGGCTGGTCAATGAACAGGCCCCCGCCGGTGGCAATCGGCGGGGGTTTTTTATTGACCGCCGACGACCCGCCGTTCGTCACTCTCCACCAGGCCATCCCGAAGTCGAACCCAGCGCTGTGACCGTTCTTCCAGTTCCTCCGAGTGAGTCACCATGATCAGGGTCTTGCCCTGGTCATGGAGTTCGTCAAACAGGTCGAGAATTTCCGCTCCTGAACGGGAATCCAGGTTCCCGGTGGGCTCGTCGGCAAGGATGATGAGAGGATCCACGGCCAGTGCCCTGGCAATGGCAACGCGCTGCTGCTGACCGCCGGACAGTTCAAAGGGCTTGTGATCGACACGCTCGGCAAGACCCACCCGTGCAGCCAGGGACATGGCAATGTCATGACTTTCCACGTCGGAGTATCCCTGGTAGAAAAGGGGCATTTCGATGTTCTCCAGCACGTTCAGCTGCTGGATAAGATTGTAGGATTGAAAGATGAAGCCAAGGCGGGCACCCCGGATGGTGGACAACTCGTCATCCGCCATTTTCGAGGTATCCTCGTCACCGAGAAAATACTTTCCCGAGGTCGGCTGATCGAGACAACCGAGTATGTTCATCAGCGTGGATTTTCCGCAGCCCGAGGGCCCCATGATGCTGATGTAATCCCCCTGGTAAAAATCCAGGGAAATGCCGTGCAACACCTCCACGGACAAGGCCCCCATGTAATAGGTCTTGCGAATATCGTCGATGCGGGCTACCAGCGGCCGGCCATCCAGCTCTGGCGGGCTGGCGCTGTCGACACCGTGATCTGTCGCTCGCTGCTTCACCAGCTGTTTCCGGCAATGCCGCCCGGGGTGACTTAACCCCCGGACGTCGCCAGCTCCTGTTGGGGCGCCAGCAGCAGCACTTCCTCGCCTTCCTGCAGGCCGCTGACGATCTCGATAAACTGTTCGGAAAACGCACCGGTTCGCACCTGCCGACGCTCCGGTCGACCACTGCCGTTATCCACGTAAACCACCCGCTCGTTGCCGTTGTAGGTAACCGCCTGGATAGGTACGTAGACCACGTCTTCAAGGCGGTTGACCAGGATCTCCACCTGGGCACTCATCCCGGGGCGCAGCCACTCGTGAGTGCCATCGACCTTGATGGTGGTGGGATAGACTTTCAGATCAGGATTCATGAAGGCATTGGCCGAATCCGCCACCACGGCTACCTTGGTGACCACACCGGTAAGCTGTTCATCGGGGAAGGCATCAATGGAGACATTGACCCGCTGGCCCACCGCCACCCGCTGCACAGCGGATTCGTGGATATTGACCTTCACCGCCATTTCCCGCATGTCCGGAATGGTGAGAATGGCCTGCCGTTCCCGCACCGTGGCCCCTTCCTGGATGGCTTCCTGGTTGCTGCGCCGATAGCGCTGATTACTCTGATCGGCGGCACCGTACACCACCAGCCCGGGTCGTCTTGCCCGGATGGTGGCCTCTACCAGCTGCTGATTGATATCCGCCAGCTTGACCCGTTCCAGGTTGTACTTGCGTTCCGCCGAGGACAGGCGGGCTTCTTCCTGGGCTTCCTCGGCAATATTCTCTTTGACCTGTCGCTGGTAGCTCATGACGGCGTTTTCATAATCCGACAGCTTCTGTTCGGCGTCCTTGGGAAAGGTGTACTGAATATAAAGCTTCAGCGCCGTCTCTTTTTCCTGCAGCTTGTTGTTGGCCTTGCTGAGATTCAGCTCTTCCGCCTCCAGTTCCGTGGGCGTGATAAATCCCCGCGCCTCCAGGCGGCGCTGACCCTCGATACGGTCCTGGGCCAGCAGGTACTCTTCCTGGGCAACCTGCAGTTCGTCCTGCAGCTGACGCAGGAACTGCTTGGCTTCGCCGTCTTCCAGTCGCGACATGTCGGCATACTGGGTGAAATCCAGCTGTTCACGGATGCGCATGTACTCCCCGTCCATCAGCAGGGATGTCATGACCGGCGGTGTGTCATTCTCCCGCGGTTCCAGTACCAGCTCTTCGGGAGCCGTGACACGGGGGGCACCGGGCTCCGCCGGGAAACTGCTGGTTACAGCGGCGCTGCCCCTGGCAGGGGGTGCGCCGGCGGCACCCGGGCGGCGGGCACCACCCTGGCGGAAGCGCTGCATTCGCTGCACCATGTCCGCCGGCAGCTGTCCGTCGTTTTCCGCCATGGCCTGTCTCAGACGTTCCTGCAGCGGTGCCGGCAGGCTGTCCAGGTCAGCCAGGTCAATGCCGCTGGCAGCCACTGCAAGCGGTGCCGATGGGGAAACCGGCGGGGTCACATTAATGGTCGACGCCGCATCGGCTGCCTCCGCCGCGGCCAGGTCGGCGGCTTCGGCCCGGGCCAGCCGCTCTTCGATCTGCAGTTCACCGATAATGTCACCGACCACGTTGGCACCCAGGAACTTCTCAAAGTCCAGCCGCGCGAATCGCATGGCCTGGCGGGCGTCGTTGAGCTCAGTGGTATTCTGGTTCAGCTGGATTTCATACTGGGCCTTGCGTTCGATGAATTGGGCCTCGGCGGTCTCCACCGCGATCTCCTGGTTCAGCTGCTGATCGATGAGCTGGGATGTATCCAGTTCCACCAGCACCTTGCCGTTGGCCACATCCTCCTCGGTAATGCGGTAACCCTCTTCCACGATACTGAGAATCTTGACCCCTTCCCGACCCTTGACGCCGGACCGGATCTCCGTGGAGACAAGGGCCTCCAGGGCACCGCCCTCGAGTACGGTGATATCCAGGTCGCCGCGCCGTGCGGTGAAAGTGATACTGCCGCCGGTATTGGAGCCGGACTCCCCGCCCAGGGAGATCACCAGCAGCACCACCAGCACCGCGGCACCCACTATGGCATAACGTGTGCGCCGGGAAGCCGCCTGGAACTGCCGGTAGTAGTCCTGCAGCCTGACCGCAAGCGCCTCGGGCACGGCGTCTTTCACCTTAAGCAAGGTCTTGTTTTCACTGAGGTTCATCAACCCCTTCCTCCCATTGGCCGGAATCGTCGACGTACAGTAAGCCGATGTCACGCCAGAATTCCAGTTTGGCTATATTGTGTTCCACTATGGTACTGACCAGCTCGGTGCGGGCCTCGATAAGATCGTTCTGCGAATCAACCGTGTCCTGGATATCGCCCAGTCCCAGTTCGGCCCGCAGCTGCGCCTCCTCGACCCGGCGCTCGTTGATTTGCACACTGGTCAGATTGATGTCGTAGCTCCGCAGCGCCTGGTCCATACGGCGCCACGCATCCCTGATATCGAGCTTGGCCTGATCCACTGCCGCCAGGTAGGACCTCGTGGTCGCGTCGTAGGAAATAAGGGTGCGCCGCAGCGCGTTCCGATCGAACTTGGTATCCAGGGGCAGATCCAGGCCCAGGCCCGCGGTGTAAACCGCGTTCTCGAAATCCAGCTCACCCAGGTTGTCTTCATCGGTACCCGGCACCAGCACGTCGAAATTAAAATCCAGGGCCGGACGCAGCTCATTGGCAGCCAGCCGGATCTTGCGGGCGCTGTCCTGCACCCGGTCCAGTTCAGTATACAGGTCCAGCCGGGTCTGCAGCGCCAGGTCCACGGCCTGGTCCAGGTCGATATCCGGGTCGGTCATGCCGGTTTCCTCGATCAGGACCAGCTCGTTGTCATCGAGAATAATAGTGGTATCGGCAAATAGCCCGATGAGTATCTTGAAATTGTCCAGGCTGCGCTTGTAGCGGGTGATGGAATTGGTCCACCTCAGGTCCTGGCGCAGGGATTGCTGTTCCAGCCGGCCCACCTGCAACAGGGTTCGGAGCCCCTCGGCCTGGAAAGCCTGTTCCCGTTCCAGGTTGAGATTCACCGCCAGCAACCCCGAATAATTGTTACGGGCGATTTCGCGGTTCAACAGGACAGAGTAGTACTGGGAGGCGATGCGGACCGCGAACGCCTTGCGGAACCGGGTGAAATCCCGTAACTGATAAAGCAGGTCCCTTTCCGCCTGCATCAATGCCTCGGTTTCAATCCGCGGCCCGAAATCCCGGATCAGTGGCTGAACAAAGGAGGCAAACAGGGCGCTGCCGCCGGTCTCGCTGACATCGCCGGTCAGAAAACGGGTGAAATTGCTGGTCAGGCTGAGGGCCAGTGCACCACCGCCCTTGAGCAGCCAGCGTGAGCCAAGGGTGGTACCGGCATCAATGGACTCACTGGTGTTGACCCGCTGCATGCCGGTGAGCTGTTCCATGTCCGCCACGAACTGGTCCGCGGCGTCCCACTGGTAATCGCCACTGGCAGTGAAGGAAAACGTGGGCGTATACCGGTAGCGGTCGAAAGTCAGCGCCAGGGCTTCCAGGTACAGGCTTTCCTTACGGGTCTGGTATTCGCGGCTGTACAGGAACGCCAGTTCCAGCGCGTCGTTAAGACTGATGATATGAGCCCCCAGCTCACTTTCCGCCTGGGCATCCAGAAAGGCAAACACATCCTGGTTACGGGGAAAACGACTCAGGTCCACGGTTGCCACCGAGGCAGCCGGCTGGATGTCTACGTCCCGGGTCATGCCCGGTACCCGGGCGGTTTTGCCCTCGATTGCCCGGTAGGTTTCGTTATCCGCCGACCGCTGGTAATAAGCGGTGGTGCAGGCAGTCAAACTCACCAACAGGGCCACGACCACTAACCTGGCTGCTGCGCCAACGCCGCAGCTGTCGGGGCACCTGCTGACCCTGACCGGCGGTGCCGGAGGACTTTTATCCCTGTACTTGTGCATGGCTCATTGCCTTGAATACTGCAACTGCATTGACGGCGCGACGCCGGGACAATGGGGACGGGGCAGGCTGGCGAGAAATCCCCCTGGTGACAGCCTGAAACAAGGCAGTGAGTATAACGCTCCAGGCCCCGTCCCGCTGACCTGAAAACGCCAAACATGGACGATTTTGCGGGAAATCGAGGGAAATGGCGGTACAGGTGACCACAAACAGGCCGAATTGACGCTAGAATACCTGACCAGCGCGTGGCTAAGCGCACGCTCACAGTGCCTGCGGAGGAACCCGGCAGTATGCTCAAAAAAGTCTTATTCGCGCTTCCCTGGTTCGTTGCCGGGGGACTGACCTTTGTCGTCATTGTGCTGTTGAACGACAACAGCCGGCTCGGTGCCGACAACGAAGCCCTTGGCGAGTTACGGCTGCGCTACCAGGAGCAGGTCCGGCTCAATGCCAGGCAGCGTGAGGAATTTGAAGGCCGGATTCAGCAGTTACAAAGCAATCTGCAAAGCGCCCAGAACCAGATGGCCAACCTGTCGGAGGCATTGCAGGAAGCCCGGGAGATGATGGAACCGGTGGCGCAACAGGTAATGGACCGGATTTCCGCCGGGACGACGGACAATCCGGCGACACAGTAATCCTGCAATATCCGCTGCCAGGTGCCGGTCTGGAACTTTTGATCCTGCCGTCAGTCGCTAACGTAGACAAGTTGGCTCGCAGTGTGGATTTCTGCAGTAACTTCTATACAGTATCAGGTCCCGGGGGCCAGCATCCGGCGTTCGCCTTCGGGGTCCGGGCTTGACCCGGCCACAATACGATTTTCAGTCAAACGGGGATTTCACGATATGACAAACCATTGCTCGGTGGACACGGAGAACAGCACAGCAGGCTTCGGGATTCTGCACAGATTGCGGAATTGCGGGCGAGGCCTCACCGTCTCCGTGCTGGCAACACTGCTTGCGCTGCTGACTGCCTGTGGCCAGCAGGCGGAGCAACCGGACCCGGGACAGCAGGCCGCGGCAGTTGCCGACAACAGCGGCTACCGCCTGATCAATTCCCCGGACCCCGAAGATCCCCTGGGCACCCATATCTACCAATTGGATAACGGCCTGCAGGTGTACCTCACGGAAAATCACGAAGAACCCCGCTTTTACGCAGAAATCGCCGTGCGGGCCGGCAGCAAGCATGATCCGGCGGATGCCACCGGCCTGGCGCACTACCTGGAACACCTGTTGTTCAAGGGCAATCAGCGTATGGGTACCCTGGATTACGAAGCCGAGCGGCCCTACCTGGAGCAGATAGTGGAACTGTACCAGCGCCACTTCAACACCACCGACGAGGAAGAACGGGCTGCCATTTACCGGGAGATCAACGAAGTGGCCCAACAGGCTGCCCGGTACGCTGTCCCCAATGAAATCGACAAGGTCTATAACAGCATGGGCGCCGGCGGCCTGAATGCTCATACGTCCTACGAGGAGACCGTGTACAAGGTGGGTCTGCCGTCCAACCGCCTGCAGCAGTGGGCCGAAATCGAATCGGACCGTTTTATCGACCCGGTATTCCGGCTGTTCCACACGGAACTGGAAACCGTGTACGAGGAACTCAACCGCAGCCTGGACAATCGCGACCGGGTTATCCTGTATGCCACCGACGAGCTGCTGTACAAGCGCCACCCCTA
>Ga0070727_10001649_pt1 | contig 23130 bp, 22 predicted proteins | sample tdAd472_FD_66722 | JGI IMG/M metagenome (GOLD analysis project Ga0070727, IMG submission 66722) | Marine sediment microbial communities from the Atlantic coast under amendment with organic carbon and nitrate - tdAd47.2 | ecosystem: Environmental > Aquatic > Marine > Coastal > Sediment | place...
GCATCCGGATTCCGATCGCCGGGCCTTCCGGCGTCCGCAAAGCACGAGCGGACCTCACCCCCTGAAAACCGCTCCGCACCTCACCCTGCCAGCCATCGAGTACCCGGACAGACTCCTAGAGCTGCCCGTTGAGCAGGCCGCTGCCGCAAACGCGCATCTTTATCTGTGGGTGCCGAATGCGCTGCTGCGGAAAGGACTCGATGTGATGGAGGCCTGGGGCTTCACGTACAAGACGAACCTTGTGTGGTTCAAGACCCGCAAGGACAACGGGCCAGACGGACGAGGTGTCGGGTTCTACTTCCGCAACGTGACGGAAGTGCTGCTGTTCGGCGTGCGGGGCCGGATGCGGACACTCGATGCGGGACGCACTCAGGTGAACCTGATTGCCGCCCGCAAGCGTGAGCACTCACGCAAACCCGACGAGACCTACGACGTGATCGAAGCCTGCAGTCCCGGTCCGTATCTGGAACTATTCGCCCGGCATCCCCGCGATGGCTGGGTGCAGTGGGGCAACGAAATCGAGCAGGAAATCGGCAGTGCGTCGCGTCCGGCGAAAGCACGCCGCCGACCGCTCGTGCTGCAGCCAGCCTGAGTGCTCACGATTCCACCTGGTTGCTGCCGGGCGACGAAACGTCGCCGTGGCTGTCGGATTCGTTGTCGAGCAGATCGACGAGATCGCCTGCGCTGCGGGCTTTGTCGCAGTCAAACAGGCGGCACATCAAGGGACGCGTTTCGTAGATCGTGCAGAGCCGCAGCTCGCGATCGTAAAACCGGCAGGCGTTGCTGTTTGCTCGATCGTTAAGCAGGTAGCCGATCGGTTCCGGACCGATGTCACGCAACACCTCACACTCCGCAGCAATGCGCGGTTCACGGAGGCCGTCACGCAGTGACGCTTCCAGAATCAATCGTTCGCAGCAGCGACCGCAGCGGCAGTTCGAGGCGACGGATTCGTTCTGTTCGAGGCAGCGTTCGCATTCCTCGGGATCGTGGACGTCGAATTCGTTGAGGTCGTGGCTGTCGAGACTCATCGAGTTCCACGATGCCACAAAGTCCCGAGCAGCGCAACCGATTCTGCTGAGCAACGTTTGCTTGCGGGACGCTCGCCTGGCAGTCTCGTGCGAGAATCCCAATTTCCATCCTGCCTTCTGACGAACGAGTCGCTCTTCGCCGGCAACCTTGAGGACCGCATAGCGGAGTTCCGAACGTGGTGCGAGACCGTGCGTGATCCGGCAAAGGCTCACAGCGAAGGACTTCGTCGGCTGGAGACTGCCAATCGGCGTGCCGTTGCTGAATACGAGATCGCTCCGCTGCCCGACGGGCGGTTTGCTGTCCGAGTCAGTTGCGCGTACCGCTCCGGAACGATGGGAGGAATGTCGTCTCCGTGGACGGCGATGAAGTCACGCGAGGACTGCGTTGCCTACTTTCTACATCTCGCCCAGCGACACTTCGTGCAGGAGCAGACGGGCCGGCAGATTTCCGACAGCCAGCACGTGGCCCGGCGGCAGATGCTGCAACTGCTCAACGGCGGCCTGTTCGGCTTCATCGAACCAGCGTGCTGCGAGAACGACTGAGCGTGTCCGTCAATCGACGGCGTCCGTGGCCGTTGTCCCTCAAGCAGAGTGGCTGCGTTCTGCATTCCCCGGAGCCAGCCAGCGGTCACTCGCCCCGCGTCTGCTGACTGCTGGCTGGCGCAGGGATGCGGAACTTCTGCATTCCCTGGTGAAGCTGAAGAGAAATCGCTCGCCGTCGTGCTTCGTTGCCCGGTCGAACGAGCCCGTACTTCGTGCAACTTCTGATTGCGCTCCGCCCAGTCTTCAGGCAGTCTGAATGGCCTTTGCCGTGTCGGCAGAGGAACGCGATTGAGCGTTGTGATCATTCTCAGACCGGGCCGAAGGAGACTCTCTCATGCGTGTGAGACCCGAAGACGCTGTGTGCAGCCAGTGCAGCGGCGCGCTGGAAATCGTGGACGCCGACGACGCAACGATGACCGTGGAGTGTGGCCGCTGCGGCAACCTGCTCGTGCTGGAGCCTGATGCGTTCGGCGATGGCTGCGTCGACTACTACATCCCGTTCCTGGCAGACCGAGTGGACTGCGCTGACTGAAAGGAGCGGCATGGATCCTCAAGCCACACTGGACCGGCTTCTGACCGGTCTCGCACTTCAAGACTGGGACGAGGTCCAGGCAGCCGCCGACGATCTGCGAGCATGGCTCAACGGCGGCGGGTTTCCCCCGCTGACGATTGGTTCCGAGTCACTCGGAGCCATCTGGCACAGCACGATCGCCGCGTTTGTGTGCGATCTGGCCGCGTCACGGGCCCTGGATGCTCAGGCCGGCTTTCAGCCGACAGGAGGCCGCTGACATGTTTCATATGAACCGCGTGTGGTGCGTGTCCGCAGTGGAGTCAGTCAACGAACTGGCACGGATGCTGACGGAGTCCACCTGGACGCTGTGCTCGGCGTGGGTGATCCGGGGCCACTCGGATTATCTGTGGCTCAACGACGCATTGAGCGAAGACGGGGCACTCGAAATCGCCGTCGTCAAAGGCAGCCTGACCGCTGCCGAACACTGGCAGATCGAGAGCCTGACGGTCTCCTGGATGACGCAGGACCGGGCGATCGCTGTCTTCACTGCCGTGATCAACGGCGAGTACGACGACAGCGACTTCATCCATCGCGTCACTCCAACTCTGCAGACTCCCGAGCAGCACGACCGCTGCCCCCTCTGCGCCTGACACAACACTCATCACCGCCCCACACTGCTGACAGTGTGGGGCTTCTTTGGAAATGAACGCCAGGACCTCACGTCCGTTGCTCGCGATCGGTCGCATCCATCGGGCGGACTTCTGCCGGCAGTCGCCAGAGGTAGATGGAGAAATCTCCGTCTCGCGCAAAGGTGTTCGCTTCACTATCCCACTCTCCTCCGCCGCCAGACACGAGGAACCGTCCGTCTGGCGAGAGTGCGAGCTGGGAAAAGCGGATGGTTCTCGACTGCAGTTCGTAGACGGACTGCCCGTTCTGCAAGCTCCAGATGGTCAACTGCCTTTCGCCCGCTGCAATCACATGACGATCATCTGGTGTCAGGATGATGTCGGAGCACCAGCCTCCGACACTCAGTGATCGAGTAGAGTGCTCATCGGCCACTTGGAAGATGAAAATCCGTTTGCTGCGGAAGATACAGAAAAACGCTCCGTCACAGGAAAGCAAGATCGTTCGTGAGTGATTTCGTGAATCCTGGTAGGCACGGACCTCGGTCTGTGTCTCGATATCGAACAGGCGTGTTCCGAACTCCTGTTCCAACGTACTCGCCAGCAGTTGATTGTCAGTCAGAAATCGCACTGCGGCCATCATGCCAGAATCCACACCGCACCTGTGCTCGAAGACGATCCCCGCATCTGCAGTCTTCCAGACGCGAAGCGTGACAATTCTTGACTCCAGGTGCACAGAAATGCCGGCAATCAGGTTCCCGTCCGGTGAGACGTCGACGCTCAGCACACCTTCGTTGGAAGCATCGCCGTGAAACTTTCTGACCAGTTCACCGGAAGCGGCATCCACGAGACGGACTTTGGGAGAACGGCCAAACGAGCGTGCTGTGGCAAGCCACTCCCCATCACTGCTGAATTCCGTATCCTGCACCCACAACGAGTCATCCTTCCGGCATTGATACAGTTCCTGCAGTGTCACGACATCCCAGAATCGCACGGAGTTGTCGTCGTCGCCTCCGCTCGCGGAAGCGATCGTGCGACCGTCCGGTGAGAATGCGAGCGAGTTCAAAAAATCGGTATGGCCGGTAAGCGTGGCGACCAGTCCCGGTTCCCCGTCCGGCAGCGGAGTCCGGAAGACGGCGGAGCTGGGCGTGCCGCTCAACGATTCCGGCTGACGTGCGTCCGGCTTCCGTGCAGGACGACCGGCAGACGTTCTCACTGCGGCGGCGTGGGCGTCAGCGCGTTGCCACCAGAGCGCTCCGCCGCCGGCTGTCCCCACACCGAGAAAACCAGCTGTTGCGAGCCACTTCAGACTGGTGCGGCGGGAGAGCGGCACAGGCTCGCCGGCCAGAAACTGTTCCAGCGCCCGCTGCAGGTCCGCGGCTGTCGCAAAACGTTCCCGAGGATTACGGGCCAGGCACTTCAGGCAGATGGCTTCCAGATCGACGGGAATCGCTGCGTCCCATTCCCGTGGCGGGACCGGTGTCGCGCTGATGACGTCCATCAGCGTCGCTGCGACGCTGGCGTCGTCGGCCAGCGGGAATGGTGGCCGTCCGGTGAGCAGACAGTAGAGAGTGGCTCCCAGCGAGTACACGTCCGTGGCTTGAGTCAGCTGGTAAATGCGTCCCTCCGCCTGTTCCGGAGACATGAAGCTGGGCGTGCCCAGCGGTCGTCCGGGCAGCGTGCCCCCCGGTCCAGCTGTCGCGATCGCGGCCAGACCAAAGTCTGCCAGATGCACGCTGCCATCGGGCGAACGCAGAATGTTGGCGGGCTTGATGTCCCGATGCAGCACACCGCCCTCGTGCGCTGCATGGGCCGCCGCAGCCACGGCCGCGACGATGCTGGCCGCAGTCTCCGGCTCCTGCGGTCCGGCCTGTTCCAGACTCGTCCCGTCGATGCGTTCCATGACGATCCACGCACCATGCTCATCGGACTGGACGTCGTACACGTCCACAACGGCCTCATGCTGCAGCGTGGCCAGGGCATGGGCTTCCCGCCGCAGTCGGTCCCGCTGCTGCGCGTCGTCCGCCATGACGTCGGGCCGCAGGAATTTGATTGCGCAGGAGCGGCCCAGCCGACGATCATGCGCGGCATAGACGACCGCATAATGGCCCGCACCGATCAGTTCGGTGACGCGATACCGATTCGCCAGAACAAACGGCAATGAAAACTGACTCGACTCATTCACGCCAATGTGGTCTCCAATGAAGACGTGTTGACGAACCAGTGAAACCGTATGCGTCGACTTCTGGCACTAGCAATGGAACTGTAGGATTCTGGCGTCAAACTCAACAGACACGCATAGAGGCCCAGGAGACTACATGATGACGGAGACGAATCGCGACAGTCGACCCTCTTTGGCAGTGTTCTGCTACGACGCCATTGACGGTTGGTGCGATGAGCCTCCTGCGGCAGACTTTCCACGAAGCTGGGAACGGAATCTCATAGCGTCTGGCTTTCAAGAAGCGATCGATCGTGCCGGAGGACCGTTTGCCCTCCGTGAATCGCGACGCCTGCGCGTGCACTACGAAATCGAACAACCTGATCCTCGCCTCGCGGAAGACTTTCGCCGGGAACTCGTACTCGCGATCGGAGAGTTGCTGGCGACCGACAAATCGCAAGTTGAACGGTCGGTTTTCCGAAGGTTCTTCCTGACAGTTTCAACTGATTGTGATGAAACAACGAACGATGCCGTCTCTTCGACGGAAGGCCGCGCATCATCTCAGACAACCAGTGGCCAAGCCTACCTGGATACGCAAAGCAACGCTTCACCCAATCCCCTTTCAAACAGCGTCTTCGACTGGCTCACTTTCTCGCCAGAAGCTTTTCAGGGCGTGCCACAAGCCATCGAAGCTTTACGGAGCCTGCGGTCAGCCCGCCGAGACCTCGCGAAAGCAATTCTGCCGCGATTCCAACTGGTGCTGGACTCGCTCTCCGGGCAAACCTTTGAGTCTCGCCAGGAAAGTCTGGAATTGCTTCGCATCATCAATAAGGAACGGGCATCTTTGAACATTCAATTGAGGGTCAAGGGGAGAGAGCAAGTTCCAATCTACCTCAACGCATCGAAGTCTCCACGAGCTAAGCGAGTCTCATTCCTCGCTCTATCAGCAGACCGACAACGCCGATCGATCTGGGCGAAGAACTCATTTCCACCGCTGGAAGCGTCACTGTCCGGCGACGAAACAGCGGACTCGTCGTCACTGTAGTACCCGGGTGTCTCATCCTCTCTGTTCTCTAGAAACTGCGAGTTCCCGACTTGTGCTAAATCGCTGGCAGGTCACGTGGCCGTATCCGGATATTGAACTGGTCTTGATACGCCCCCTTGCCATCCAGCGCCCTGATTGCGAACCCGACAATGTAGATCGGATTTCCAGACGAGGTCATGCTGTCGTCAAATGTGAGGGAAGTGCTCACCAGATGCGAACACCCTGACCGCCTCGCTGTTTCACTGGAATCCACGAACAGAATTCTCACCTGTTGTGACACCATTGCATTTCTAATTAATCGCGCGATCTCGTTTCCAGTCTGAGAAACATCGTTAATCAGCTTCTGCGTAACTGCTCGCGGCGCGTTTCTGAATAACTTTCGCCCAGCAGTACTTGACGTGACTGCGGAAAAGTCTGGAGCAAGTATGGCAACGACCGTCGTCCCTTCGGGTCTCTGCAGCACCAGATCGTTTGGACGCAACGTCGCGTTTTCCGGATACCATTCCTCCGCGCCGTTCTCAGATAGGTAAATGCGGCAATGTTCTTCGAATGCTTCTGCGACAACCACTTCCTGGCATAGAAGAGTGCGCGACTCATTCTTACCGTGAAGTCGACTCGAAAGGGGAAGGCCGTCCCGGTCTGACTGCCGAACACGCAATACAAGGAGTTGATCACCAGCCGAAACCCCATGCATCCGACCGATCAACGCAGTCGCCTCACTTCCGTCAACGTCAATGACACGACCCGCCGGAGGTGTCGCGTGACTGATCAATCTCGCTGCGCAGTACCGGAGCAGCAGATGACTCGGCACGTCTTGTGGCGAATCAACCCAACCGACGGCGTTAACCTCGCTCGCAGCGATAGACTGTTTGTATTCAGAGAACAAGGTCCGGAACTCAACCGGCGTTTCCGACTCGACGCCGCTTTCAAGGTACACCAGATGCTTTCCAGCAAGGGGGCCGACAACGCGCCCAGGCGAAACCACCGCTGGAGATTCGACCGACGACAAAGAACTCTTCGCATCTTCAGGCTGCTCAACGATTGCAAGACGTCCGATATCGATGTGTAACTGCTCGCCGATCAGCGACGTGTCCCACGCTCGATCGCCACTTCCCGACCACAGGTTTTGACGAGTGCGGGTATCGGTCAGCCGCACGGCAAGAAAGTACTGCCCCTGCGCATGCGTGCGATTTAGTTGAACGCGCACAAGGTGAGTCGCATTCTTCTCGAACGCCATCTGGACCGGGTCAGAGTTGTCACTGGCGAAGCGGGAAGCCGCCAAGGGCTCAGTTTCTACTGTTGGCACTCCAGCCTCGTACAACTTCTGATGAAGGATATCCTCAACATACTCTGCCAGTTTCTGCAGTTCTGGCTCCATATGTTGCTCGTACAATGACTCGCGCTTACGGAGTACATCTTCATAGACAGGCTTGTCCGTAAAGTCTTGATTGTCGTACCACTGTGCATCACTGCCGCCTTGAATCGACCACAGGTCAGTGAAGCCTCCTCCAGAAAGGGATGATTGAGCATACCCTCCTGAACGCTTCGTGAAGGTCACCAGCCGGTCGCCTGCACGCTTTGCGAGCATGCTGTCCAGCAATCTGTAATGCCGCAGCGTCTCTCGTGGTATATCTACTTCGCAATGGACTGCCGTGCTCAGGAACGTTCGCCGCTGCATGTTACCTTCGCTGTGGCATGACTGGAGTGTCTGTGCAATGCACGCAATACAGTAGTCGAGGAAGTCGGTATTGCTTACGGTCGTCAGAAGGCGGTCGGACGGGGCAATCCGCAAAGAGCCTTCCTGAATCCGACGCTTTTCGACGGTCTGAAGGCCCTTGGATGGAAGATCGACAAGGAGTGACTCTGACTCAAACCCGCGATGGACACCGATAACACGGCGATTGAGTTCCCAGTCATAGTACGCCACAGACACCGTGTCTTCGGTAATGGGAGAGTCGTAGAAACGGTAGTGTTTCCAGTACTTGAAGATCTCTTCTTTGAGACCAGCGGGAAGCTCCATGCCGGGAGAAGCCGCCGAGTAGAGCCGGCGAGTAAGATTGTCATCTCTGTCCAGCTGATAGATACGCGCCTTACGCAACACTGCCTTTGCCAGTCGCGCATCTTGACTATCCAGACGGGAAATGACGTGCAATGACTCGCCATCATCGCGAATGGCGACCGCCTGGCCTGAATGACTCGTCAGAGCAAAGCTTGCAGTTTGCCATTTGCGAAGCTCCTTCAGCCGGGCTGTTAACGCGTCAATATCAGCCTCGAGGGCTGTTTTCTGCTGCTTCAGCGTCTTGATGGCGTTCTCAAGACGCTCCTTCTCTTCTTCGCTTACCTCTCCTTCAGCGTTGTCCGAATCATCCAGGATGGTTTCGTCGTCAGTCACTTTGGCGGTTGTGTCGCCCCCAGACACCCTCCTGCCTGAAGAGCTATCGTCTTCGACATTTTCTTCAGCAGCCTTGTCAAGCACCCCTTCGGCCACGCTACCTGGCGATTGGGCAAGCAACGCCCACACGACAACAGCGATGATCGTGGCAGTACCGACGCCAGCGACGACGGCTGTCGTCACGGTTCGTCTTGAATCAGGGGGCAGTGATGGTGGCAGCGGCGAGATCAACGGCGGTGCAGACGTGGTCACTGCGGAATGCAAACTGGCGTTTGGTACTGACGTCTTAGGCACAAGTCCCCCGATGCTGTCAGCCCTGTGCCAGTCAGTCGTCCCTTCTAGAAGCACAAGCGTTGAGGCAGTGACTTCACCGCTCGCAACCCGATTCCGGAGTTCCTGACTCGTCACTGGGCCGATTTGCTTCCTGTCCGGTGTGGCGTAATACCATTTCTGGCTCATCGTGATTACCTCTGTCTTTCGCGTGGGCACGTTCCGATCGCGCCGAGTGAAGGAAGCACATGAGTAGGGATTCTCGGGAACACGAGCGGCGGGTTGGGTGCTACTCGTGCTCGCATGGCAATGCACTCTGGCTGCGACTCGGCTTCATCTGCCTTCTCAACTCCAATGCTCGCCCAGCGTCAGGACCAGAAGAACGACACACAGGAACTCTAAACGCGCACACACAGTATAATGCCATTGCGGCGGTTTCAATCGTTCCCAGGCCAACAGATGGCCTGACAACGAAACGCCGACTGGCCTGAAATGAAATGAAGGCCGGTCGACAGCGAGCGTCAAGCACCACTGGTAGCAGTCCCCCAACGGTTGGCGAAGCTGGAGATGTTGCGGGTGCTGCCGCCGCAGGTGATTGATCTGCCGCCGCAGATTCCGCTGAAGAAACCGGTCGGGCACACCGAGTCGCCACCGGGGGCGGGCAAGGACATTTCGCAGGCGTCGGGAACACCCGGTGAGATGGTCGGTGAAACACTCGACGAAACGACCGGCGAAGCAACAAGAGACGCGGGCGATTCCACGGGCGCGGCGGCAGACGATTCCGAGGCGTCTGAACGGGCGCGCGAAGCAGGCTCGAACGCACCGCCGAGATCGACTGCTGAACCGACAGTCGATCGGCCTGTGAATCAGCCTGGAGAAACGACGAACTCTGACACGCCGAAAGGAGGTTCTGACGACCCGGAGGAACCGCCCGCGATCGATCCGTTTCGCAGGGCTCCGCGAACGTGATGAATCAGGGCTTCCACCGTGTGTTCTCCGGTCTCGGCATTCTGTTCGAGCAGCGGGCGCAGCAATGGGGCTTCATTCAGTTCAAGGTTGGTGGTGTCGCGATAGAGGTCACGCCATGTCTGTCGGAAGTGCTCAATCATGGCCGGCGACATGTCGCTGCAATCATCCAGCGCGGCGTGCTGTTCCACGCAGTTGTGATACTGCTGCATCAGCGCCAGTTGCAGACGCGAATCCGTGCGGTTGCAGTGTTGCTGCCACGGGTCGCGTTCCGGGCCGATGGAGGCGGGACATGATTCGATGGCGTGAGTGTACCGCGCGGCGCTCGAAAAAATGGCTTGACACTTCGCGAGTTCATTGCATGATGCGACGCACTCAGGACACGACTTGTTTCGCGTCCCGTCCAGTGGCCGACAAACGGACGACTCGCCCGACGAGTTCGCAGTTGTCTGGCCCGGATGATTCGCCTGACCTCAGGCCATTCTCGAAGCGACCCGTTTTCCGGCGCTCGCTTCACTCTTTCACCCCGGCGTTTTTTCTGTCTCCCGGTGTGTCCTGAGGTCCCCCTGATGAAGCTCACGGAAAACGACCTGCGCATTCTCACTGCGGTCGCGCGCTATCACGTACTCAGCGCCAGCCTGATTCACCGCATGATTTTTCCGCAGCGCAACGACCGGCGTCACACGCGCCGTCGACTGCAGCAGCTCGTGCAGTCGAACTACCTGCGTCGCTCGGCGGTCAACATCGCGTTTGCGAGTGGCAGTTTCGGGCCGGTGTACTCGGTCACCGAACGCACCTGTGATGCGCTCGCCGTGTACTACAACGACGATGCCTGGCTGAGCCTCAACACAAAGCCGCTGCGCACCGACCGACTGCACCACTGGCTCGACATCGCGTGGACACACTGGATCGTCGACCGCGCTGCCGAGTGTTGCGACGCAGTGAAACTCGACACCTGGATCAACGAGTGGCAGTCGACCTGCGATGCCGACGGGAACCCGACCGGCTACGTGCTGCATTCACAGTTCCGCGAGACTCCGCCGCTGTCGTGTTCGCCGGACGCCGCGTTCCTGCTCGACGTCGCCGGTCATCGCCGCGTGTACTACGTCGAGATTGATCGCGGTACGACCGGTGTGCGTCGCGTCGCTGCATCGAAGACACCGGGCTACGCGGAACTCGCGCGACGGCAGACCCATCGCAAGCACTTTCCCACGACCACTTGCGACGACTTTTCCATCCTGCTGATCACGGTCAGCGCGAACCATCGCGATCGACTGCGTTGCGAAGTCGCGAAAAAGACCGATGTGCGGCCCGATCTGTGGCTGTTCGCCGACCGCGAAGAGTTCACGACAGAGACGGCACTGTTCGGCGACATTTTTCATGACCACATCGGAGCAGTTGGGCCTCTGTTGAATCGAGCGTTGCTCGGGGCAGATTTACCAGCCGTTGAAACGACCGCGAACGCGTCTCTCGAAACGGCACGCGGAGCCTCTGTAGAAGGAGGTCCGACCGATGCCGCGTAACGGGAGAATCAGCGACGTTCGAGACACCCGGCAATGGCGAGCGCCGAAGCGCCGAGAGCGTGCGCGGCCAGGTCCGGACCTGCGTCCGGACACACGTCCGGCACGCGTCAGCAGGGGGCGCAGCAAAGGGCGTCCACCCCTGACGTGTCCGGATCAGCGTAACCTCAAGCCGGCCAGCAGCCTGGGGCTCGCCAGGGGCGTTCGTCGCAAGGCTCCTCATCCCCTGGCTTCTATGCCTGTGTGGCTGTCTGGCGGACGTCGTGTGCTCCCGCTGGTCGCCCCCTCCGTTCCGGCCATTGGTGCGTCGCTCCACACCACGGTTCCTCACAGCCATAGAAGCCAGGGGCACAGCCCCTCGCGACCCCTGCCGACGGCCAGATTGACTCATTCATTGAGTGCTCGCGGGCACTCATCACCGACCGTTTCGAGTCGCCCGTTCGACGATCCGTCGTCATTCGAGCCGTGCTCGAACCAGGCTGCCCTCCCGGAGATCGGCCTCATGAGGGCTTCGCCACACCACCACCCGACGCGCGTGTTCGACGGTCAGGGCCGTCTGACGCGCGTGTCATGGTGTGGATTTTCATATCTCACTTCCCCCTATCCCCATGCCCAAGGAGAAATCCAACACCCCCATCAAGTCGATCCGCATGCGCGGCATCTCGGCGTCTATCTTCGAGAACCGTACGGATCGCGGCACTCCCTTCTACAAGGTCGTCCTCGTGCGCACCTACAAGGACGGCGAGGAGTTCAAGTCCACGCCCACCTACAGCCGGGACGACATTCCGATTCTCGTCCATCTGGCCAATCAGGCGTGGGACTTCGTCCTGCAGAAGGAACGCGAAAACCACGCGGAAACTCAGCCGGACATCGACTGATCCCTGATCGGTCACTCACTGAAACCAACGTGGCAGGCTGCCCTGACAGTCTGCCACCGGTCGAGCGGCGCATGACGGCGGTCTCATCGAGACTCGCAGCACGCAGCCATCGACTGACAAACCCGTCTTTCCGAAGTGCGGTCCGGCTTTCGATCGAGCACTTCACTCTTCCGTTTTCAGGCCTCCGCACGGAGCTGATTTGTCAGTGGTTACGGACGCTGATGGTCTGCTCTCGCGGGATTCCGCTGCCGGTAACGGCGGCGAGTAGTTTCCTTCTTCTGAACATCATGGAAGATCTTTCAGAAACGGTTCCTCACGGGACCTGCGTCTTCGACGTTCACTCAGCCTGCGAATGCGAGCTGTGTGGACCGAAACGACGTGCTGTGTTCGAGTTTGCCGGTCAGTTCTCGGTTGTCCCGACACGCTGGATCCTCGGGCTGTCCGAGGTCTGGGATGAACCGGTCTCACTACCACTGTAGGGCTCAGTGTTCATCCCACCCGACGAATGTGTGGAACGCCACATCCGCGACACGTTGACCAGGCTGCAACATGCCGACTCGAACGAACTGCTTGCGATGGCCACGGATGGCTGGCGAGCAGTCGCGGACACCGGAATGCTGGCACGCGACTTCGACGACGAACTCCTGCTCGGTGTCCACGGATGTGGCTACGACTTTTTCGAAGCCCACTGGGAGCCGCTGTACGACGCACTCGGTTACCAGTGGCACCTGAAGTGAATCAATGGAGCGGCCGTAACCGCTCCTGATTTCGATCGAGATTCCCGCCGGATGGTGACGATCGGAGTTCCGCGTGAACCCGTCGCCGGCCCCGGCAGACCGTGCCACCGCACGATTCTTTCCCGCCGCTCCAGCCCTTTCCTGGTACTCGGCACTCACGAGCCCCCGCGGTCGTTCATCAACGGACGAGCCGCTTCACGCCTACCGGGAAAGAGGATCATCCCATGCAGATTGAGATTACTGACTGGAGCGAAGCTGACACCTGCCTGTGGTGCAGCAAAGAGAAAGAGAGTGTCACGGTCACGTTCGACGGCGGCTTTCTCAGCGCGGCGACGCTGTGCTGGCACTGTCTGCAGAACGCCGTGCGAGTCCGCAGCCACCAGCCTGCTGCGACAGAAAACGTGACCGATACATCAGGAAACAGACAGAATCGCGGCAGTCGTCCGGCAGAGGACTGACGGCCATCGCGGTCTGCTGTACGCCGCTCGCGGCGTCTGAGTTTCTTTCCCCACCCTGCGATGCGACATCGATCTCGAAAGCTCATCCGTCGGCTGATGCGGCTCGTCGTCCGGGCCGTTTACCCCGACGAACTCTGGCTGCAGGAACGAAGAGACGATCGATTCCGGCGGACTCCCCGTCGCTGGTCTCGCTACCCCGATCCGGGACTGGCGTTCGATCTGATCATTGTCCTGAGCTGTGCAGTGCTGGCCATCGCCTGCCTGCTGGTTTGAGCTGAACTTGAGGGAGCCGGCCTCTGACGGCTTTCTCAAGGCTCACGCCGCATCGGGATGCCGAGCATCCCGCGAGCTGACCATCGATTCGCCAAACAGGAAGAGGAGCGTTCACGGGACTCACGGCTGAGTTCTCTCCCGTCTGCTTGACGAGAGCACCAGCCGGCCTCCCTGACTGATTCGCGGCTCACTGCTGAGCTGTGCCCTTTCCTGAGCGTCGCCGCTTTCCCGACGCCTCAACTCGTGCCCGAGGTCCACAGAACGTTCTCCGCAATCTGCTTGCGCGCGGAACGGAACTCGGGCAGTGTGATCGTCCTGTCAGCACGTCGCCGGCAGGACGCGAATCTCCGTTCCTTCTTCTGGAAAGAGGCCACAGTCATGGCGAAGTCCAAGCCCGAAAAAGTGTTCCGCATCGGATTCGTTTCCGCGTCCGTGTTCGCCCACGAACTGGATTCCGACGACGGACCGCGGACCGTCCGTTCCGTCAGTCTGCAGAAACGCTATCGCGATGGCGACGACGTCAAATACGTCTCGTCATTCAACCTCAGCGAACTCCCGCAGGCACTGAGAGTTCTCGAACTCGCCCAGCACTACATCGAGTCCCACGAAGCCGAACTCAACCTCACCGACTGATTCGCACTCCCCAAAGAGCCGGCAGCCCGCCCCGCGAGCTGCCGGCCATTTCTTCAGTCGAACCCGGAGTTCAATTCGCGTCCTGTAATTCACTACGGCATCAAGCCGACCAACGGAGCCCCACAGTCATGCTGCTCACCGTCAAAGACGTCGCCGGACGACTGAACGTCAGCCAGTCCTGCATCTACCAGCTCGTCGAAACCGGAAAGATCCCCCACCACAGAATCGGAGTCGGCCGCGGAGCCATCCGGTTCACCGAAGACGACATCACTGATTACCTGAGTCAGGCACGCGAGGAGTCGCGACATTCGAGCTTCGCGGCAATCCCCGACCGGCGAAAGCTGAAGCACATCAGGCTCTGATCATGAGCGTCGAGCCCTCGTTGCTGCCTCTCGCATGTGCGTGACACGTTGATCTAAATGAGCGTAATGCTCGGCAAGCATCTTCGTGTCTGAGTGTCCCAGCAGCTCAGCCATTTCGGCGATCGGGACGCCGTTCGTCAGACCATCGGTGGCAAAAGCATGTCGATAAGAATACGCAACCGTCCCTGCCGGCAGGTTCAGTTTCTCCCGGAGTCGGCGCATACGGCAGCGGACGGCGTTGGCTGTCCAAGGGAGCCCGCGAGAGTTTCTGAAGATCGGACCATCCGGATTGCGTGTCATCAGCATCTTCGACAATTCCACCATTCGCGGAGTCAGGTAGATGACACGCGGCTTATCCGTTTTCTTCCGAGTCTTGTGTTCGTCGAGAATCCAAATTCCACGATCAACGTCGATGTCGTTTGCAGTAACTCGACGGATTTCGCCGGGACGCGCTCCCGTTTCTCTCATTGCCTCCAGAAAGAGCCGGAATGTGTCATCAGTCGCTTTCATCAGTGCGGCGTGCTGATCCGATTCAACTACGACCTCTCGTCGAGCCATCTTTGGTCGCTTCAGGCTGCGGATTCCTCGTGGGATCTCGCTGAGATACCCCTCCTCGAATCCCCAGTTCGCGACTCTCTTGATGCACGTAACAGCCTGCCGCTTCGTCGACTGGCTCCAGTCACGATGCGAACGCAGCCATCCATCGACATGGCGCTTGTGAAGCTGAGACACAGCACCGCTGAAGTGATCTTCAAAGTCAGCGAGAAAGCGCAGGTACCAAGCCGTCGTTGTCGGCTCGTTGTTTTCCTTCGACCACGCGATGAAGTGGTGGCACAGCTCGTTGAACGAGACTGCAGGGTCGACTTCGACCGCGCCTGCAGCAGCCATCAGCTCATAGAAACGCTGAAGAGCTTCAGCTTCGTTGTCGCGTCCTTTGGCCAGCTTAGTCTGTACGCGAGCGCCATTGACTCGGCGGGTGACGTACCACCAGCCGTCATGCTCACGAAACCACGGACGGATCTTTGCAGAGTTTTTCATTTCAAGTCCTCCGGTCACCAGTGATGTGCCAGTGAGTTGGAAGACTCGCTGTTTACGAGGGCCTCAATAGTTCGCAGCTATTGAGGCCTTTTTGGTGCAAGACGCACTTGCACCAAAGTTGCACCTCGTCTCTGCATCCTCTTTCAGTTTCAGGGTTTAAGTAAGTCGGGACGACAGGACTTGAACCTGCGACCTCTTGACCCCCAGTCAAGCGCGCTACCAGACTGCGCCACGTCCCGTACTGATCGCAATGCCACTCTCTGATGCTGCCAGGGATTCCTTTGGATTCCGATGGCCGGGTGGCTTGCCGGGGATGATAGGTGCGGCCTGCGGCAGCATCAAGCTGTGATCGAAACACGCTGGCTGGGCTCCTGGGCTTGTGCGTTCTGAACGCGGGCAGGTGCCTGGTGGTGTGGGAGAGAATCGTCGCGGGAGCGGTCGGTGCGTTGCTGGTGGTCGCGCGTGGTGACTCGTATTGACCCCGATTCGCGGCCCCGGATACGGTCCTCGCGCTCATCTCTCAATCCTCCCTCGAACCAGCGCGGCGACGTCCCGTCGGTGTGTGGTTCGTCACCTCCCGTGTCACCCTCCTCTCGTTCATTCGGCTGGCTCTGAGGCACTCAGAGAGTGACGCCGCAATGGAGCACATCCATGTGTGGAATCGTTGGATATGTCGGCTCGGGCTGCGCAGCGGACTTCCTGATTGAAGGACTGCACCGGCTTGAGTATCGCGGTTATGACAGTGCTGGAGTCGCTGTCCAGAACGGTGGCGAGATCAGCGTTCGTAAGCGCGTTGGACGCGTGTCGGAACTCGAACGCCTGCTCGAATCGAATCCGGTCAACGGTGAATGCGGGATCGGTCACACTCGCTGGGCGACGCATGGTGAAACGTCCGATGTGAATTCGCACCCGCATATCGGAGGCAACGGCGAAGTCGTCATTGTTCACAACGGCGTCATCGAGAACTACGCGAAGCTGCGTGGCCAGCTGCAGACGCAGGGCTACGTTTTCCGCACGACGACCGACAGCGAAGTCATCGCTCACATGGTCTGTCAGCAGTGGTACGAGCTGATCAAGCTCGGCCACGATCCCGAATCCCCGGAGACCTGCCAGGCAGCCGTCGAACGCTCGCTGCCGATGTTCAAGGGCACTTACGGAATTGTCGCGATGTTCCGCGAGGCCCCCGGCGTGCTGGTCGCGGCCCGAGTGGGCAGTCCGCTGGTGATTGGAGTTGGCAGGGATGAATACTTTCTGGCCAGCGACGCCAGTCCGCTTGTCGGCCACACCGAGAACGTCGTGTACCTCTCCGACAACGAAATCGCTGTCATCACCTCAGACGGAATGGAAGTCCATCATCGCGACACGGGTCGGCAGGAAGTGTCGATCCAGACGCTGCAGCAGGAAGCGGCCGATACGGATCTGGGCGACTTCGAGCACTACATGCTCAAGGAAATCTTCGAACAGCCGGAGTCGATCGAGAACTGCCTTCGCGGCCGTATCGATGACGACTCAGCAACAGCGCTGTTCGGCGGCCTGAATCTCGACCCCATGCAGCTTCGCAAGATCGACCGCATTGTCCTGACGGCCTGCGGGACGAGCTGGCATGCCGGGCTGGTCGGCGAGTACCTGCTCGAAGAGTTCGCGCGGATTCCGACGGAAGTCGAGTACGCCAGCGAGCTGCGGTACCGCAATCCGCCGATGACCGAAAGCACGATGGTCTTCGCGATCACGCAGAGTGGCGAGACGGCGGACACGCTGGCGGCTCTCCGCGAGTGTAAACGCAAGGGGCATCAGACGCTGGCGATCTGCAACGTGGTCGGATCGACGATCGCTCGCGAAGCGGACGGCGGCATTTATCTGCACGCCGGTCCGGAAATCGGAGTCGCTTCAACGAAAGCATTTACATCACAGGTAACCGCGTTGACTCTGCTGGCGCTCTACTTCGGGCGCATTCGGGATCTTTCGTATCATGCCGGCAAACGAATGATCCGGCAGCTTCGCGAGATGCCCGATGTCATCCGTCGCACTTTGGAGTGCCACGACGCGGTGCGGGATGTCGCCGAGCGTTACTGCAACTTCCAGAACTATCTGTACCTCGGGCGGCTTTACAACTTCCCGGTCGCTCTGGAAGGCGCGCTGAAACTCAAGGAAATCAGCTACATTCACGCCGAAGGTTACCCGGCAGCCGAGATGAAGCACGGGCCGATTGCTCTGGTCGACGAGCAGACGCCGAGTGTCTTTGTCGCACCTCGCGGTGGCATCTATCCGAAGGTGATGAGCAATCTGGAAGAGATCAAAGCTCGTCGCGGCCCGGTCATTGCGATCGCGTGCGAGGGTGACGATCAGATCAGCGAACTCGCCGACGAAGTGATCTACGTGCCCGAAGTTGAAGACTTCCTGCAGCCGCTGGTCACGTCAATTCCGTTGCAGATTCTCTCGTACCACATCGCCCTGATGCGCGGCTGCAACGTCGACCGCCCGAGAAATCTCGCGAAGAGTGTCACTGTCGAGTAGCGACGGTCATATGCGAGGTAAGTAGCGGCAGGGCGCAAGCCCTCCAATCGAGTGTGATGTGACGAACACCGGAGGGCTAGCGCCCTGCCGCTACCTTGAGAAGACCACGTCGCGACTTTACCGATCGAGCCCGAGGTCTGCGAAAATCGCGGTAACGATTTCGCGATGCCGCTTCTGGTGGCGAGGTTCGCCGACGCGACGATCGGCGACGTAGCAGACGACGAGTTTGTGCTCCGGATCGGCAAACCCGATCGACGACTGCGAACCGCCGTGACCGAAGGTTCGCTCGGAACAATACCGGCTGTAACCGTACGGAACGGTTTCGGCCCCGTAGCGGTTCGAGTCGACGATGACGCCGAGTCCGAAATCGACGACGTGCTGCAGTGTCTGGTCGAAGGTTCCAACGCGATGGCGGCTCGTCAGATCGTCCACCGTCTTGGAATTCAGGATGCGGACTCCGTCGAGTGCGCCGCCATTGAGCAGACACTGATAGAAGCGACCGAGTTGCCTCGCCGGGCCGCGAGTGTTCCCACCTGGTGCCGCCGCCGAACAGTGAGCCAGATCGTGCCAGGGCAGTTCGCGAGTTTCGCCCCGCTCCAGCTGCTCCATTCGCCCGATGCGATCGCCGTATGAGTGCCAGACGTTTTCGGACATCCCGTTCCAGACATCGGCCATATCCAGCGGCTCGCAGACTTCGGTTCGCAGGTACTCAGAGAACGAACGGCCGTCGATTCGTCGAATCAGTTCGCCGAGCACAAACCAGCTCGACGCAACGTGGTACCCGGCCGACTCGCCGACCACCCAGTCATCTTCCAGCGGCGTCGAGTACACCCGCTGCAACGTCTCTTCCCAGTCGGCGTGCGGCCAGCCGGTGTCGACATCTCGAAACCCGCCGGTGTGCGTCAGCAGGTAACGCGTCGTAATCGAGTGCTTGCCGCCAGCCGCGAACTCAGGAATGACATCGGCCACCGGCGCGTCGAGATCGAGCTGCCCCCGCTCGACAAGCTGCAGCGCGGCAACAGCGGCCAACGGCTTCGCGGCCGACAGCAGTGGCATCAGTGTGTCGCGGTCCAACGGTGAGTGAAGCTCGCTGTCGACGACCACGTCGTCAATGACGATGTCGCCGTTCTGCGATACGAAAAGCTGCACGCCCGAATGCAGGCCACGCCGAAACCCTTCGCGAATCACGGAGGTTGTTCGAGGCAGCCGGTCGTACTCGCCGACAGTCATGCGTCCGCCTCTGTCTCATCTCGATCCGCGTCAGCGTCAATCGCAGACTGGTCAGTGCGAGCTTTCGTTCGCAGGAACGGCAGCAGCCCGATGCAGAGCAGACCGATGAAACCGTCGAGGTACAGAGTCTGTGCGAAGCCGAACCGCTCAATCGTCCAACCCTGCCAGACCGCTGTGTACGACGTCACCAGATTCATCATCGACATGTAGGCCGTGAACTGTGTCGCGGCGACATCGGGATTCGCGATCCGCATGAAGATCGCCGTCCGCGTTCCGTACATCAGCCCCTGGCAAACCATGTACGCCATGACCGCCCACCAGAAGTAGGTGGCCATTGGCGGCGAATCCGCGCGGTCAAAGACGCCTGGCTCTTTGGCCGTTTTTCTGTCCTGATCTTCCGGGGAATCTGCTGCTGATGCCTCGGCAGCTTTGTCGCTGGCTCCGTCGGGTTCGCCTTCGGTTTCCACCACGCGGTCGGCGTCTGAATTTTCAGCCTTAGCATCTTCCGCGACGACCGGGACGTTCATTCCGGCTTCGTCCATTTTTGACGCGCACCAGAATGTGGGGATTGAAATCAGCAGAAAGAAGACGGCCAGACACTTCAGATGTCCCAGTCGGTCGGAGATCAATCCGCCGAGCACGCACGACACTGACCAGACGATGCTTGAGATGAGGTCGATGCGGGCGACGTCGCCATCGGTAAACCCAACCTCTTTGGCGACCTGTTTCTGCAGAGCCAGATCAAGGGCCATCGCTCCAGGTGGCAGCAGCGCGAGCAGCAGAGCGACGAAGGCGACGCGGCTTCCAAACACAGACCGGCCTGCCGTGTCAACGTACTCCGCCAGCCGCAGCCGGACCTGAGACAGCTTCGATCCCAGGTCTCGTGGCAGGATCTCGCGCACGATCGCGGAGCCCATGCGGACTCCAGTCGTGACGGCCACGCGGACTGGCCAGAGCAGGCTGCCGTCGGCCCGGTAATCCCAGCGCGAGGTAACTTCGTCGTAATACTCTGTCAGATGGTCGTCGTCCGCTGGCGGATGCTCGCGCGGTTCTTCGCGGATCGGCCAGGCGACCAGAAACGTCACGGCCAGAATGCAGCCAATGACGTAGGGGTACGTCATCTGAAACGGCAGGCCCTTCTGCAGCAGTTCGGGCAGCCAGGGGATATCGAATCCTTCCGTCAGGAACAGGACGCAGGCTCCGCCCATCGCAAAGCCGATCTTCTGGCCGGCAAACATCAGCCCGTTGCCGAGTCCCTGCTCGTCTTCGTGCAGCACCGTGCAGGCCAGCGCGTCGATCGCCACGTCCTGCGTCGCACAGAACATATTGTGAATCAGGATGACCGCCGTCAGCAGTTGCAGATTCTCGGCGTTGACCTCGAACGGCATACAGACCAGCAGCGTGGCCACCATCGAAAACTGCGTGCCGAGGATCCACCCGCGGCGAGCGCCCAGACGGTTGGAATAGATGAGGTCGACAAACGGACCGACGACCCACTTCCAGGCCCACGGGAAATAGAGCGACCCGACAAAGACTCCGATGTCGAACGGCCCGACGCCGGCATTCTGCAGCTGGATGACCATCGCCGTCGCCGTGAAGCCGAGCGGGATGCCCTCGGTAATGTAGAGAAAAAAGAAGGCCAGCAATCGGCCCCAGCGTGAGGCCAGCGGATTGGGAAGAGCCATGCGTTTCCGATTGGTCTGCAGGGAAGAACCGGCAACTGAAACAGGAAAACGTAGCCGATCAGGTCCCGCCGAACGCGTCAACGGTCAGCCCTTGGTCTCAGACAACTGTGACCAACCGGTCGCTTGCGCCGAAGCCGCAGGCGACGGCGTTCTGTTTGAGAAGCAACGCCATCGCCTGCGGCTTCGGGTCAAACTGGTCGCGCAACCAATCGTTCGACATCGGCGGGCACCGCGCACCCGGCAATCAGCAGTTCGGGTTTCTCAACGCCCTGCGGCATTGACCGTAGCTGGATTCGCAAGAATTCAGTCTGTGCAGAGAGACGACTGAATTCTTGCGAATCCAGCTACGCGCAAGAATCCACCGGCGCCTGAGAAACCGGTTAAGTGCCTACTGCACCAGGCCCTTCGTCAGTTCCATGAATGCTGTTTCGAGGTTGGTTTCCTCTTCGCGGAACAGCGTCAGGCGGCAGCCGCCTTCGAGCAGGATTTGCGGGATGTCGCTGTAGTCTTCGACCTCGGGCTTGAGCGCGGCCTCGATCAGCGCGGCGCTCGTCACGTTAACCGAATCGACCAGGTTGGACTGTTCGAGCAGGCCGGCGGCTTTGTCGGTGTCGTCCTTCACGCGGATGTGCAGCAGGATGCGTTGGCGGGCTTTGCGCATGACCTCGTCGACGTAGCCATCGACGATCAGGTTGCCCTTCTCGATCATCCCGACGCGGGTGCAGACGTCGGCCAGCTCGGGCAGGATGTGGCTGGACACGATCACCGTCTTTTTCATGCTGCCCAGCCGCTTGAGCAGGTTTCGGATTTCGATACGGGCGCGTGGGTCGAGACCGCTGGCGGGTTCATCGAGCAGCAGGACCTGCGGATCGTGCAGCATGACTCGCGCCAGGCCGATGCGCTGTGTCTGGCCGCGCGAAAGCTGATTGACCATCGCGTCGCGTTTGAACGCCATGTCCACCAGTTCGAGTTTCTCTTCGACGACCTTCCGGCGGCTTTCCGGCTTGACGCGATAGGCGGCGGCGAAGAATTCGAGGTACTCGACAACGGTCATGTCCTCGTACACGCCGAAGAAGTCGGGCATGAAGCCGACGAGGCGGCGGATTTCCTGAGCGTGCGTGTAGATCGATTTTCCGCAGACGTACGCCTCGCCGTAATCCGGCTGCAGCAGCGTCGCGATCATCCGCATCGTCGTCGTTTTCCCGGACCCATTCGGGCCGATGAATCCGAAGACGTCGCCTTCCTGCAGTTTCAGATCGATATGGTTCACGGCGATCAGATCGCCGTAGCGTTTTGTGAGCTGGCTGGTTTCGATCACGGAGGCGGCTCGGGATTTGTCTGGGAGTGTCGGCTGATGGCGGATTCGGGTGGCCGGGGTTGGAGCGAGGCACGAGCGAAACCCCGGTACGACGATTCCGGGGCTTCCTTCGCAAGCTCAGTCCAGCCCCGGCCACCCGAGGTCTGATCTGGTGCTCAAGTTGACCACTGGTGAGAAGCCTGGCGGTGTGAGAGAATATTCGTCCCTCCCGACCAGGCGGCCCGGTAAGTTACCGACTGCCCAGGTCGAAAGAAACAACCCACCCCACGCCCCTTCACAGCAGCTTCACGCGACACTCTGACCCCGTGCCAGGGTCTGTCAAACAGGCTCAGGCTCAATACGAACAGAAGGAAACGAAGTTAACGAAGGGGCCAGTGCTTCGGCCTTCGTTGCCTTCTTACCTTCTGTTCAAAACTCAGATCACTGCGTGCCCACCATTTTGATTCAAAGTCAGGTTTTCCGATGTCTACCCGTCGCCTCCTGTCCGCGCTTTCGATGCTCGTATTTGTCGCCGGTCTGAACCCGGCCAGCGCTGACGAGGCTGAGCACTTTTTCGAGACGCGTATCCGCCCGGTGCTCATTGAGAAGTGCTTCAAGTGCCACGGTGGCGACAAGGTCAGCAGCGAGCTGCGGGTCGATTCGCGGGACGCTCTGCTGAAGGGCGGCGAGTACGGGCAGCCGAGTATCGTTCCCGGCAAGCCGGAAGAGAGTCTGCTGATCGACGCGATCGATCCTCAGAACGAAGACATTGAAATGCCGCCGGGCGAGAAACTTTCGGCGCGCATTGTCGAGGACTTCCGGACGTGGATTCGTAACGGGGCCGTCTGGCCAAAAGCGCCCGGTTCGGGACCGCTCGACCCGGCGTTCGTCGCGGAAGGTCACTGGGCGTTTCGTCCGATCAAACGCCCTGCCCTGTCGACTGTGAAGAACACCGAGTGGGTCAGCAAC
>Ga0070727_10001650_pt1 | contig 23125 bp, 17 predicted proteins | sample tdAd472_FD_66722 | JGI IMG/M metagenome (GOLD analysis project Ga0070727, IMG submission 66722) | Marine sediment microbial communities from the Atlantic coast under amendment with organic carbon and nitrate - tdAd47.2 | ecosystem: Environmental > Aquatic > Marine > Coastal > Sediment | place...
CGGCATCTGGAAAATCAATGCCATTGATCGGGTGTTCAAAGTAGATACTACAGGCTTGGCTTTGGGGATGCGCTTGAAAGTGGTCTTCCAGCGCCTGGAGATAGTTCGGTTCACAACGGCTATCGGCATCAAAACAGGCGATAATTCCATTTGGGTTTCCCATCTTCATGAAACGCCAACAAGCCTCATCCATCCCTACTTTCCGAGCTAAACCCACTCCTGCGCTTTTGGCAGGAAAATCAGGGACATACAATAAATGAAACTTGAGTCGGGCGCTATTATGGGTCTTTGCCCATTCTCTGGCTTGTAAGAAAATGGCTTGATTCCTAGCCTTTATTTCCTCGCTCGATTGTTCACTGTTATTAATCACGACAATGACTTCCACATCAACCAAGGGTAATTCACATCGGGCCAAGCTCATGAGGCTAAACAGTAAATCCGGTTCATCAAAAGCTGGAATAACAACAATGATCCCGAGATTAATCGAGGCTTTGTTGTTAATCAGTGGCGCAAAAAGGGTCCGTTGTTGCAGGTAAGTATTCACAGTTTCAAACTTAGTGAACAAATCTTATATTTGTGCTACAATCAGTAGATTTATCCGATCTTATTCAATGCCTACAATTTGTACATCAATTTCAAAAAAATACTCCAAAAATATTCATTCCAATTATTCCTAGGACTCCTTTGGTTGATCTGCCTACTCCTCATTGATCCGCGTGGTAATTTCCCCTTAAATGACGACTGGTCCTATGCGCGGAGTGTATATGATTTGTTGGAAAAAGGAGAGTTTATTTTGGTCGATTGGGGGGCTATGACCTTAGTATCACAGGTGTATATTGGCGCTTTCTTCTGCAAAGTTTTTGGGCTATCTTTTACCGTCTTGCGGGTATCCACACTTTGTATTAGTTTGCTCGGAGCACTAGCTTTTTATGGCGTAGCCAATGAGCTGACGAAAAGAAAAGAATTAGCTCAGTTTAGCACTTTGATCTTATTTTTTAATCCCATGTATTTCAATCTGTCGTATACTTTTATGACAGATGTACATTTTCTCAGCTTCTTTTTATTGGCCTTCTTGTTTTTCATTAAAAACCTGCGACGTGCTACTACCTTAAATCTGGCCGCTGCCACTTTTTTTTCGGTCATAGCCACCCTGATCCGGCAGCCAGGCTTGCTCATCCCTTTTGTGTTTTTATTCGTCAGTTTTTTTCAAACTAAGCGTCATCTCAAAGAAAGAATAGTCGATTTTATTCCTGCCATCATCACGCTTGGCATTTTTATCACTTATAATGTGTGGCTAAAATGGGGCACTAGCACGCCAAATAATGTACAGAGTGTAACCGCCTTATACGACTCCGTTTTTGCCCGAAGTCTTGACTACAATTACTTTCGATTGACCAATATCATCTTATATGTGGGTCTGTTCTTATCGCCTCTTTTAGTCGGCTTCATAAGCTTTCAGTCTAAATTATCTGCCAAGTATATTGGTTTACTAGGTATAATGGGTCTTACACTTCTTGTTTTGTTCTATCAAGGCAGTTTGTTCTTTCCCACTGGGAATATTCTGTACAACCTTGGCTTGGGGCCGCAATTACTACGAGACACCTATTTACTGAAAGAAAATATGGCTCCCCATCTACCGCCATGGGCCATGAGTCTCATCAAGTATCTCGCAGTCCTGGCCAGTGCAGGATTATTTCTAGCTGTGCCTTGGAAAGGGATATTCTATCGAAAAAGAAGAAAGACCGGGCCGCTTAGTGTCGTCTGGCTTAGCCAACTAGCTTTAGGGATAAGCATTCTGATTTTTGGACTATTTTTACTCATTATTCCTTATTTCTTTGATCGATATACACTCCCTTTAGTGGCTTGCTCCTTATTACTACTCTTGCCTTATGAACAGCCATTTAGTCGTTGGTCCACTTTTGTGGGCGGCTTTTTTCTGGTTCTTTTTGCTGCTTATAGTGTCTTAGGAACTCATTACTACCTGGCTTGGAATCGGGTACGATGGGAGGCGATGGATTATCTTTTACAGGAAAAAAAGACTACGCCGGAACACATTGATGCCGGTTTTGAAGTGAATGCTTGGTTAGAGGCAGGGCCAGTCAATGGCGAAAATGACCCCCAAATCAGTTGGTGGTTTGTCACCGAAGATGACTACGTGCTCACCTTCGGAACCTTACCCAATTTTCGGGTAGAAAAGTCTTTCCCTATCAAAGGCTATTGGCCATTTAATGGCCATCAATTGTATATCTTGTGGCACAAGGTGAATGGGTTTGCAGATTATGAAGATTTTCCAGTGCGATGTGGCGCCGAGCAGCTCTCCGATGACCAATCTAGTTACCTGTCTAATGTGCCCTCTATCCGATTTGACCATCTTGAAACCCAGTCTGACATTCGAGCGCATACCGGTAAATATTCTATTGGGCTGACCGATCAAAAAGAATATGCCGCTTCTACCACCTTCAAACGGGTTCGGCCTGGCGATGAATTTACGGTGCGGATTTGGCGGTGGGATCCGACGGGTAGTGCAGCCTTGGTTCTGTCCGATAAGGCAGGGCAAGGTTTTTATCATTTTACGGCTACTAATATCATTCAAAAAGAAGAAAATGGCTGGGAACAGCTTGAATTGAAGGCTACTATACCAGCCGATGCGAGCTTTCAGGAAATAGGCATTAACATCTGGCACCAGTTAAAGCAGGATGCTTGGTTTGACGATTTGGAAATATTTAGAACACCAGCCCATCAAAAGGAGCAGTAGAATTAGTTGTATGAGTACAGTAAATACTATATTGATCGAGGCCCACTACTTACCTAATGTCCAGTACTTTAGCAAATTGGCTCATTACCCTCAGGCTACCATTGAAGCCTGTGAAACTTACCAAAAGAGAAGTTATCGAAACCGGTGCCATATCGTCGGAGCCAATGGCTTAATGCGGCTCTCTATTCCTTTAAAAAAAGGAAAAAATGAGCGACAATCCATCCTTGACACCCAAATTGCCTTTGAGGAGCCTTGGATGAGTCAGCATTGGACCAGTATTCGATCTGCTTATGGTAACGCCCCTTTTTTCCCTTATTATGCAGAGGAATTAGAAGCCTGTTTCCGCAGCCCTAGCGCTCAGCTTTTTGACTGGAACCTGCAACTGATACAATTACTTTCTCGCCTACTACAGCTAGACGTTCATGTTCAAAAAAGTACGGTCTACTTGAAAGAAACACCCAATGAAATCAAGGATTTTCGGCACCTCATCCAACCCAAATCTCACCGTCGAATAGCTGATGATAATTTCCAGCCCGTTCCTTATCCCCAGCTTTTCCAGGAAAGGCACGGATTCTTACCCAATTTAAGTATATTGGACCTGCTCTTTTGTACAGGCCCACAAGCCAGTTTGTACTTGGAGCAATCTTTCATCAATGATTAATAAGGGCCTAGCGTCCTTCCCTTGACTTCATAGACTTTATTCTAAACTAATTTGTATGAAGCAAAAAGCGCCTTTTGCGGCTGCCCTGCGTTCCGTCCTCCCCTTAAGAGCTATGGCTATTAGGGTTCGGGCGGGCCTTGGTCAGCCACAAAATCCATCTTTTTTCTCCTATAAAACCATTTCAGAATAAAGTCTATTATAAATCAGTTATAGTGAATCAGTTATTAAATCAACAATTACAACCCCAGCGGGCCCAATTAGATGAGATAGCCAAGGACCTGCATGGCCTGACCATAGAAATTGGCCACAACGAGCTGACCGAAACCTTGAGTGAATTGAGAAATCGGATTCACGAACCCTTTATGTTTGTGATCGTAGGTGAAGTAAAGGCCGGAAAATCGAGCTTTATCAATGCTTTGCTAGATACCGGACGTGAAATCACCAAAGTAGCTCCGCAACCGATGACCGACACCATACAGCAAATATTGTATGGCGAAAAGGAAGAAATTGTAAGTATCAATAACTATCTCAAGCAGATTTTCCTACCCGTAGAAATATTACGGGAAATTGCGATCGTCGATACCCCAGGTACCAATACGATTGTGGATCATCACCAGGAGATTACGGAGCGATTTATTCCATCAGCCGATCTCATCGTATTTGTCTTTGAGGCCAAAAATCCCTATCGACAATCCGCCTGGGAGTTTTTTGATTACATCAATGCGGAATGGCGCCGGAAAATCATTTTCATTCTCCAACAAAAGGATTTGATGCGTCCTGAGGATTTAGTGATTAATCACCAAGGTGTAGTAGATCATGCTAGCAAGAAAGGAATTGAGGATCCCTTGGTCTTTTCTGTCTCCGCCTTACAAGAGGAGGAAAATAATCCTGAAAGCGGATTTGAAGCCGTCCGGGCCTTTATTCGAGACAATATCACGGGTGGAAAAGCGCCCGTATTGAAATTATTGAATAGCATCCGCACCCTACAAAATATCAATAGCCGAATACACGAAGGATTGCAGCTAAGAGAAAAACAATGGGAATCTGATACCGCCTTCCGACTCGACATCAAAGAAACACTGGACCAGCAAGAAACCAAGTCGCACAAACAGGTGAACGTCTTGGTGGAGAACTTAGTCGCTGCCTATGATCGGATCACTAGCAAAAAAGAACAGGAACTGAAATCCGGACTTTCCTTTCTAGGATTGCTCAGGCGAAGTTTCACTTCCATTTTCAACAGAAAGCAATCTATCAAAGATTGGCTAGAGAACTTGGCTAAGGGATTAGAAACTGACTTGAATGGAGAATTGGAGAACAAGCTCAATGAGAGTATTCTTGATCTGTCCGACAATGTGCAGCAAATGGCCAAAATCATTGACCTGAAGATTAGAAATAGTGAAACGATTCTTAAGAACGACCATGACCTCTTCAGTGATATTGCCGAAAAAAGAAGCAATATTCTGCGAGATTTACAAGATACTTTCCATGATTTCATTACCAAGACCGAAAACTTCACAGATGAAAGTCTCTTTCCCGATAAAAAAGCCATTTCCCCTAATTTGGCAACGGGAAGTGGCGTAGCCGCCATCGGTGTCATCCTGATGACGGTGACTAATGGAATTGTTTTTGATATTACAGGTGGGATTCTAACGACGATTGGACTTCTATTCGCGGGGGTATCTACCAGTGTCCAAAAAAGAAAAATATTGGATGGCTTCCGCAAGGAAATCATTAAAGGTAGAGAGCGTATCGAGGAAGATGTTACGGAGAAACTACGCATCTATATTAGTCGCCTAAAAGAAAAGATTGATCTCAATTTTGACGAGTTCGATCAACTACTGCTACAGGAAGAGCAGACCATTAAGAAATTGAAGGAGCACTGGCAATCTATTAATAAACGGCTATCCGCTGTGGAAGAAAAACTAAATCAACAAGATGGAACAGCCCTTTGATAAACGCCTAGCAGCACTCAGTGTGGGTAGCCTCGCTATCTTAGGCGTGCCATTTGATGAGTATTCTTCTTTCCTAAGGGGCTGCGCAGCAGCGCCTAGCTTAATCGTTGACGCTTATCATTCTGCCTCTACCAATTACTTCACCGAACTCGGGTATGATTTGGAAAATGATCCGGCCATTAACTTCATGGGCGACCTCCCGATCGGCACCTACTTTGATATCGAGAAAGGTATTCAAGCCGCAATAAATCGGGGAGCAAGGATCGTCTCCTTGGGAGGTGACCACTCTATCGCCTATCCGATCATCAGGGCTCAATCCAAACGATACAAAGAGCTGACTATTCTGCAGCTGGATGCTCATGGTGACCTCTATGAAAACTTCGAGGGCAATCCTTATTCTCATGCCAGTCCTTTTGCCAGAATCATGGAAGAAGGTTTGGTGAAAAAGCTGATTCAAGTCGGTAATCGCACCTTGAGCAAGCATCAAAGAGCCCAAGCCGTGCGTTTTGGTGTAGAGATCATTGAAATGAAAGACTGGCAAAGAGGACAAGCTTTGCAGCTAAGTGGTCCACTGTATTTAAGTCTGGATATGGATGTACTTGACCCCGGCTTTGCACCAGGGATTTCGCACTATGAGCCAGGAGGAATGTCTCCCCGGGATGTCATCAGTATAATCCACCAAATCGATGTTCCCATCATAGGAGCAGATATTGTGGAGTATAACCCGACACGAGATATCAATGGAATGACGGCGATGGTGGCTGCCCGTTTCCTCAAAGAAATTATTGGAAAAATATTATCCTAGTGACTGATCTTCTATTTGTCTACGGCACCTTGATGCGGCCTTTTAGGTCTGAAATCACAAAACTATTGGCAAAGAACAGTACTTTCTTAATGACGGGCAAAACCCAAGGGCTACTCTATGATTTGGGCTCCTACCCGGGTTTGGTCTATCAAACTGACCTAGACACTTGGGTCAAAGGAGAAATTATCCGACTGCATTACCCAGAACGTTTCCTGCCGGTACTGGACGACTATGAAATGATTGACCCCAATGCACCAGAAGAAAATGAATACAAACGAACTTTAATATCCGTCCAGACGGAAGCTGGCCCACAAGAATGTTGGACCTACATTTACCAACAATCCACCGCTTCCTATCATCCGATTAGCTCTGGTGATTATTTAAGCTATTTTTCCCAAAATCCTAATCATCAGTTGTTTATTGATAAAAACTAAAGCATGAAATACTTTCATTCTCCATACATTCATTTGGTCATCTATGCCTTATGTATTCTTGTTTTCACTGGCTGTAAAGCACAAGATTCTAATAAGGTAGAACATGCCTACACCAATCAGCTGGTTACGGAAACTAGTCCCTATTTACTGCAACATGCACATAACCCGGTCGACTGGCACCCCTGGAATGAGACCACCTTAGCGAAAGCGGAAAAAGAAGGCAAAATGCTGCTGATCAGTGTAGGATATGCTGCCTGCCATTGGTGCCACGTAATGGAGCACGAATCCTTTGAAGACACGCTGGTTGCTCGCATCATGAATGAGAATTTTGTTCCAGTGAAAGTGGACCGTGAGGAACGACCTGATGTGGACGATATCTATATGACGGCCTGTCATATGGCCACTGGCGAAAGTTGTGGTTGGCCCTTGAATGCTTTTGCCTTGCCAGATGGACGACCGGTTTGGGCAGGAACTTATTTTCCCAAGAAAAACTGGATTGAGATATTGGAGTACTTCATTAAACTATATAAAGAAGAACCCGAGAAGTTAGAAGAATATGCCAAAGGAATTACCGAAGGCTTGCAGCAAGCAGATGACATCCCTGTAGCAAGTGGTAATAAGTCCTTCAAAGCCGAAGTTTTATTAGATGTGCAGCAGCAATTCCTCAAGACATTAGACCTAAAAAAAGGAGGAAGACAAGGCGCCCCTAAATTCCCCATGCCCAATAGCTATGAATTCCTACTGGCACAATATTTTGACAATGGTGATCAGACCGCCCTAGATGCCGTTCTAGTCGCACTCGACAATATGGCCAAGGGTGGAATATACGATCACTTGGGTGGTGGCTTTGCACGTTATTCTACAGATGCTAACTGGAAGGTGCCCCATTTTGAAAAGATGCTGTACGATAATAGTCAACTGACCAGCATCTATGCCAAGGCTTTCATGGCTACGGGTAAAAAAAGATATGAAGAGGTCATACGAGAAACTTTGACCTATATCCAGAGAGAGATGACCAACGAAGAAGGTGGATTTTACTCTTCGCTGGATGCTGATAGCGAAGGAAAAGAAGGGAAGTTTTATGTCTGGTCTAAAAATGAAATTGATTCCATTCTTCAAGATCCGGCCTTAATTGAGCTCTTTTGTGACTTTTATGAGATCCGGGCTCGAGGAAACTGGGAAAAGCAAAATATCATTTATCATACGAAGAGTCTGTCCGATTTTGCTGCACAACAGCAGCAAAGCCCGGAAGCTATTCAGGCACAGCTCGCTTCCGCTAGGCAGCTACTTTTTGAAGCTAGAAAAGGGCGAGTGCGTCCTGGCTTGGACGACAAAGTGCTCACCTCATGGAATGCGCTCATGCTGCGTGGATATGTCGATGCATACAAAGCACTGGGAGATGAGAGCTACCTGGAAGCCGCCTTGAAAAATGGCAATTTCTTAGTAAAAAATCAACTTCAAAGTGATTATCGATTGAATCGAAACTATAAAGATGGCGTATCAAGTATTAATGGATTCCTAGACGATTACGCCATTAGTATTCAGGCCTTTATGGCGCTTTATGAGGTTACTTTTGATGCCGTCTGGCTGGAGCAATCCAAAGGCTTGGCTGATTATGCGATCACCCATTTTCTAGATACTAGCAATTATCTATTCAATTATACCTCTGATCTTGATCCGCCTTTAATCGCTAGAAAAAAAGAACTAGGGGATAATGTAATTCCGAGTTCCAACTCCACCATGGCCAGGGCACTATTTAGCCTAGGTACCTACCTATACGAAGAAGCGTATCAAGCACAGGCTAAGCAGATGATGGCGAACCTCGCCCCCACCGTCTTAGACAATGAGCAGCCTAGCTTTTATTCCAACTGGCTGCAGCTCTACCAAGCGCTCGCCAATCCACCTTATGAAGTAGCAATCTTGGGGCCTAAGGCAGAAAGTCTTAGTAAAGAGTTGATGAGTAACTACCTGCCCAATTGTATCTTTCTGGGCGGAGAAAAGGAGGGAGAACTGGAACTCCTCAAGGATAAATTGGTAGAAGGAGAAACCTATATCTATGTTTGTCAGAATAAGGTGTGTAAATTTCCAGTGCAAACCGCTGCAGCGGCTTTGGAGCAGTTACTGCCGAAGTAGACCATAGATCAGATTTCAGATTGCGGTTTCTCATGCAAGGTTTTCACGTCTAAAAATGTAACAGAAATGAGCAAGACGATATCGAAAAAGCGGAAGTTGGAAGTTGGAAGCCTGCCTGGCATTTGCCAGAACAGACAGGTTGGAAAACTAGCCTAGTCCAACCGAGATTCCGCCTTCCGATTTCGCATTTCCGCCTTCACAATGAGAAATTGCTGAAATCTAGTCTGCCTAATCCAATCCAAACTGCGCTTTCGTAGGCTGACTCAATAAATGAATAGCTTTTAGCATAATGCCGGATTGTTCATAAGTAGTCGTACCGACCCAAGACATTTCATCACCAGAAGCATTGGCCTGAATAATGTATTCACTATCCTCCACATCATTCATGGCATCAATATGCAATACTGTTCCTTCATTTCGGAAGCCGATACCCCAGGAGCCAGAACTAAGCGTTTTGTCCCAGTGGCCACTATCAAATCTGCCATCGGGATAGAACTTATACCATTTTCCTCTGCCTGCTTTACTTGCCTCTCGATCATTGGGCACGACATAAAATTCGAAAACCCAAAAATCCCTTGCTAACAGGCCAGTTTCACGAGAATTTACGGGTGGAATTGGGGTAGCGGCGCTACCAACAGCTGAAGCACTACCTCCTGCTGAGGAATTACCGCAAGCCGCTAAAAAAAGAAGGACGCAAATTGAAGTTAAGTTTTTTACCATTACTATCGGTTTTTCTGTTTGTCCACAAAAATCAAGCCGGATTACACGGACAAGTGATTCAATTTTCCGGTTGGATGAAGTTGTTTTGGCACAGATAACGGATTCCCTTAAGCTTATCCCAAATCACTTCAACGATTCATTTTTTCTGTAATTGTACTGGCTGATTTCAACAGTTGTTCTTGATCGAATAATTGCAAGTGAAGATCAGCAGTCGATAAATTGACGATCTCCACTTTATCCTGATCTACTTTCACTTCTACCACACTTCCCCGGAATTGGATTTTGAAAGAATAGGCCGCCCATTTCTTAGGGATGAACGGTCGCAGGTACAATTGATCCTCTTTTATTCGTACCCCACCAAAACCCTTCACTACCGCCATCCAAGTACCCGCCATACTGGTAATATGACAGCCATCTTCGGTATCATTGTTATAATCATCTAAATCCAGTCGCGCAGTACGGAGATACATTTCATAAGCTTTTTCCTCCATACCTAGATAAGCGGCGAGAATGACATGTACACAAGGCGAAAGGGAAGATTCATGCACCGTCCGCGGCTCATAAAAATCAAAATTAGCACGGATGGTGTCTTCATCAAAATGATCTTCAAAGAAGTACAGCCCCTGAAGCACATCCGCCTGCTTAATGAAGACAGAACGCAAAATACGATCCCATGACCAATGCTGATTGATCGGGCGCTCCGACGGATCTAAATCAGTCACTTTAAGTAAATCCTTATCTAGAAAGCCTTCATGTTGAACAAAAATACCAAGTTCCTTATCTTCTCCGAGATAGATGTTTTCAACTATCTTTTTCCATTCTCCCGTCTCCGTATACTCATAAAATTTGATCTTTTCACAGAGCGCCTCATAGGCTGATCCTGCTGCTTCCTTTACCCGTGCAATGTTCTCCAGGGTATACTCCAAACACCAACCTGCGATATAGTTGGTGTACCAGTTATTATTGACATTGTTTTCGTACTCATTCGGGCCAGTCACGCCATGCATGACGTATTGATTTTTTTGTTGGGAAAAGTGCACCCGTTGTGCCCAGAAACGAGCAATGGCAATCAGTACTTCTAGGCCATAGGTAACCATATATTCCTGGTCATTCGTATATCGAATGTAATCATATATGGCATAGGCAATAGCTCCGTTTCGATGAATTTCTTCAAAAGTAATTTCCCACTCATTATGACATTCTTCGCCAGTCATCGTTACCATAGGATAGAGCGCCGCACCATCTTTGAAGCCTAGTTTTGCTGCATTCTCAATCGCCTTATCTAACTGCTTATACCGATAGATCAATAAATTACGAGCGACCTTAGCCGGAGCCGTCGACAAATAGAAGGGTAAACAATAAGCTTCGGTATCCCAGTACGTGCTTCCACCGTATTTCTCACCTGTAAAGCCCTTGGGGCCAATATTTAACCGTTCATCTTCGCCGGTGTAAGTCTGATAGAGTTGAAAAATATTGAATCGAATGCCTTGTTGTGCCGCCACATCGCCTTCGATTCGAATATCAGCCTCTTCCCATTTTCGCTCCCAAGCTTGTTCCTGCGCAGCTAATAGTTGGTCAAATCCCTGTTCAAAAGCCCGATCAGTGGCTGCTTTACAATCTTCAAGCAGCTGACCGGGAGCACTATTTAGGGTAGAAATATTTGCGGCATATTTAAAGACCGTTAAGCTGTCTCCCTCTTCCATTTCGACATCTACCGCACAACTGACTTTCTTGTCCGCTTGCAAAGGGTGGGTATCAAAAGATAATTCCTCCTCATTCTTAAGCAGTTTAAACTTCATGCCCGTACATACCTGAAAAGCCGTCTTCTTGGTTTCGGCAATAACAAAGCCATTATCTCGGCCAACTTCTGTGTATACTTCATCCCAAAACTTTTCGTCATAATTGGCATCTTCGTTTTTGATATCCGCATCGATATAGGGGGTCACCGTTAATTCAGTAGAAAAATCGAGGGGGGTGATGCTATACCGAATAGCGCCAATTTCATCATCGGCCAAGCTACAAAATCGCGTACTTTTCACTTCCACCTTTCGACCACTAACCATCTTGGCGACAAAACTGCGCTCCAACACGCCCCTTTTCATATCCAACACCCGTTCAAAAGATTCTACTTTACACTTGGCCAAATCTAAAATCTCCCCATCAAAAGCGACGCCAATTCCAATCCAATTGGCCGCATTGAGCACTTTTGCAAAGTATTCTGGATAACCGATTTTCCACCAGCCCACCTTTGTTTTATCCGGATAATAAACGCCGGCTATATAACTTCCTTGCAAACATTCCCCACTAAAGTCTTCTTCAAAGTTGGCCCGTTGGCCCATTCGGCCGTTGCCGATGCTAAAGACGCTTTCACTTATTTTATTGAGCGAAGGATGGAAGTTATCTTCTATAATCTTCCATTCATCATGCACTAAATAGTTTTTCATATTATTGTGATTTATCTTATCTCGTCGGTACCGCAATGAGCCCTATTGCCTACCTAAACCCTTCAAAATAGCTGGATAGTTAAATGATGCAAAACCGGGTATAATGAAATGAGCGGCCTTAAGCACTTGCGGATCGCCAACACCGACAGCATGAAAGCCGCCCCGCAAAGCCGCCTCAATGCCCGCCTCTGCATCTTCAAATACAATAGCTGAAGTGGGATCAACGCCCAATTCTGCTGCTGCTTTTTGGAATACCTCGGGATCAGGTTTACTTTTCCTAACTTTTGTTCCATCTATGATCGTGGGAAAGAAATCCGCCAAACCCAGTTGTTCAATGATTACGGGAGCATTCTTACTGGCTGAACCGATCGCCAATTTAACCCCTTGACGCTGCAAGTCCTTGAGGAGCGGTAGAACCCCTGGGAGAATTTCTCCCGCATCCATTTTCAAAATATAGGATCGATATTCATCATTTTTCTTCGTCGCTAAGGCTTCCTTCTCGGCGGCACTCTTTTCCACCTGTCCCCAGGACAGAATTAAATCAAGTGAGTCCATCCGACTAATGCCTTTCAGTTTTTCATTCTGCTCTTCGGTAAAATCAAAACCGAGGTCATTGGCTAGTTGTCGCCAAGCGATATAATGGTACTTTGCCGTATCTACGATAACTCCATCTAGGTCAAAAATGCAAGCTTCTATCATTTTAATGGGATTGCTGGTATTTGAGGGCGCAATTTATAGCTATCAGGGGATAAATTGTTATTGTCCTTGATCATTTTTAAGGGCAAGCTTCAATTTTTATCCATTGCCGCGATCTTGCCCTGCGTAGAACAAAATATTTTTTTGACAAAATATTCTGACCTTCAATTCGTTTTTTACATATCTTTATAAGTAGCATCCCCCTTTCTAGCTACACCCCACTATTATTTTTTGTGTTACTTTCCTTTTACATTAAACCCCGAACATCATTAAGCGTCTAACGGTTAGCCCAACTAGCCAGCTATATATTTTTGCTAATAACCTAAAAACCCGTAAATATGGATAGAAGAGCGACCTTAGCTACCTTATTGGGAAAGGGAAAAACGAATTCCCCCGCCAAAGAACAGGTAGCCAAAGCAACAATTGCTGCTAAAACTCTCAATACCGGATTAGAGCCCTTTGCTGGCGAGTGGACCTTTGAACAAGCCGCTCATCTGCTGCGTAGAGCTACTTTCGGTCCAAGCATTGCACTCATCAATGAGGCGGTAGAAGCTGGCCTAGACGCCACTATAGCTCAACTTTTCGCTGAACTCCCTCTGCCCTCCCCTCCTATCAATTATGACGAAGAACAAGATCCTTACGTGCCGATTGGACAAACTTGGGTGGATTCACCCTATAATGATGAGAAAAATGTAAAAGGTTCTCGCTGGAGAAGTCTTCGAGCCTGGATCATGATGAACATCATGGAAGAAGAGGTTTCGATCCGGGAGAAACTCACCTTGTTCTGGCAAAATCACTTCGCCGTTAACACGGTCAATGATCCCAGATTTATCTACCGTTATTTCCATTTGATTCGTAGTAATGCCTGGGGCAATTTCAAGAGTCTGGTGAAAGAGATGACGATAGAACCCGCCATGTTGCGGTTTTTAAATGGCAATCAGAATACCAAAAACGCACCGAACGAGAACTACGCCAGGGAGTTGCTGGAATTGTTCACTATTGGTAAAGGCCCCTTGGCCGGACCAGACGATTATACGAATTATACCGAACAAGATGTATTGGAAATTGCCCGAATATTGACGGGTTGGCGAGACCGAGGCTTTAGTACTAAAAATCCCGAGTTACCGATTGAGGCCTACTATACGGCTAGTCGTCATGATTTGACCAATAAAACGCTCTCTCATCGTTTTGACAATGTCGTGGTGAGCAACCAGGGAGAAACCGAATACGATGCACTAATCGATATCATTTTTCAACAAAAAGAGGTCGCTCGCCATATCAGTCGAAAACTCTATCGCTGGTTTATCTACTATAAGATTGATGACAATGCGGAAGTCAATGTGATTGATCCCATGGCTACCCTATTAATCGATAATGAATTTGAGATCAAACCCGCCTTGGAAGCGCTATTGCGTAGTGAACACTTCTATGATATTTTGAGTGTAGGCCCAATGATCAAGAATCCCGTAGATTTTGCCTTGTCTCCACTTAAGCAAATGAATGTGGTCTTTCCCAAGGACAATACCAACTTGTATTATACAATCATGAACAAGTTTTATGGGTATATCAAATTAATGGAGATGGACTATATCAATCCGCCCGAAGTGGCAGGTTGGAAGGCTTATTATCAAGAGCCGCAGTTTTATCGAACTTGGATTAATGCCACCACCCTACAACAACGAATGGGTTATACCAATAAGATTGTCACCAGTGGTTATACAACGCAAGGAGTAAAAACCCTGATCGATCCCTTAGAAGTCATCAAACTAGTGGATCCAGCAGATGATCCCAATGCAGTAATAGATGTCTTCGCTGCGATGTGGTTTCCACAACCCATTACCGATTCTCAAAAAGCAGCCTTGAAAGAGGTGCTGCTTCCAGGGCTACCTGACTTTGAGTGGACAGTAGAATATGGCCAATACGCCGCTAATCCAGAGGATGGAGATTTGAAGGATGCCATCAGGTCGAAATTACGAGACCTCATCCAGGCGATGATGAGTATGGCAGAATACTACTTGAGCTAGTATTCCACTGACATTCCATTTCTTAATCGGGAAATCTAAAAAAATCATGAAAAGAAGAAATTTTATAAAGTCGGCAGGTGCCGCGGCCAGTGTTCCTATGATTCTCAACGGCATGCAGCTTTCAGCGATGCCATCCAGTCTGGCCAAACTCATCAATAACGATAGTGACAAAGTCTTGGTTTTAATCCAACTCAACGGGGGTAATGACGGGCTCAATATGATTATTCCCCGGGACAAATATGATAACTTAGCCGTCGTTCGAAGTAATATTATGCTTCCTGAAAGTTCAATCTTAGAATTGGATGATACGACCGGAATTCATCCCTTGATGGAGGGCGTTCATGACATGTATAAGGAAGGGCAAGTGAGCATCTTACAAAGTGCCGGCTATCCCAATCAAAATCGGTCTCATTTTCGTTCGATGGACATTTGGAAATCCGCCTCACCGGCTGATGAGGTGTGGAGAGATGGCTGGTTAGGACGGTATTTAGACACCCTCTATCCTGATTTTCCAGAAGGGTATCCCAATACCGAGTTCCCAGATCCCTTTGCCATTACGATGGGAAATGTGGTATCAGAAACTTGCCAGGGTCAAGGCGCTAATTTTAGTTTGACCCTCACTGATCCCTTTAGCCTGGCACCATTGACAGAAGGGGCCGCCAGTGAAGTCCCTGAGACGCCTTATGGCGATGAACTTAGTTTCCTACGAATTACCATTAAACAAGCTAATAAATATGGAGAGCGGATTACTGCCGTAGCGGACGTGGGTGCAAACATGGCTGAATATCCGGATGGCAATGGCTTGGGTGAACAACTCAAAAATGTAGCTTTATTGATTTCGGGTGGCCTGCAAACTAAGGTCTACATCGTAAATATCGGCGGCTTCGACACCCATGCTAACCAAGTAGTCGAAGGTGATCCAACCACCGGCTCACATGCCGAGTTGTTGGAGACGCTTTCTGATGCCATGGCAGCCTTCCAGAAGGATTTGGATGCCCAAGGCCTTTCCGAGCGTGTAGTCGGCATGACCTTTTCTGAATTCGGACGTAGGATTAAATCCAATGACAGTTTCGGAACTGATCATGGAACGGCTTCTCCCTTAATAGTTTTTGGTTCTTGTGTAAATGCCAAGGTCTTTGGAGATAGCCCCGATATTCCTTTAGACGTCAATAAGTCGGAGGGTTTACCGATGCAGAATGACTTCCGCGATATTTATGGCTCTATATTGATGGATTGGTTTGAGGTAAAAGAGGACGATGTGCGTACGCTTCTGCACCAGGATTTTCAGCATATCCCCATTATTCAATCTTGTAGCGTAACCTCCACGGGGCCAGACTTAACCACAGACTTACCCATAGCCTTATCCAATTTTCCTAACCCCTTCCAAAATTGGACAACTATCCAATTTACTTCCGAAACAGAATGGGGGAAATTGGCCATTTACAATGCTATGGGAGCAGAATTAAAAGTGTTGATGAACCAACGCTTGCAAGCCGGAGAACATCAGTTAAGATTTGATGCCAGTAATTTACCTCCGGGAAGTTACTATTATCGTCTACAGCTGGAAGGCCGGCAAAAGACCAATCGAATGATTAAACTATAAATCAAGCTGCGCACTTTGAGAACACCAATGGTCTAGTAGGAAAGTATAATGACTACTAGTATTAAACACAGCACAGCTCGGCACTGAAGTGATTTCGGTGCATAAAGAACAGCGACCGCAAGCATCCAACCGCTTGAGGTCGCTGCTTTTTCGGCTTATACCTTATCGACTACCAATTTGTAAGAAGGATCTTCTAGTACATTGATATCTATAATCGCTTCTGCATTTTTAAGCAGCTTGCGGCAATCTGGACTCAAGTGCTTTAGGTGCACCTGCTTACCCACCTTTTCATATCGCTCCGTGATCCTATTGAGGGCTTCAATAGCTGACATATCCACCACTCTACTTTCAGCAAAATCTATAATCACCTCCTGTGGATCATTCAGCACATCAAACTTTTCATTGAATACGGTTACTGATCCGAAAAACAAGGGACCATATATCTCGTAGTGTTTTGCTCCGTTTTCATCAATGCGCTTTCTGGCTCTAATTCGTTTAGCATTATCCCAGGCAAACACCAGGGCAGCGATGATTACACCTGCCACCACCGCAACGGCTAAATTATGTAGGATAGCTGTTACTAGGGTTACCAATACCATGACGAAAATATCCGACTTTGGCATTTTATTGATCGTTCGCAGACTGGCCCATTCGAAAGTGCCGATGGCTACCATAATCATCAAGCCTGTTAGTGCCGCCATGGGCAGTTGGCTAATTAGGCTCGAACCAAACATGATAAACACCAAAAGCATAACGGCCGCCACAATACCCGATAATCGGGCTCTAGCTCCCGCAGAGATATTAATCAAACTCTGACCAATCATGGCACAGCCTCCCATACCGGAAAAGAAGCCAGATAAGATATTAGCAATACCCTGCGCCACCGCTTCTTTATTACCTCTACCCCTCGTTTCCGTGATTTCATCAATGATATTCAGGGTTAGCAAACTTTCTATCAATCCAACGCCCGCCATGATCAGCGAATAAGGAAGGATCAACATCAGGGTTTCAAAGCTAAAAGGAATCTGCGGAATGTGGAAAGGAGGAAATCCACCCTGAATAGAGGCAATGTCTCCCACTGTCTTCGTATCAATATTGAAGCCTACAACGATGCCAAAAATGACCAAAATGGCGACTAAGGAGGCAGGAATAGCTTTACTAAACTTAGGTAAAGCCCAGATTATCAACATAGTGAGCAAGACCAAACCCAACAAAATCATTAGCGGTGTACCGCTTAACCAATCGCCACTTGCATCTTTGAATTGGTCCAACTGAGACATAAAAATGATAATCGCCAAACCATTCACAAAACCAAAAATAACCGGATGCGGTACTAAACGCATTAGCTTCCCTAAGCGCAACAGTCCCGCCGAGACCTGGATCAGCCCCGCCAATACGACCGTAGCAAAAATATATTCCACCCCATGCGACTGTGCCAAGGTGACCAACACAACAGCCACTGCACCCGTCGCACCAGAAATCATTCCTGGCCGGCCTCCCAATATCGACGTGACTAAGCCCATCACAAAGGCAGCATACAAACCCGTCAAAGGCGAAAGCCCTGCAATCAAAGCAAAAGCCACAGCCTCTGGTACTAAAGCCAAAGCAACCGTGAGTCCAGAGAGGACTTCAATTCTATAATCTACCTTCTGAGATAAGTCAAATAAATTAAAATACTTTTTCATGTAAATCTATCAATAGGTTTACCAATTTCGGAAAGGTCATTTCCGAACCATCAGTGAAAAATGAAATAATTGGTGTTTGTAAGTTGAAGGAATCCTCAAGAAAGCTGCCTATTCTGGCAGCTATTTATTAAAGGGGTGCAAACGTAGGCATTTAATAGGACAAATTCTCCTATTTGTTAGAAATTTGTACCCTAATTCTCTTAAGTGAAGAAGACGAGCTGGTAAAAGGCTAATTCAACGAATGGCTTTACTACTAGACCTTTTACTCCAGTAGGGTTTAAAAGTTTAGGCTTGAAGGTCTATATCACGGAATTAAACTTTCAACCTTCATCTGATAAACCCTATCAGTCCAGTAGTATGACTTAGGACAAAGCATCTTGTGGAAAGGATGGAATTGATTTCACAAACTCAAAACTCCTATCTTCATAATTCATTTTGCAACAATGGCTTACCATACCATTGCTCACTAATAGATAAGGAACTTTCAGTGGTAAATTATAATGAGCAATTTGCCGAAAAGTTTGTTGATTTACGGCAACAGATGGTGCCTTACATTCGATCAAAAGGAAAGGCACCATCTGATGGTCATATACTAAAATATCACACCTCTTTTGGAGATCGTGAACTTGCAAGCCCATTTCGATTCTTATTCTGTTTCGGTTGTAGTTCTTCTCTTGCACCAGGTACAAAATGATCAATTGTCGAACTAGCTCCTCCGGTTGCATGACCAGCCATTTCTTTCGAATGGGGTCAAACAGGTATCGTTTATCTGCTTCCTGCTTGGTTTGCAGTTGATCACTTTTCGACAATAAATCTAGCTGAATCATGGGTTTATTAGATAAAGTCTATTGTAGTAAGATTTTCTTACTGATCGTACCTTGCGCTGAACTCAACTGTAAAAGATACACCCCTGCTGCCATAGAGGCGGGTCTTTCTATCTCAAAACGATGCTGACCAGTATTGATCGAGTTAGCAGAAGAAAGGACTTGAATGGTTTTCCCATCTAAAGTTATCCACCTCAATTGAAAGGCTTCCAGCGGATTAGCCAGCTGCAATTCAACCACTGCCCGCTTTTCTATCGGATTGGGTGCAACGGTGAATTGCGCTACACTTTTTTCAACTTCCTCATTGGCAGAAACCAATTGGATGCTTTTTGAGGAATTGGCATTGACATACTGATATTTAATACCTACCTTTTCCCAAATAATGGCAATGATCTCAATATTGCCGGCCTGAAAGCCTGAGGCATTCAGATCAAAAGTTGTTTCCATATCCATTTCAGTATCTGCAGCCATCATACCAGCCCCTAGTAAATCTCCAAAAGTATGATCCATCAAGGAAGCGCGAAAGATATTCTTGTGCTGCGCTGCACTGCCCTGCCCAGCCTGAGGGCCTACAAAGTCATTTTCGACTAGGTATAAACCCATATAGTACTCTCCATTGGTGCTTTCAAAAAACTTAGCTTTAGCTTCTACTTTCAGCAGACCACTGGTTTGCAAGCTTAGCTTTAAGCCAGACTGAACCATAGGCTTCTCACTACGCTGACTACTCACATTACTACTAACCATTGGGATCATACTAGAATAGTTTCCAGAGTTAGCCGAAATTTTATTCGTACCTAGGTAGAATTCCGGTTGACCAATAATACCAAAATTGCTAGCCATAGCAGCGCCTTCATCCGTTCGGTAATCACCACTATAATGTGTGGTCATCATAATGGCTTTCCCAGCATTATCTGCTAACAAGCCGTCAAAGAAACTCCAGCCCCAGCCACCGCAGTGTGGGCACCAGGAGGCCGATATTTTAGTAATCAAAGGTATTTGAGTATTGGGGACTTCGATTTCTTGAGCCCCCATAAAAAGGCTTACAAGCACAAATATTCCGGTGAGTAAAAAACTCTTCATAGGTCGTCTTTTATAATGGTTATTTCAAGGAAAGTGTTAGTATCTTTTTCAATTTTAAAACGGTCATCCAAGCGATGTCCAACTAGCCAGATAATTTCTCCATCCCCATTTGTCAATAGCCAAGCCCGTTCTTTTTCAAACCTGGAAAAACCGTTATTGGTAAAGTAATCCTGCAGTTTTTGATGTTTCCCTTTCATTCCCAAGGGGCAAAAAACATCTCCCTTTTGCCAGCGACGAATAGTCAGGGGGTAGTTTAAACGGGCGACATCAAGATAGGCTACTGCAGAAGAGGGAGAAAAATGAGTAGGTTGCCCCTTCTTGGTACTAAAGGTAAGCATCAAATCGGATAAACGGAGCACATCGGTTTCAGCATCAATAGCTTTTAGTTGGAAATTGTCGTCTACTTTCTCTATTGGTGCCAAAACATAGGAATGGCGATCTACCAAGAGTCGATATCCTGGTGCATAAAAAAGCGCACCGGCCTGTGTATCGAGATGAGTTAGCAGCTGTGTCACTTGCTCAAATCCAAAACCAGCCTGTCGTATACATTCATACAAAAGGGTGGCCGCAGCCCGTAAATTTTGGCGAAGCCCCTCCTTCTTGATCCGTACTTCCTTGTGCTCTAACTCCTCCACCCATTCTTTTCTGAAATGCTCAACAGCTAATTCATAGAGGTAAAAGGCTTCTCCCATATGCTGTAGACTTCTGGTACTGGTTTCTTCTAAGGAAGGATTAATTTGCTTCAATACGGGAACAACATGATGCCGGATTTTGTTCCGGGCATATTTATCGGTAACATTAGAACTATCTACTTTGAAGGTAATTTCCTGCTCTTTTGCAAAGCGCTCTAAAGCTGTTCGTTTGGCAAACAATAAAGGGCGAATAATATGCCCATTCCGAAAAGGTATTCCTCTGAGTCCGCGCAGTCCCGTACCTTTCGTGAAGTTGTAAAGGAAGGTTTCTATAGAGTCATTGAGATGATGGGCCGTAGCAATAGCCTGATATTGACCTGCTGCTCGAATTTCTTCTAGCCAGCTGTAACGCAAGTCTCTAGCTACTAGTTGAATAGACTGTTTTCGTTCTTGCGCTATAATTGTTGTTGGAAAGCTAATCGTATGAAAAGGAAAATTGAGTTGTTGTGCGAGTGTTCTGACAAATTGCTCATCTTCCATTGAATCTGGGCCTCGAAGTCCAAAATTACAATGAGCAATACCAGCTTTCAATCCAGCGCTAGCGCACAAATGAGCCATCACCACCGAGTCCAAGCCACCACTAACCGCCAATAAGACCTTGTCATCAGGGCCAAGCAATTGCTCTTGGGCAATGAAAGATTGAAATTGGTCCAGCAGTTTCATTCTACTGCTTTTCGTTTCATCACTGGAACACGCTTCAGTACCAATTGCACCGTTTCTCTAATTCGTTCTTCCAGCAAAACCAGCCGATCAGCGCGGAGTTCGTCCAGGATTTTTTTCTGATAATGGCGTACGGTAATCAATTCCAAATCTCGATCTACCATTACCTTAAACTGATCATTAATCGCCCTACTGAATCGCTCAACTTTATCCTCCATATCATTAACACAAATAGAGAAACAGATGGCCGTATTTTGCATCATATTGACCTGCAGCCGGTAGTCTGCAATCATCTTAAAGAGGTGACTCATGTGGTGTTCTGCCACAAAGGAGAAGTCTCTTGTTGATATATGCAATAGAGCCTGATTCTTCTCAACGGCCACCAATGGCGGATAGTTATCAGCCACCTCATCCGAAATGTAAGTCCCCTTACCTGCAGGATCAATAAATGATTTTACATAAAGCGGGATGCTTTTATTCTGGAGCGGTTTAATGGTTTTGGGATGAATCACTTTCGCTCCGTAATAAGTCATTTCTATTGCCTCTTTGTAGGAGAGCAAATCCAACTTGGTAACATTTTCAAACAAGCGAGGATCACCGGTTAATACGCCGGGTACATCCTTCCAAATGGTCATGCTCTCGGCATCCAGACAAAAGGAAAAAATAGCCGCCGTATAATCTGACCCTTCCCGACCGAGTGTAGTGGTGAAGTTTTCGGTGGTGGAGCCAATAAAACCTTGGGTCAAGACAAATCCCCCTTGATCCAACATAGGAAGGACGATACGGCTTGCGTTAGCTTGCGTTTCATCCCATTGCACCCAGCCTTCCCGATAGGCATTGTCGGTCAGAATAACATCTCGCGCATCCAACCATTGCGTCTTTAGCCCTATTTTATTGAGATAGGCCTGTACAATGATCGAAGAAACCATCTCTCCTACAGAAACCACCTGATCGTAAGCATAGTCATAGTCCTCATGCGGCTCCTCCTCTAGTGCCCATTCAATTTCCACCAAGGCGTCATTCAGCGATACGAATACTTCGTCATCGGCATCAAATAGCGCCAGACAAATCTCAATATGCGCACGTTTGAAATCTTCAAATAGGGCCGCTGCTTTATCATTTTGTGCCGCATGCGCCGCTACAATCTCTTCCAGCTTATTCGTCGTTTTTCCTATCGCTGACACGACAATCAGTAAGCCTTGATCCTTGTACTCAGCAAGGATTTGTCCCACATTACGAATACTATCCGGATCTTGTAGTGATGCACCACCAAACTTAAATACCTGTAAATTCTGCTTCATTCCATGTATTACTTGCCCGCCACCCATCCCGAGTGGCTCGTGAATAAAAACTGCGCAAATATACTAGGAATTATGCTTCTCTTTCAATTTTTGTGGTGCTCAAGCCATTTCTGGCCTTATCAATTAGCGGGCTCCAAGGCTATTCCCCTTGCTGTACCACTATACAACCACCAGGCCCCTATGGCCAAAGCTGTTTCTACCCAAATCCAGGTACCAATAAAAGCATTAGGTGATCCGTCAATGGCCAAACTATAGAAGCGTCCAAGCACAAAGCCCGTACAATATAATCCTAAGATGAGTAGCGCTTCTCGTTGTGCCTTGAAAGCGCCATAAATAAAATAAGCCCCGAAAACGATATGCATGCCGCCATAGATGGCACGAGTAGAACTTTTCCCACTGTTGTTGCCCAGCACAACATCTACATTATCCATGATCGCTTGTGGATCAAAGAAAGCCTGGAAGCCTACCATTAGCGTGGGAATCGCCACCACAATTAGAAAAATCTTAGTGATTAACTCCTTTTTCATAGTTGAGTCTATTTTGTATTTTGAAATCAATAGTGCAATTTTAGGCTTTATCTAAGCATCACAAAAGGCACAATAACGCCAATGAGGGGACATTAAACGACAAGGGAATTATGCGTGTGATTGTACAAA
>Ga0070727_10001652_pt1 | contig 23069 bp, 20 predicted proteins | sample tdAd472_FD_66722 | JGI IMG/M metagenome (GOLD analysis project Ga0070727, IMG submission 66722) | Marine sediment microbial communities from the Atlantic coast under amendment with organic carbon and nitrate - tdAd47.2 | ecosystem: Environmental > Aquatic > Marine > Coastal > Sediment | place...
CGCGTGGGTTCGAGATGAATCTGCGTTGTCCCCCTGTGCTGCGGGACCAACAACGACTCCCGGTTTCGAGTCGTGCCTAGGCCCCGTGCTTAAGCGGGGGCACCCGTCCAGCGTTTCAGCAGCTCATGTTCGATGCCGAACAAATCGAGCGCGCGGCCGACCGTGTGATCGACCATATCGTCGATGGTTTCGGGCCGGGGATAGAAGGCCGGCATCGGCGGCATGATAATCGCACCGATCTCGGACGCTTCCGTCAGGGTCCGCAGATGACCGGTGTGCAGGGGGCTTTCGCGGACCATGAGAACCAGCCGCCGGCGTTCCTTGAGGGTCACGTCGGCGGCACGGGTCAGCAATGTCTGGGTCGCGCCGGACGCGATCTCGGCGGCGGACTTCACGGCGCAGGGGGCGACGATCATGCCCAGGGTGATCATGGAGCCGGACGAGATCGCCGCGCCGACATCACTGGCCGCATAGACCACATCGGCGAGGTCATACAATTCGTCGCGCGTCAGCTCGGTCTCGTAGCCGAGGGTCATCAACCCCGGCCGGCTCACCACCAGATGGCTTTCCACATCCGTTTCGCGCAAGGCCTGCAGCAGGCGGATGCCATAGACAATGCCGGTGGCGCCGGAGATGCCGACGATCAGGCGGCGCGGCTCGCCGGGTGGAAAATAGGGATCTTGTGCCATGGGGTTGGGGTTCTAGCCGGTTCGCGGGTCAGGCGCCATCCACCAGTGCGCGGACCTCGTCGTCATCCGGGAAGCGGGCGGTCGCCAGTTTCGAAAACAGCAGTGCGCCGTCTCGCGAGATTTCGAACGCGCCGGTGCGTCCGGGCGCGATCTCGACGGTCGCACCAAGTTGTTCAAGCAGGTCCCTCGCACGGAGCGCACGCGGCTCGTAGTTTCATATCTTGCAGAATTCGATCCGGATGGTCATTCGCGTCTCCTGTGTGGTTCGGAAGATTGATATGGTTTGTGATTGACCTAACGCAACCCGATGGATGAATCGAGCGCTAGAGTTGGGCCCATGCGTATGATCGCGTCAGTGTCTCTCGCAATGCTGGTCGGCACAATATTGTTGCCGGACAATGCGGCCGTCGCCCAGGAGGCCCGCGAGCGCCGGGCGGGCGAACGTCTGTCCCATGATCTGTGCGCGGAATGTCATATTGTATCCGACACCCAACGGGGGCCGGCGCTGGATGGCGTCCCGCCGTTCGGCGAGCTTGCACGGTCGAAGCGGACCAACGCGCAGTTGCGCGCCTGGCTCACGGACCCCCATCCGCCGATGCCGCAATTGCCGTTGTCCGAGCGGGAAATCGCCAGCGTCATCGCCTACATCCGCTCGTTTTCGGACTGACGGGCATTCCGGCATCGTCTGACAACACGGATGCCCGTTTGGCAGATACCCAGGGGGCCGTTGTTGCCTTCTTGTCGAATCCGGCAACCTACGGAGCATCCGTCTCGCGGGTCGAACGGATCGACACGCATATTTCGCTGCTTTTTCTGGCCGGTGAGCGGGTGTTCAAACTGAAACGCGCGGTCGTTCTGGATTTTCTCGACTACGGGACCCCGGACAAGCGGCGTTTCTATTGTGAGCGAGAGGTTGCGTTGAACCGGCGCACCGCGCCCGAAATGTATCTGGGGGTTCGCGCGATCAACCGTGACGCCGATGGACGCCTGACCATCGACGGCCCCGGGGTGGCGATCGACTGGGTCGTCGAAATGGTTCGGTTTGACACCGCGGGCCTGTTTGGAAAACAGGCTGACATGGGAACACTCACATTGGATTTGGTGCGCCGTGCCGCCGACGAGGTCGCCGCGCTGCACCGGGCCGCGGAGATCGTGACAGAGGACCGTGGCGGTGACGAAATGGGCGTCGCCCCGACGATCGACCAGCTGCGCGACGGACTGCACCGCGATCGCCATGTCTTCGGTGCGGATCGGGTCGCGGAATATATGCAGAGCCTCGATACCGCGCACCGGGCACAGCAAGGCCAGCTGGCCCGGCGGTTCGGGGCGGGCTGGGTCCGGGTCTGTCACGGCGATCTGCATCTCAACAATATCTGCATGTTCAACGGGCGTCCGACCCTGTTCGATGCCGCGGAGGCCAATAAACGCTTCGTGCGCATCGATGTGCTCTATGACCTCGCGTTCCTTCTCATGGACCTGGAGGTGCGGGGCCTGCGGGGACATGCGAATGCGGCGCTGAACCGGTATGCGGCATGGGGTGAGAATCCCCACGCGACGCTCTCGGGCTTGTGCGCGATGCCTTTGTTCCAGTCTCTGCGCGCCGCGATCCGGGCGGAGGTGTCGGTGATGACGGCGGGCCGGGTCGCGACCGCGGACGCTGCGGACCATCACATCGCCGGCGCGCGCCGCTATTTCGATCTGGCGAGAAAACTGCTGGTACCCCGGCCCGCGGCGCTGGTGGCGATCGGTGGTGCGTCAGGCAGCGGCAAGACGTCGGTCGCCCGTGCAATTGCGCCTGCTCTTGGCGTTGTCCCCGGGGCGGTGGTTGTGCGCAGCGACGAAATCCGCAAGGCGTTGTTTGGCGTGTCGGATATGGCGCGCCTGCCCGATGCTGCGTATGGAGAAGCATGGAACCGACGGACATATGCGGAAATGACGGCGCGGGTGGAACACACGCTGGCGGCGGGCCATGCATGTGTCGTCGATGCCGTGCACGGGGTGGCGGATGAACGCGCGGAGATGGAGGCGCTTGCCGGTCGCGCCGGGGTTCCGTTTCACGGGATTTGGCTCGAAGCGCCGGAAGAAATCCTGCGGCTGCGAACGGAGCGGCGTGTCGGCGATGCATCCGATGCCGGGCCGGCGGTTGTCACGCGCCAGTTGCGACGGGGCTTCGGAGCGGTGGGCTGGACGCGCGTGGACGCTGCGGCAAACATTGCTGTTGTTTCGAAGACCGTCCAGGAGATCCTCTCGGCCGGGCCGGTACGAGATTGTTTGTCGCTCTAGAGTGCGACACCTGGCGTATCGAGCCCGTGGGCGGTCAGTTCCCGGGTGATGTGTTCGTACGCGTCATCGACCGAATCGGTTCGATGGAACAGGTCGATATCGTCGGGGCTGATGGTGCCGAACTCGATGAGCGCATCCATATCGATCACCCGGTCCCAGAATTCATGCCCGAACAGGACGACCGGCAGGCGTTTCTTGATCTTTTGGGTCTGCACGAGGGTCAGGATCTCGAACAGCTCGTCGAGGGTCCCGAACCCGCCGGGGAACAGCACCACGGCCTTGGCGGGATAGGTGAACCAGAACTTCCGCATGAAAAAGTAATGGAACATCACGTTCAGCTCGCGGCTGACATACGGGTTCTTAAATTCTTCGAAGGGAAGCGAGATCGTCAGGCCTATATTCATGCCCTTGGCCTCGGATGCGCCCCGGTTCGCCGCCTCCATGATGCCGGGCCCGCCGCCGGTGCACACGACGAAGCGGCGCTTGTCCTCGCCCAGCCCCTTCGACCATTCGGTCAGCTGAAAGGCCAGTGTCCGCGCCGCCTCGTAGTAAACCGACATCCGCTCCGCACGGGCCGCCGCCGCGACGTCACCCTCGCCACGCGCGGCCGCCGCCACCATAGCCGCCGCGTCCTCGGCCGATTTGATCCGTGCGGACCCCATGAAGACGATGGTGTCGTCAATGTCATAATGCTCGAAGCGGCTGAGCGGTTCCTGATACTCCGCCAGAATGCGGATCGCGCGCGCGTCGCGGCTGTGGAGAAAGTCGGGATTCTCATAGGCCTTCGGCGGATTGGTGGGGGGATCCCCCTCGCGGTCGTCACTCATGGGGCGGCGTCCTTGTTGGCGTGAATGATCAACGGCGCGATGCGCGGTCAGCTGTCGGAGAATTCCGGGATGTTCGGGCGTGACCCCCACATGCAGAAGGATTCATCCTTGAACGGAAGCTGACGTGGCCGCCAGGTCTCGTCCACGGTCCGGACACCCGACGAATATTCATAGGTCATGCCGTCCGGGCCCTCGTAATAGAGGAACATCGCGCCCGAGGTCGGATGTCGGCCCGGCCCGAATCTGATCTGCACCTGGCGTTCGCTCAGGAAATAATGCGACCGCATGATGTCGTCGATCGTCTCGACCTGAAAGTTGATGTGCTGGATGCCGGCATGATCGGTGGGAAACAATGCGATGCGATGGTGCACGGCATCGAACGACATCAACGCCGCTGCGCCAATCCGGTCGTTCGCCCTGATATTGAACAATTCGGACCAGAATCCTTCATCCCGTGCCGGATCGGTGGTCTTGAGTCCGATATGGCTGAAATCCGTGATGCCCGCATCGCGGGACGGGAAGTAGCGCCGGCCCGAATGAAACGGCCGCACCACCAGGTCCACGGAATTTCCTGTCGGGTCTGCGAAGTTGATAAAGCCCATTACCCGGCGGGCTGTCGCCTCGGCCTCGCTGCCGCGGCGGACATCAATCCCGGCGGCCTGCAGCGCGCGCGCCGCCGCGTCGAGATCCGCGAAGGAGCGAAGCTCCAGGCCGAAGCTCTGGTCGTTGGGGTCGCCTTCGAAGTAGCAGATGTTGTGATCGCGATGATCGCCGCGGAAATAGACCTGGCCGTCGGCGCGATCAACCTCCTCTAGCCCGATCATCTCCTTGGCAAACGCGACGGTCGAATCCAGATCGGCCGTACCCAGGCGGCAGTAGCGGATATCGACGATTTCAATCATGCGCGAATTTCCCGATCTCTATTCCGCCGCTTCGGGGCCTTCGAGCACGCTCAGATCGGGCTTCGAGCCCCAGGCGCAGAAGGACGCGTCATTGACCGGGAACTGGCGCGCACGCCAGCTGTCGTCGATCATCCGCACGCCGCATGAATATTCGTAGATCATGTCGTCGGGCCCGTAGAAATACAGGAAGCGCGCGCCCGAGAGCGAATGGCGCCCCGGCCCGGCCTGGATGCGCACCTGGTGGTCGCGCAGGAAATAGTTCGACTTCATGACGTCGTCGGTCTCGGCGACCTGGAAGTTGATGTGCTGGATGCCCGGGCGGTCCGACGGGAACAGCGCAAAGCGGTGATGCACTTCATCGAAGGTCATCAGCGCCGACCAGCCGATCCAGTCGCTGGTCCGGAAGTTGAACATCTGGGACCAGAATGTCTCCGCCTCGCGCGGGTCGGTAACCCGCAGGCCGATATGGCTGAACTCATCGATTCCGGCGTCGCGGCCCGGGAAATAGCGGCGCCCGGCCGCGAACGGCCGCACGGTGAGGTCGATTGAATTGCCGCTCGGATCCTTGAAGTTGATGTAACCCATGCAGCGCCGCGCTGCCGCCTCCTCGTCGGTGCCGCGATAGACGGTCAGACCGGCTGCGGACAGGGCACTTTCGGCGGCATCGAGCTCGTCGAAGCCTGCGAGTTCGAGGCCCAGCGTGTGATCGTCGGGGTCGCCTTCGAAGTAGCAGATATTGTGGTCGCGATCGTCGCCGCGTGCGTACACGAAGCCGTTCTCACGGCCGACAATTTCCAGGCCGATCATCTCGGTGGCGAATTTGACGGTTTCCTCGAGATTGGCCGTTCCCAGCCGGCAGTAGCGAAAGCCCACAACTTCGATCATGGCGATTCTCCTGTGTTGACCGACAGTCTATCGGATTTCTGCGCGGCAGACGACTTTGCAGCCGCTTCTTAAACATATGTTAACCAACGCGAGAATAGGTTTTGAAGATAAGAACTCCACGCGGATTGCGCGTTGGTTGGGCCTCGTCCTCTACAGAGAGAAACGCATTTTGGCATCGATCGTGGACATGAATGCGCTCGACGAGAATGGCGATCTATCCGCAGCGCCGGGTGAAATGTTTGCGCCCCTCGCGGCGGCGTTTTCGCATATCCATGATTCCGCGATTGTCTATTCTGCCGATGGTGAGATCGTTGTCTGGAATGCGGGCGCCGAAGAACTTTTCGGATACACATTCGACGAGGCGCGTGCCCGCGATGTGTGCTTCCTGTGTCCGCCCGAGCAATCTGCCGACACGCTGAAACTTTTCGCACGCGCGCTGTCGGGCCAGCCGGTCGAACCGCGCCAGGTTGAGCGTGTACACAAGAGCGGCGCGCATATACGGGTTTCTGCGCGGGTGGACCCGCTCGAGAATGCGGATGGCGAAATATTCGGTGTCTTGTTTGTGTCGCGCGATGTGACGCCGGAGCTGGAACGCGAACAGCGGCTGACGGAACTGATGCTGCGCGAGCGGGATATTGCTGCACTCGTACCCGACGCCATCTATGTGCACCGCGACGGCAAGATACTCTGGGCCAACACGGCCGCGATCGAGATGTTCGGTGCGCAATCCCAGACCGATTTCATTGGACGTTCCGCTTGGGACTTCATTGCTCCCGAGGACCTGTCGCAGGTACTTGAAAGCCATGCCCGGCTCGGTGATGCGACCGGCTCGAAGCCCATTTTTGTGCATCGGCGACGGCTCGACGGCGAGGTGTTTCCCACGGAAGGGCGCGGCGCCGAGATCATGTGGGAAGACGAACCGGCGACGCTGATGGTCGTTCGTGATCTGACCGATCACGAACGGACCGCTTCGGCGCTCGTTGAAAGCGAGACCCGCCAGCGTGACTTTGCGGATATCAGCCCCGATGCCGTGATCGTACATGTCGAGGGCGAGATCGTCTTTGCGAACGCGGCCGCCGCGGAAATGTTCGCAGCGGACACACCGGAGCGCCTGATCGGACTCCAGAATTCAGACCTCGTCACGCCGGACGACTGGGCGCGCGTAGTGCAGAGCTGGAAGGATGATCCGGCGACCCGGAAATCGGACTTCCTGCAGGTGGAACAGGTTCGTCTCGACGATTCGACTTTCCTCGGCCAGGGCCGCGCCAAGCAGATCGTCTGGGGCGGCCGTGACGCGCTTCTTGTCGTCATCCGTGATGTGACTGAACAAATCGAAACCGAACGTGCGCTGCTCGAAGCTGAGGCCCGCCAGCGGGATTTTGCGGCGATCAGCCCCGATGCCATGCTGGTTCATGTTGATGGTGAGATTGTGTTTGCGAACGACGCAGCGCAGCGGATGTTCCGCGCGGCGGCTGAATCCGATCTCATTGGACGCCCGGTGATGGAAACCATCCATCCCGATGATCGAGGTGTTCTACAGACGAATATCAATTCGGCGCTGAATGAGAGCAGCGCAGATTTCTTCGAGGTGCGCCGCCTTCGTCTGGACGGAACGAGTTTCCTGGGTGAGGGGCGATTCCGCACGGTGGACTGGAAGGGCGCGCCGGGAGTCCTGGTCGTCATCCGCGATGTCACGGAAAAGGTCGCGGCGCAGAACGCATTGCTGGAAAGCGAAGAGCGATATCGCCAGATCGTCGATGTAAATCCCGACGCGGTGCTTGTGCATGTGGACGATCGGATCGTCTTTGCCAACCGGGCCGCCACAAAGATGTTCGGCGCGCAGGACGTAAAGGACCTTATCGGGTATCGCATAAACGATCTGGTGCCCGTGAACGAGCGTGACCGCGCCATCGAGCGGCGACAACGCGTTCGCAAGGACGGCATTGTGCCGTTGGAATCCCTGCCGCGGCTCCGCCTCGACGGCACCGAGTTCATGGCCGACGTGATCGGCAGTCAGTATGTCTGGGACGGGTCCCCTGCGATCCTGACAATCATGCGCGACATTACCGAGCGCATCGACGCAGAGCAGGTTCGGATCGCGCTTGAGGAGCGCAACCGCAACATTCTCGAGCTCTCGCCTCAGGCAATCTTCGTGCATTGCGGCGGCTCCATCCAATACGCCAACCGGGCGGCGGCGAGAATGTTTGGCGCAGATGGCGCGGACGATTTGCTCGGGCGCCCGATCATGGACCTCGTGCATCCCGACGAACATCAGGACATTCTCGCCTCGCGGCAAAAAATGAACGATGGCGAATTCTTTCCAGAATCCGATGTGCGCCGTCTGCGTCTCGATGGGAGCGATTTCTACACGCACTCGGCGGGTGCTCTGATCGATTGGGACGGGGAGGACGGCTTCATCGTGATCGCGCGCGACATCACGGACGAACGCGCGGTGCGGGAAGAAGTTCGAAAGCGGACCGAAGATCTCGAGGATGCAAATGCGGAGCTGGAGCGGTTTGCCTATGTGGCTTCTCACGATCTGAAAGAGCCGCTGCGTATGGTGTCGAGCTTCTGTGGGCTCCTGCAGGAACGCTATGCGGATCAGCTCGATGACCAGGCCGGCGAGTTCATCGGGTTTGCCGTGGATGGCGCCAAGCGCATGCAGGGACTGATTGACGACCTGATGCGGCTGTCTCGAACCGGCACGTCTGGCCTTGCGACGGAACCTGTGGACATGAACATGATCGTCGATGAGGTGACGCTCAACTTGGGCGCCCAGATCGAAGATGCGGGCGCCGAAATTCGGAGCGGGGAACTGCCCGTCGTTATGGGCGATCGCACGCTTTTGATGCAGTTGCTGCAGAACCTGATCTCGAACGGGATCAAGTTTCGATCGGATGCGCCGCCGGTGATTGAGGTGCATGCCGAGCAGCGTGGGGACTTCTGTGCCATCGCCGTATCGGACAATGGGATCGGGATGGATCCCAAACATCATGCGCGCGTGTTTGAAGTCTTCAAGACGCTGCACCCCCGTGGCCAATTCGACGGCAATGGTGTTGGTCTGTCGATCTGCAAGAAGGTTGTCGACCGCCATGGCGGCAAGATTTGGGTCGATTCTGTGCCGGGGCAGGGAACGTGTTTTTGGTTCACATTGCCGGTTGATTCCGGGAGTGACAGTTAAATGGGTATGGCCGGTGCAGCGCATGACATCCTCCTCGTCGAGGACAGCCCCGGCGATGTGATGCTGGTGCGCGAGGCGTTGTCCGGGCTCGAGGCACCGGGTGAGCTCCATGTGGTGAATGACGGCGGTGAAGCGCTCAACTTTTTGAGGCGCAGCGGCAACTTCGCCGACGCGCCCGTGCCCGATTTGATCCTGCTTGATCTGAACCTTCCGGTTATGGACGGCCGCGAAGTGCTGCGTGAGCTCAAGGCCCATTCGGAGTGGCGGCGTATCCCCGTCGCCATTCTCAGCACCTCCGACGACGAAGAAGATGTGCGCACGAGTTATGAGCTCCAGGCCAATTGCTACATTGTGAAGCCGCTCGATATGGCCAGTTTTCGCCGCGCCATGAGCGCGCTGCACGACTTCTGGCTGTCGGTTGTGAAATTTCCACCAAAGCACTAGGTGCTCGTTTTACCCGTTGTGCCGGTTTTGGTGCGGGTATCGTATTGGTGAAATAGGCGCATGCGGTATTACCGCGTTAATCATCTGGTAACCAACATCACATTACTCTTTGGGTGTTTCGCTTCCGCTGCCAGAGAATTGTTTCGCGCGTGACACTCCGATCCGAAAATTCCATCCGCGTTCTGGTTGTCGAGGATAATCCCGGGGACGCCGTTCTCATTCAGCACATGATTGCGCAGTTTGTTGATACGGATGCGGAATCCCGGGTTGCCGCGAACATCGAGGACGCCGAAGAACTGCTGCGGCGCGAGATGTTTTCGCTGATTCTTTGTGACCTGGATCTTCCCGACAGCGCCGGTCTCGAGACGGTCGACAGGATTCTGTCGAACGCCCAGGCATTGCCGGTGGTTGTCCTGACGGGGGGTGATCCGCGCAGCACCGCCATCGATGCCATTCGTCGTGGCGCGCAGGATTTTCTTGAGAAGGGCAAGGTGACATCCGAGACACTGGAGCGGATCGTGGCGCACAGCCTCGAACGGCAGTCTCTGAATTGCGCGTTGCAAGACAGCCTTGCCGAGCTCGAGGCCGCGAATGCCAGGTTTGTGAATCTGGTCTCGGATTTGACCGACCCGGTTGTCGTCATCGATCTCGACGGCATCGTGTTGTTCACCAATCCCGCTGCCGAAAGACTATTTCATGCGAACCTGTCTTTGGCCGTCGGCGAACCCTGCGGCCTTCCCACAGAGGCGGGTCTGCCGGTCGAGATCAGCCTGACGGATCGCGACGGGCTCGATCGGACCGCCGAACTTCGCGTTGTGGATACCCAATGGGATGGCCGCCCGGCGAAACTCGCTTCATTGCGTGACATCACGGAACGCAAGCGTACAGAGCGCGCGATGCGCGTGGCACAGCAGGCTGCGGAAACGGCGAACAATATGAAGTCACGGTTCCTGGCCAACATGAGCCATGAGCTGCGAACACCCCTCAATTCTATCATCGGTTTTTCGGAAGTGATGAAGGATGAGGCATTTGGTGAGGTCGGGAATCCGCAGTATCTGGATTATGCGGGCGACATTCACCGTTCAGGCCATCATTTGTTGTCCCTGATCAATGATCTGCTTGACCTGTCCAAGGCGGAATCAGGTCACTACAAGTTGCCGGAGTCCGAGTTCGATTTGGTTGAAACGCTGGCTGAGTCGCTTCGCCTCGTGACACCTCAGGCCGACGAGAAACGCCTGCAGATCGATACGTCCTGGGAATTCGATATGTGCCGGTTTCGGGGGGGTGAGCGCGAGATCATCCAGATTGCGGTCAACCTTTTGTCCAATGCGATCAAGTTCACTCCCGAGGGCGGCAGCATTAAGTTGCGGTTGCGGTCGGGATCACTGGGTTCGATCATGGTTGAAGTCGAGGACAGCGGGATCGGAATCAAAGCCGAGGATCTTCCCAAGCTCTTCGATGCCTACTCCCAGGTGGGAGACCCCTATCAGCGCGACAAGGTCCGGGGGACCGGTCTTGGCCTTGCCCTGACCAAGCGCCTCGTCGAGTTGCATGGGGGATTCATTCGGCTGCACAGTCAGCCCGCCAGGGGAACAACCGTTCGCGTGACCCTGCCGCGCACCCGCATCATCGACAATATTACGGACTTGCCCAAGGTCGTCCGTGCTTGAACGACCCTTGTCTCGCCAACCCATCCGGTCGGTCGTGATCGGACCATACCAGACCCGGGAGCCGCTCTGTGCATCATGATGCAGATCAGGATACCCATACCGGTACCAACGATTCCGGGCAGCGCATCTGTGTTCTGATCATCGATGACAATGAAGGTGATTATGTGCTCGTGAAGTCGCTGCTCGGTCACATCCCGACGATGGACTATGACGTGATGTGGCTTTCCGGCGGTGAAGGCATTTCCGAGCGCATCGCGGACTTGCATCCCGATATCTGCCTGATCGACTACAACCTCGCGGGCGAGACCGGGCTGGAGCTCATCAAGACCGTCTCCCGACTCTATCCGCTGCTGCCGTCCGTTCTGCTGACCGGCGAGAGCGACCCGGCCATCGATGTCGCGGCCATGGAAGCGGGCGCCGCCGACTTTATCGAGAAATCCCGCTTCGATGCCCGGGTCCTCGATCGCACGATCCGTTTCGCCGTTGAGCAGAAACGCGTCGAGAGGAATCTGGCAGAACGCGCCGAACGCGACGAGTTGACCGGGCTCTACAACCGCGCGGGATTCTCTGCTCGACTCGGACAAGCAATGGGCGTGGCGGAACGAACAGACCGTTACCTGGGTGTCATGTTCATCGATCTCGACCGGTTCAAACATGTGAACGATTCGCTCGGACATGCGGTCGGCGACGCATTGCTCCGCGCGGTATCCGCCCGAATTCATGGATGCTGCCGCACGACGGACATTGTCGCGCGCATGGGGGGCGACGAGTTCGCGGTCATCGCGACGCACATGAAAGAGCCCTCCCTGTCGGCGCACCTGGCCGAGAAAATCGTAAACTCGTTCCTCGAACCTTTCGAGATAGACGGGCATGTCGTCCACGCCGGTGCCAGCGTTGGGGTGACCACATATCCGATCGACAACGGCACCGCCGAACAGCTCCTCATGAATGCCGATATGGCCCTGTACCGGGCCAAGGAAGAGGGACGTAACCGCTACGCGATGTTCGATCAGAACATGGAAACGGCGGCCCGGTTGCGGCAGGAGACCGGTGCCGATCTGCACCTGGCGATCGAACAGAATGAACTGTTTCTGGAGTATCAGCCGATTGTCGAGGCGGCGACGGGTCAGGTCGAGGCCATCGAGGCTTTGGTTCGGTGGGATCACCCTGATGGCATCCGTTATCCGGACTCCTTCATCGAAATCGCCGAAACCTCGAACCTGATAAACCGGCTCGGGGAATGGGTGTTGCGCGATGCCTGCGGGATGGCGGCACAGCGAATCGCAGCCGGGTCGAAACCGCTGCGTGTGACCGTAAATCTTTCGGCCGCACAACTCGCGGCACCGGATCTGGTCGGCGTTGTGCAACTGGTCCTGGCCGAGACCGGCCTGCCGGCTGACTTGCTCGAGCTCGAAATCACGGAATCGGTCATGATCCCGAACTTCGAGGGCGGCGAGCGCGTCCTGCAACGGCTGCGCGAAATCGGGGTGGGTATCTCGATCGACGATTTCGGAACCGGTTACACCGCACTCGAAGTGTTGCGGGGACTCCCGGTCCAGAAGCTCAAGATTGATCGATCCTTCGTCTGGGAAATCGACGACAGCCGCCGTGTCCCCCCTGTCGTCAAGGCGATTGTCGAAATCGGTCGTGCCTTCGGACTGGAATTGATTGCTGAGGGGATTGAGAACGACGCGCAACTTTCATGCATGCGCGATCTGGGCGTCGATCTGATCCAGGGGTTTCACATTGCGCGACCGACCCGGATGGCGGTCTTGGAGGGTTGGTTGTCGGAGAACTCTCCGGCACATGCCTTGAGTGCCGGCTAGCTCTCGGAGAGGGTTTCTTCGAACGACCAGTTTTCTGACAACATGGATGCCGCCCATTCAACGAATGCCGCGCCGGCACCGGTCTCGGGCAACTGCCCGGCGATAAAGCGCTCATGGCCTTTCAGAATTTCCGCTTCCTGGTCGCCGGCGCCGATAATGAAAATGACGGGCTCGCCGAACGGCTGTCGGTTGTGCAGCTCATTCAGAAAACGGATGCCCTCGCGCTGCGCGTTGCGCAGATCCAGAACAATGATTTGTGATGCTCGACCGGATGCGCTGGCGGGCGCGGAATCGAAATTGTCGAGGCCCGCCTGAAAAGTCTTGTGGCGGGTAACAGGATTCTCGGTTCCACGCTCCTGGAGTTCGGCGACGAAACTGTCGGCGAGCGTATCGTCACCGGTGACGATAATCAGCTCGACGATTTGTCCCTCAGGCGGCGGCATAATGTTGCCTTTCCGGACGATGCCGACTCATGAAAATACAACCAATAGGAGAATATAGAGTGTTGCTTTGATGACGGTCTGGATTGATTTTGTCGACTGCGATCAACATTTGAATGGAACCTGCGCTTCCTCGAGGTTCGGGTGTTTTCATCGTGATGACTATCATTGGTAGTATATGAACAAATTGCAATAGCAGAACGGGTTGGCTCGCACGTCTGCGCAGCACAACGAATCGCGTTCTGGCGTTACCTGATTTTGGTCGAACCAGGGCCTTGCCGGACCGGGCCGCCGACCCCATTTGACGGCGAACGCATCGGGAGACGAAATGGGTATGTGGAGACATTTGGCCAGTATGGCGGGGCTGGCCATTGCTGTTGCCGCCGGCATGTCCGGCGCCGCGCTCGCCCAGATGATGGAATCGCAGGAGCATCGCTTCGAAGCGGTGGTGCTGGCGGACGGATTGGAGAACCCCTGGGGGCTGGCATTTCTGCCCGACGGGCGCATGTTGGTGACCGAGCGACCGGGGCGGTTGCGAATCATCGACGATGGCGAGGGTCTGTCGGCGCCCGTCGAAGGAGTGCCGGACGTCTTTGCGCGCGGCCAGGGCGGACTCCTGGATGTCGTCCTGCATCCCGGCCACACCACGAATGGCTGGATCTATCTTTCTCATGCGGTGGACGCCGATGGCGGTGCGCGCACGGCCATCAGCCGGGCGCGCCTGGACGGCATGGCCTTGCGCGACCTCGAGACCGTGTTTGTCGCCGAAAACCCTGGCTCCGGCAGCGTGCATTTCGGCTCGCGCATTGCGTTCGGGGCTGACGGCAAGCTCTACGTCAGCGCCGGCGAGCGGGGCAACGCGAACCAGGCCCAGAACCCGAAGAACCACAACGGCACCGTCCTGCGGCTGAATGATGATGGCTCGGTGCCCCCCGACAACCCGTTTGTCGGACGTGACGAAGCGCTGGCGTCGATCTTCACCTTTGGCCACCGCAATCCCCAGGGCATGTTCCGACACCCCGTGCGCGATGAAATCTGGCTGCATGAGCACGGGCCCCAGGGCGGCGACGAGATCAACCGGTTGGTCGCCGGTGCCAACTATGGCTGGCCGGTCGTGACCTTCGGGCGCAGCTATGCCGGCTTCGCGATTGGCGAGGGGTCGGCCAAGGCGGGCATGGAACCGCCGCTGCATCACTGGACGCCGTCGATCGCCCCGTCAGGCATGGCGTTTTATGACGGAGAGGCCTTCCCGCGCTGGCGCGGCAACCTGTTCGTCGGATCGCTCAAGTTTCGCTACCTGGCACGGCTTGTCCTCGACGGCACGCGGGTTGTCTCTGAGGAGCGGTTGATCGAACGGGAATTTGGTCGGGTCCGCGATGTCCGCCAGGGGCCGGACGGGCTGATCTATGTCCTGACCGATGAGCGCGACGGGCAGCTGATCCGGCTGCAGCCGGTCTCGGAATAGCCCACCTCCGGCGGGTGTTCATCTCTTATACGTAACGCATGTGATCACGCCGAACATGCATGTCACATCTGTAAAACGCATTTACTCGAAAGGCATTCCAGCATGAAACGCGCATTTCTTTACGGCTTGGGTTTTTCAGCGGTCGTCACCGCCGTCGCCGCCTGGATCCTGATTTCACCCCTGTTCATCGACGAGGTGGTGGATGAACAATTCCCGGGCGTGCCCACGCCCCAGGCGCTGGCACAGATGTCGGACGAGACGAAGGCGGCGATGGCTGGCGAAGTGCTCGACGCCGCGCGCAGCATGCCCGACAAGGCGATGGAAGAACTGCGGGATGAGATGATGAAACCGGGGGCACCGGTTGTCCTGTCGGCGGGGGCGTTCCGCGACGCGGACAAGATTCACAAAGGCAGCGGCAACGCCGGGCTCTACCGCCTCGCGGACGGCGACCACGTGCTGCGGTTGGAAAATTTGAACGTGACCAATGGCCCCGATCTGCATGTCTTCCTGGTGCGCCATCCCGGCCCCGCCGCATCTTCGGATGTCACAAAGGACAACTACATCGATCTGGGCGCTCTCAAGGGCAACATCGGCAACCAGAACTACACAATCGCCCCCGGCACCGATCTGGCGGGGTTCGCCAGTGTCGTAATCTGGTGCAAGGCGTTCGGTGTGCTGTTCTCGACGGCACCGCTCGTGGCCGCGAGCAGTTGATTCTTTCCGCCTGATTATTTCTGGCGCGTAAGGGGCTACACTCCCCGGAACAACACAGCTTTTCCGGGGAGGGCCGAGCATGGCCGATACGTCTGCGTCCGTCGAAGGACGCGTAGTGATGATCACCGGCGCGGGCCAGGGCATCGGCCGCGCCTACGCGCTGAGCTTCGCCGAAGCGGGCGCGATCCCGGTGATCGCCGAAATCGACGGTGCGAAGGGTGACGCGGTCGCCGCCGAGATCGAGGCCGCGGGCGGGCAGGCGCTGTCGATCCGAACCGACGTGACCGATCCGGCCTCGGTGAAGGCGGCCGTCGCCGCCACGCTCGACCGCTTCGGGCGGATCGACGTGCTGATCAACAACGCGGCGATCTTCGTCACGTTGGGCCGCCGGCCCTTCTGGGAGATCGATCTGGAGGAATGGCGCGCGGTGATGGATGTGAACATCACCGGCTGCTTCATCTGCGCGTCCGCTGTGGCCGGGCCCATGCGGGAAGCCGGCGGCGGGCGGATCATCAACATCTCCTCCTCGACGGTGCCTCAGGGCATACCGGGCTTCACCCACTACGTGACGTCGAAGTCCGCGCTGATCGGGATGACCCGCTGCATGGCGCGCGAGCTGGGCGATGCGAACATCGCCGTCAACGCGGTGCTCCCGGGCATGATCGAGACGGAGATCGAGAATGCGGGCCGGAACGATGCCGGGCGTGCGGCCATCATCAGCCATCAGTCGCTCAAGCGTCAGCAGGAACCCATGGACATGGTCGGCACGTTGCTGTTCCTGTCCTCACCAGCCTCGGGCTTCATGACCGGGCAATCCCTGTGCGTCGATGGCGGCGCCGCATTCATTTAACCGGAGGTCCGCGACATGCGACTTTGCCGCTACACTGACAATCAACTCGGGGAAGATCAGCTCGGGCTGGTGCGCGACGACATGCTGTTCGACGCCACCGCTGCGCTGGAGAATTTGCCGCCGCTGACCTGGCCGATCCCCCAGGGCGATCACCTGATCGCCAACCTGGATGTGCTGCGCCCGGCCATCGAGCATGCGGCGGACGATTCACATCCGGTGCCCGTGGATTCGGTCGTGCTGAAGAGTCCGGTCGCGAATCCGAGCAAGATCATCGGGGCGCCGGTCAACTATCAAAAGCATCACGATGAGGCTGTGGCGGACCAGGAGATCAACCTCGGCCGGGACGTCAAAACCATCGACACTTATGGCCTGTTCATGAAGGCCAACAGCTCGCTCGTCGGCCCGGGCGAGGGGGTCGCACTGCGTTTCCCCGACCGGCGCAACGATCACGAGGTGGAGCTGGCGGTCATCATTGGCGAAGGGGGGTCGGACATCGCCGAGGCGGACGCCATGCGCCATATCTGCGCCTATGCGATCGGGCTCGACATGACCGTACGAGGCACCGAGGACCGCAGCCTGCGCAAAGGCATCGACACATATTCGGTGCTGGGGCCCTGGCTGGTGACGGCCGACGAGATCGCCGACCCCGGTCATCTGGATTTCGAGATCAGGGTCAATGACGAGGTGCGGCAGAAATCGAACACCGAGCACCTGATCTTCGACATCCCGCGCCTGATCGCCTACGCGTCATCCTTCATGACGCTGTATCCCGGCGACGTCGTCATGACCGGGACGCCGGAAGGGGTCGGGCCGGTCGAGCCGGGTGACGTGATGCATGCCTGGATCGACGGTGTGGGCACGATGTCCGTCCCGGTTCGCGCCCACGACGAGGATGTTCGCTTGACCTTCCAGTAACTGGAAGGCCTATATCTGTCTCGACACATGCATGTGGAGACGGACAGATGAACATCAGTGAAGCCGCCGAGCGCGCCGGGTTGCCGCCCAAGACCATCCGCTATTACGAGGATATCGGTCTGGTCGAGCCCGCACGCCGCCGCGACAATGGCTACCGGGACTATGCGGAGCGGGACGTCCATATGCTGAGCTTCCTGTCGCGGGCGCGCGGCCTTGGCTTTTCCGTCGCGGACTGCCGGGCGCTGGTCGCGCTCTACGGCGACAAGGAACGCAAGAGCGCGGATGTGAAAGAAATCGCACTGAACCGGGTGGCGGACATCGACGCCAAAATCACCGAGCTGCGCGCCATGCGCGCGACCTTGGTCGAACTCGCCGAGAATTGTCACGGCGACGACCGGCCCGACTGCCCGATCATCGACGACCTCGCCGAAAAGCTTGCGGGCTGACATGAGCGGCACAGCGGCAATTGTGACTGACCCTGTTTGCGGCATGGACGTCGATCCGGCCGCCACGGCGCATCACGCGGATCATGCCGGAGAGCGCTATCATTTCTGCTCTGCCGGCTGCGCCGCGAAGTTTGAAGGCGACCCCGAGCTTTATCTGTTGCCGCCCGACGAACGCCCCGTGCCGGCCGCGGCGGCGGGCACGCAATACACCTGCCCCATGCATCCCGAAATTATCCGCGACGGGCCCGACGCTTGCCCGATCTGCGGCATGGCGCTTGAGCCCATGCAGATCACGGCCGAGAAGCCGCCGAACCCGGAGCTGATCGACATGACGCGCCGGTTTCGGGTTGGCGCGATCTTCGCCGTGCCGTTGCTGCTCATGGCCATGGGCGACATGATTCCCGCGATCTCGTTTGCCCATCTGCTGGGGGCGGGGTTCGAATGGACCCAGCTTGTGCTGGCGACACCGGTGGTCCTGTGGGCCGGATGGCCGTTCTTCGTGCGCGGCTGGCAATCGATCGGCCAGCGAAGCCCAAACATGTTCACCCTGATCGCCCTCGGGACCGGGGCCGCCTATCTGTTCAGTCTCGTGGCGGTCGTCCTGCCGGGCATGATTCCCGATGCGTTCAAGGCGCATGGAGGGCAGACCGCGCTCTACTTTGAATCTGCCGGCGTGATCATCGTCCTTGTCCTGTTGGGGCAGGTGCTGGAACTGCGAGCGCGCGATCGCACGGGCGATGCCCTGCGCGCCCTGCTCGACCTAACCCCGAAGACCGCGCTGCGTGTCGGTGAGGACGGCGCCGACCGGGAGGTGCCCCTGGAGGAGGTCGTCGCGGGCGACAGCCTGCGTGTGCGCCCGGGCGAGCGTGTACCGGTGGACGGTTCCATCGTGAATGGTTCGGGGGTGCTCGACGAATCCATGGTCACCGGCGAGGCGATGCCGATTGAAAAACATGTCGGCGATCCGGTGATCGGCGGCACGGTCAACGGTGCCGGCGGGTTCGTGATGACGGCCGAGAAGGTCGGCGCCGACATGATGCTGTCCCAGATTGTCGATCTGGTGTCCAAGGCGCAGCGCTCGCGCGCGCCCATTCAGCGCCTGGCCGATCGTGTGGCGGTCTGGTTCGTCCCCCTGGTGGTGGCGATCGCCATGATGGCGTTTGTCGTCTGGTCAATCTGGGGACCGCCCCCCGCTCTGGCTTTCGCGGTGGTGGCGGCGGTGTCCGTGCTGATCATTGCCTGCCCGTGTGCATTGGGTCTGGCGACCCCCATGTCGATCATGGTGGCGACCGGGCGCGGTGCGGGCGCGGGCCTGCTGGTCCGTGATGCGGCTGCGCTCGAGGCTTTGGCCCGGGTGGACCTGCTCATTGTCGACAAGACCGGCACCCTGACCGAGGGACGTCCGGCGGTCACCGGGATCACGACCGCCGACGGTTTCAATGGGGATGAGGTGCTGCGCTACGCCGCGGCATTGGAACGCGGCAGCGAGCACCCGCTGGCGACGGCAGTCCTGCGGGCGGCAGAGGCGCAGAACATCACGATCGGTTCGAGCGCAGATTTCGATGTCGTGCCCGGCAAGGGCGTGACCGGCACGGTCGACGGCCGGTCCGTTGCCCTCGGCAATCCGGGTCTGATGGTGCATCTGGGGATATCCGTCGATCCGCTGACCGACGCGGCGGACTCGGCGCGGCGCGACGGCGCGACGGCGGTCTTTCTCGCCATCGACGGACAGCTCGCCGCGTTCCTGGCGATTGCCGATCCCGTCAAGCAGACCACGCCGGGCGCATTGCGCGCGCTGCGGGATCAGGGGCTCGAGATCGTCATGGTGACGGGGGACAACCCGGTCACCGCAGAGGCGGTGGCGGCGAAACTCGGGATTGAACGGGTCGAGGCCGATGTCCTGCCCGGGGACAAGAGCGCCATCGTAGACCGGTTTCGCGCCGCGGGCCGGGCGGTCGCGATGGCCGGCGACGGAATCAACGATGCGCCGGCGCTGGCGAATGCGGATGTGGGCATCGCCATGGGAACGGGCACGGATGTCGCCATGGAGAGCGCGGGCATTACCCTGGTCACGGGCGATCTGATGGCGCTGGTGCGGGCGCGGCGCCTGGCGACGGCGACGCTCCGGAATATCCGTCAGAATTTGTTCTTTGCCTTTGTGTACAACGCCGCCGGTATCCCGCTCGCGGCGGGAATTCTGTTTCCGGTCCTGGGTGTGTTGCTGAGCCCGATGGTGGCGGCGGCGGCGATGAGCCTCAGCTCGGTCTCCGTGATCGCCAACGCGCTGCGGCTGCGGTCGGTGAAGCTCTAGCTTTCTGCGAGGCCGGCGCGCAGCTTCGGATACTGCGCCAGGATCCCGGCGGTCTCGGCCATCGATTCGGAATCGTTGAACGCCGGAACCCCCGCGGCCTCCATCTTCGCGAACCAGTCGGCCTGGTGTTCGAGGGTGCCCATCATCGCGTGGAAACAGGGAATATCCGCGTTGCGCGCCGCGCCCGAGAGCGTGTCGATGATCGGGCCCGCATCGACCATGAACGGCACCACATGGATCGTCAGGATCGCATCGAAAACGTCCCCCGCATGGGCAACGGCCGCCTCGAAGGCCGGGCCGAACCGGTCTTCGCGCGCATCGGCCAGCAGGTCGATCGGGTTCGCCACCGCGGCTTCGTCCGGCAGCATGTCTGAGAGTGTTTTCGCGTAGGCATCGGGCAGGTCGGGCATCTCCAGCCCCTCGGCGCGCAGTTGATCGGTGGTGATCACGCCGGGACCGCCCGAGTTGGACAGCAGCAGGATCCGCGGGCCGATGCCGTCCGGATGCAGACCGAAGCCCTTGGCCGCCAGCAGCAGGCGTCGGACCGACGGGACACGGACGACGGCGCAGTCGCGCAGGTAGGCGTCGATCTCGGCGTTGGGCATGGCCACGCCGCCCGTGTGGTTGCGGACGGCCGCCGCGCCCTGCTCGCTGCCGCCGCCCATCAGTGCGACCACCGGCTTCTTCGCAGCCACCCTCCGGGCGACCTCGCGGAACCTGTCTGTGTCGGCGATGGATTCGATATAGAGCAACACGCAGGTGCAACTGTCCTGGTCGCCGAGATATTCGAGATAATCCGTGACCTCGAGATGGACGGCGTTGCCAACCGAGACGACGGTGCTGACGGGCAGATGGTCGATATTGGCCTTGGCAATGATCTCCTCGGTGATCGCCCCCGACTGGGAAATCGCCGCGATCCCGCCGCCGGGCGGCAGGTCGCGAAGGAAGGTGGCGGCGAAGGGCGCGCCCTTGGCCAGGTGGATGATGCCGGCGCAGTTGGGCCCGAAGATAGTGATCCCCGCCGCATCGGCCTTTCTCAGGAGTTCGGCTTCGCGGGCGATACCCTCGTCCCCCGCTTCGCGGAAACCGCCGGGCAGGATCATCAGGTTTTTGTGGCCGGTGGCTGCTGCCTCGTCGACGATATCGAGGATAAAGTCGGGCCGGATCACGACGACGGCGAGATCGGCCGGGCTGTCGAGCTCTGACAGGGACGTGGCGGCGGGCAGGCCGAGAATTTCGCCGCCCTTGGGGTTCACCGGCACGATGCGCCCGGCATAGTTCGATGCGATCAGGTTACGCAACACCGCGCCGCCGGAACTCGTCAGGCGCTCACCCGCCCCGACGACGGCCACGCTCTCGGGCTGAAAAAAAGGTCGGCAGTCTCGGGGTTCGGTCATCGGTCGGCTCGCGGCATCGGAGAAGCTAGAAGATATAGAAGGTGCCGCCACGCACGCAGAGCGGCCAGTGACCGGCCTCGAACAGGCGAAACTTGGCTGCGAACGGATGGCCGCTGTTGTCGTTTGCGGCGTTATCGACATCAAGGTCGGCGGCTTTCTCCACGGCGGCCTGATAGGCGGACATGGTAGCCGCCCCGGCAGCGGACCGGGTCAGGCCCTGATCCGCCACGCCGCCACGCGAGGCGGCGACGGCGGCCGCACCATGGACGATGTCGGAGACTTTGTCGGACAGATCGGTGAGGGCGCGGGTGAGGGCCATGTCGCCGACCTTCGCCGTGGCCTGGTCGAGCAGCATCTTGCGGCGGTTTTCCTCGGCCTGCCACCATTCGGCGTCCCAGTCGGTCTGCTTGATGCAGGCCTCGACAGAGCGCCAGTCTCCGAGTTCAGCCAATTCCAGGCTGCCGAGACCGAGTGCCTGTGTATATTCCTCGACATCCGCGCGTTCGGCATCGCTCAGCGGCGTGCCGACGAAGGAAAACCATGACGCCATGCGCAAACGCTGAGGAAAATCGGCGAGCGCCGCGACGGGGTCGGTCATTCAGGCGTTCCCGCGATCCTCGCGCCACAGGCCGAGTTTCTGCTGTACCGGGCGATCGGAGAAGCTGAACAGCACCGAATCCTCGCTGGCGATGTGCTTCTGCGGCACCCAACAGGGCACGACGAAATGATCACGCTTCGACCATTCGAAGGTCTGGTCGCCGATGATGGATTTTCCCGATCCTTCGACCACCGAATAGACGGTTGCATCCGTGGAGCGATAGCTCGAGCTCTCGAAGCCCTTGGGCAGCAACTGCATGAAGGTGCCGATTGTCGGCATCGCCGCTTCGCCGTTGTCCGGGTTGACGTAGCGCAGCTTGAGCCCGTGGCAAGGATCCCATTCCTCGGTCTTGCGCATTGTCTCCAGCGCCTCGCGAGTGCGCGCATACGGGTAGTTGAAAATCGGCGAATTCGGGCTCTGCTGGTGATAGTCCACCGGCATCAACCCCGAGCCGTAGCGCGCGAGTGAATCGCCGCTCGGGCGGGTCGTGGGGTGGCTCTTCTCTGGATGGGGCTCGGCAAATGTGACGTCCAGCGTTTCGACCAGAGGCACGTCCAGCCCGTCGAGCCAGACCATGGGCTTGTCGGATTCGTTGCCATGGTCATGCCAGGTCCAGGACGGGGTGATCACGAAATCACCCTCTTCCATGATCGTCTTCTCGCCCTCCACGGCAGTGTAGGCGCCCGAACCCTCGACGATGAAGCGCAAGGCCGCCTGGGTGTGGCGATGGGCCGGCGCGATTTCGCCCGGCATGATCAGCTGCAGGCCCGCAAACAGCGAGGTCGTCACCCGGTAGCGGCCGCGCATGCCCGGGTTCTCAAGGATGAGGACCCGGCGTTCGGCCTGCTCGGCCGTGATCAGATCGGCCGACTTCATGAGCGTGTCGCGGATTTCGTTGTAGTGCCAGATATAGGGTTCGCAGTCGCTCTTCGGCTCCTTGCGGGCAAAAGTGTGCAGTACTTCCCACAGGGGCGCGAGATTCTTCGGGTCGCAATCATCCTGATAGTAGGGCAACAGGTCGGGTCGAACTTCGGAGCGAATACTCATGATATTTCCTCGTTAGGATTGCGGAGACGTGCGACCGTCAGGCCGCCTCCGCCACATCCGGCAGCGTCAGGCCGAGTTCGTCCTCGACCAGTTCGCGTGCACGTTTGACATAGTCGGCCAGCATATCCTCATTGGTGCGCTGCTTGATCCCCCATTTGCGATAAATTTCGTTGTTCTTC
>Ga0070727_10001653_pt1 | contig 23063 bp, 18 predicted proteins | sample tdAd472_FD_66722 | JGI IMG/M metagenome (GOLD analysis project Ga0070727, IMG submission 66722) | Marine sediment microbial communities from the Atlantic coast under amendment with organic carbon and nitrate - tdAd47.2 | ecosystem: Environmental > Aquatic > Marine > Coastal > Sediment | place...
TTTCAAGAGGCAGGGATAATACTCATGAGACCCCTGCCCGTCAATGTTTGTTTCAGCGGCTTGCCGGGCTTGCAAGGGCCGTGGGCACAGCCCTGGAAGCCCGGAGTGCTATCGTGATCAGCGTTCGATTCGCCAGCTGCTGCCGTCTGCCGAATCCTCCACCACCACGTTGAGCCGGCTCAGCTCGTCCCTGATGGCATCGGCCCGGTCCCAGTCTTTGGACATCCGAGCCGCCCGGCGTTCCACCAGCAGAGATTCGATGTAGTCCGCGTCAACTTCACTCCCGACCGTGCCCTGCAGGAAGTCAGCCGGCGGAGCCTGCAGAATACCAAGGGTACCACCCAGGCGCACCAGCAGTTCAGCCAGCTGGGCAGCCTGTTCGGGATTGTCCGCCTTGCGACGATTGATCTCCCGGGCAATATCAAACAGCACCTTGATGCCTTCGGCGGTATTGAAATCATCGTCCATAGCGGCATGATAGGCCCGCTCGAATCGACTGTTCACCAGGGATTTCACGCCGTCCAGCTGTATATCCTTCAGCGCGGAATAGAGCCGTTCAAGGGAACTGGCCGCCTGTTTCAGGTTCTGTTCCGAGTAGTTGATGGGACTGCGATAGTGGCTGGACACCAGCAGGTACCTCACCACTTCCGCATCGTAATTTTTAAGTACTTCGCGGATGGTAAAGAAATTACCCAGGGACTTTGACATTTTCTCGTCGTCAACGCGAAGCGGCCCGTTATGCATCCAGATATTGGCAAATTTGCAGTTGGTGGCGGCCTCGGACTGGGCAATTTCGTTTTCATGGTGCGGAAACATCAAATCCGAGCCACCCCCATGGATGTCGAAATGTTCCCCTAGGCAGCTGGTGGACATGGCCGAACACTCAATATGCCAGCCCGGGCGTCCATAGCCCCAGGGAGAGTCCCAGCCAGCCTCACCATCGGCAGAAGCCTTCCACAGAGCAAAGTCCCGGGGATCCCGCTTCAGTTCCCCTACTTCCACCCTGGCACCGGCCAGCAGGTCTTCCGGATTTTTCTTGGAAAGCGCGCCGTAGTCGGGAAAGCTGTCCACGGCGAAGTAGACATCACCATTCCCGGCACGATAGGCACAGTCGCGCGCTATCAGGGTCTCGATCATGGCGATGATTTCCGGAATATGTTCCGTGGCCCGGGGTTCGATATCCGGAGGCCGGATGGCCAGGGCCTGCTCGTCCTCGTGCATGGCGTCAATGAACCTGGCGGTGAGGTCCGAGAACAGCTCACCATTTTCCCGGGCACGGGCCAGTATCTTGTCGTCGATATCGGTAATATTCCGCACGTAGGTCACGTCAAACCCGCGGGCCCGAAGATAGCGGACCACGACATCGAAGGCCACCAGCATCCGGGCGTGGCCCAGGTGGCTGTAGTCATAGGTGGTTATTCCACAGACATAGATGCGCAGCTTGCCAGGTTCGATTGGCTGCAGGGTTTCTTTCTGCTGTGACAGCGTATTGTAAATCTTGATTTCGACGTTCTTGAGCATCGGTCTGACCGTTGTTACCTGGACGTTCCCCAGGAATCGCGCAAGGTTATGGTTCGATTGAAGACCAGGGAGTCTTCTCCGGCAGAATCCTGCCTGTCCAGGCAGAAATAGCCTTCCCGCTCGAACTGGAACCCGGCCTCGGTGGCAGTCGTGGCTACCGACGGCTCGATGACGCAACCCTGCAGTTCGACCAAGGAATCGGGATTCAGGCAATCCCGGTAGTCCGCCACGTTCTTGTCTTCCGGGTTTTCCGCATTGAACAAGCGGTCATAGAGACGCACCCGCACCGGCAGTCCCCTGTCCGCCGACACCCAGTGAATCACGCCTTTGACTTTCCGTCCCTCGGGTTTCCTGCCCAGGGTGTCGGCATCGATGGAACAGATCAGTTCCGTGATTGTGCCGCTATCGTCCCTGATTACCTGGTCGCACTTGATAATGTAAGCACCGCGCAGGCGTACTTCGCCTCCGGGAGTAAGGCGCTTGAACCCCGGAGGCGGCTCTTCCTCGAAATCGCTGCGGTCAATATAGACGGTTCGCGTAAACGGCACCTGCCGGGTACCCATGCTGTCGTCCTTGGGATGATTCGGCATGGTAAGAAGCGATTCCCGGTCCGCGTCCACGTTACTCAGGGTCACCTTAAGAGGCGCCAGGACACACATCACTCGCGGAGCACGATGGTCCAGATCCTCCCGAATGCAATGTTCCAGCATGCCCATATCCACGACGCTTTCGCTGCGGGCAACACCTACCATTTCACAAAAGTTGCGAATAGCCTGCGGTGTAACACCCCGGCGGCGCAGGCCGGCAAGCGTGTTCATCCTGGGATCGTCCCAGCCATTGACGACACCGGTTTCCACCATGTCCTTGAGATTGCGTTTGCCGCCCATGGTGTAATTGATCCGCAACTTGGCAAACTCGGTCTGCTCCGGCAGGACATACTCAACCTCCGAATTGGCCAGGTCACTGGCCTCGCGGATGGTATCCAGGTCCAGACTCTGCAGTATCCAGTTATACAGCGGACGGTGGTCTTCGAACTCCAGGGTACACAGTGAATGGGTGATCCCTTCGATGGCGTCCGACAGGCAGTGGGTGTAGTCGTAGGTAGGGTAGATACACCACTTGTCGCCGGTCTGGTGATGGGTCACGTGGCGGATACGATAAAGCACCGGATCGCGCAGGTTGATGTTCGGCGCTGCCATGTCTATCTTGGCACGCAGACTGTATTCCCCGTCGGTAAAGTCCCCCTGCCGCATCCGCTCAAACAGTTCCAGGTTGTCTTCGATGGAACGGTCCCGATCGGGACTGTCACGGCCCGGCTCGGTGAGCGTCCCGCGGTACTCGCGGGCTTCATGAGGACTCAGGCTGCAGACGTAGGCCTTGCCCTTGCTGATAAGCTGAACGGCAAACTGGTAGAGCGGCTCGAAATAATTGGAGGCATAACGCACCTCGCCGTGCCACTGAAAACCCAGCCAGCGGATATTTTCCTTGATGGCATCCACGTATTCCTGGCTTTCCTTCGCCGGGTTGGTATCGTCAAAACGCAGGTTGCAGTGACCGCCGTATTCCTCGGCCAGGGAGAAATTCAGGCAGATGGACTTGGCGTGACCGATGTGCAGGTAACCATTGGGTTCCGGCGGAAACCGGGTATGCACGCGACCGCCATATTTGCCGGAAGCCAGGTCCTGCTCAATCAGGTGTCGAATAAAGTTGGACGGAGTCTTCTGGGATTTCGATTCAGTCTCGGCAGGTGACTGCCTGGGGCCGGAGTCAGACGGAGGCATGTTGACGTGTACTTCCTCATGGAGTGCAAAAACCGTATTATAGCCGGTTCCCATAATTCCCATAAGGTCGGAATTGGAGTTTTGCCATTGCCGCGCCTCGGACCTGTCGACAGACAATCCGCACACCGCGCCAGGGCAGGCACGCCGCAACGACCAGAATCACAAAAAGAGAATCACAAGAAAAGAGTCACAAGAAGAGAATCACAACATGATAAAACTGCAGACAACGCTTGGCACCATTCTGCTGGAGCTGGATTTTGATCGGGCACCGGCCTCGGCGCAGAACTTTCAACAGCATGTCGAGCAGGGATTCTACAACGGCACCCTGTTCCACCGGGTCATTGATAACTTTATGATCCAGGGAGGCGGATTCGAACCGGGGATGAAACAGAAAGCCACCGGTTCACCAGTTGAAAACGAAGCCGACAATGGCCTGCTCAACAAAACCGGTACGGTAGCCATGGCCCGCACTGCGGACCCACATTCCGCCACCGCCCAGTTTTTCATCAATGTTGCTGACAACGACTTTCTTAATCACCGCGACAAATCGCCCCAGGGCTGGGGTTATGCCGTGTTCGGCAAAGTGGTTGACGGCATGGACGTGGTGGAAAAAATCACGCAGTGTGAAACCGCTGGCGCCATGGGTCACCAGGACGTTCCGGTGGACGACATCGTTATCGAGTCCGCCACGGTCGTTGCGGCGGACCCGGACTGAGCCGGTACGGGACAGGTCGTGCTGCTGATCTCGGATCTTCACCTGGAAGCCCGGCGTCCCGATATTACCGACGCGCTGCTGAATTTCCTGCGCCATAAAGCACCTGCAGCATCCCAGTTGTATATCCTCGGCGACCTGTTCGAGGCCTGGATCGGCGACGACGCACCGGATCCAATGGCCGACCGGGTGGCCACTGCGCTGAGAGAACTCGCCGATAGCGGTACCAACATCCACCTGATGCACGGCAACAGGGATTTCCTGCTGGGTGACGACTTCGCCGAACGCTGTGGCGCCAGGCTGATCGAGGAGCCGTGGCTGCTGGAGATTGCCGGTAAACGCCTGGCACTGCTGCACGGCGATATTCTGTGTACCCGCGACACGGCCTACCAGGAATTCCGCCGCCTGGTGCGGGACCCGGCCTGGCAGCAGGAATTCCTGGATAAACCGCTGTCCGAAAGACAGGAATTTGCCAGGCAGGCACGTCAGCAAAGCAGGCAGGCCACCACCACCAGTGCGGCCGAAATCATGGATGTCACTGGCAGCGCCGTGGCCTCCCTGTTCGAGGACCTGGATGCGGATGTCGTTATCCATGGCCACACCCATCGACCGGCAATCCATGACCTGCCTGGCGACGACGGTAAAGCGGTACGGCGGCGACGCCGGCGCGTGGTCCTGGGAGACTGGGATAAAAGCGGCTGGTACGGTGAAATCAGTGACAGTGGCAACGTCACGCTGACGGAGTTTCCCCTGGCGGTGCACTGGCAGGAAAAGTCGGGGCAGAAAAAGTCGGGACAGGCAAAGCCGTCGACCTGATCAGCCGACGTCGGCGACCGGCCCTGGGGGAGTGGCCAGGTAGCGGGCAAAATGGGCATCGCAAAGCGCGAGAATTTCCCTGTCGATCTGTTCCGACAGTTCAACCAGTGTCAGCTGCCGGTACCCGGACCTCACCGACAGGCCGAATTCCTCCAGTGATGCCAGGCTGTTGTGACAACGCTTCAGCAGGTTGTGCACCCAGCAATAGGGATCCAGGGTTTCATCGAAAGGAACCCTGCGGCTTTTCAACCCCAGTTTGAGCCGCTCGATGGAATGGATCGCCACCCGGTGCTCCAGGATCTGCACGTTGAGCTTCTCCACGCGGCTCAGCACCGCCAGTTTCTCCTGGTCTGAGTAGCTATTCCAGTTAATCACTTCAAACGCGTAGCGCTTGCAGCCACGACAGACCCTGTCCCCCACCGAGGTGGTGGAACAGATGCCGATACAGGGTGTGCGGATTTTGTTCATCAGCTGTCAGTTACTCTCCTTGCCACAGGAAATCGTAACCGCCGGCCAACACTTTAACAACCGCCGTGTTGTCCAACGACTTCTCCAGTTCATTGGAGCTCATACCGGCATTGGGGACTCGACGAGGGTGTTCTGCCATATCCTGGACTGGAAGCTGTGTCCCTCTCCACCCGGTGCACAGCAATGCGCGTCAGCAGAACCCGGCTGCGGGCTCCGGGCTTACCCCAGGCAACGATGCCGTTGCCAGACGGCAACACCACGCACCAGCGCCCAGCTGGATATCAGGCCCTGAATCCGGTAAAATTGCGCCTGTCATTTGACGGTAGTGCGCCGTCCGGATGGACCTCAGCAAGCCATTTCTCCAACCTGCGAAAGCAACTCGATTCCTGCTCCGCCAGCGGTGGCTCTGACACTCATCAGCGGCGCCATCAGCCACCCAGAATTGCCCACGAATCGAGGAAAATCCAGTGCTAGACGCCTACAGACAACATGTCGCCGAACGCGCCGAACAAGGTGTGGTTCCCAAACCCCTGAACGCCGGGCAGGTAGCCGGGCTGGTGGAACTGCTGAAGAGTCCACCGACGGGAGAAGAACAATTCCTGCTGGACCTGATCAGTAACCGCGTGCCCCCGGGCGTGGATGAAGCAGCCTACGTCAAGGCCGGTTTCCTCACCGCCCTGGCCAAAGGCGAAGCCACCTCCCCGCTGATCGATCGCAAACACGCGGTTGAACTGCTTGGCACCATGGTTGGCGGTTATAACATTGCCACCCTCGTGGAGTTGCTGGACGACGAGGAACTGGGCGAGCTGGCCGCCGATCAGCTATGCCATACGCTGCTGGTGTTCGACGCGTTCCACGACGTCGATGCCAAGGCCAGGGCCGGCAACACCAACGCCAGCCGGGTTCTGCAAAGCTGGGCAGACGCCGAATGGTTCACCTCCCGTGCCGAGATTCCCCAGGTAATAACCGTCACTGTCTACAAGGTGCCGGGCGAAACCAATACCGATGATCTTTCCCCCGCCCAGGATGCCTGGTCCCGACCCGACATACCCCTGCACGCCAAGGCCATGTACAAGAATCCACGGGATGGCGTCACCGATGCCGAACAACAGATCGGCGAACTGAAAGCAAAAGGCTTCCCGGTGGCGCTGGTAGGTGACGTCATGGGCACCGGCTCGTCCCGGAAGTCCGCCACCAATTCCGTCCTGTGGTATATCGGCGACGACATTCCGCACGTACCCAACAAGCGCGCCGGCGGCATCTGTATTGCCGGTAAGATTGCACCGATCTTCTTCAATACCATGGAAGATGCCGGCGCCCTGCCCTTCGAATGCGATGTCGACAACTTCGAGACCGGTGACATCATCGATATTCACGTCTACGACGGCAGGGTGACGCGCCACGACAGCGATGAAACTCTCGCCGAATTTTCCCTGAAAACCGAAGTGCTGCTGGACGAAGTGCGGGCGGGTGGACGCATTCCCCTGATCATCGGTCGCGGGCTGACCCAGCGGGCCCGGGAAAGCCTGGGTCTGGAACCTTCCACCATCTTTCGCACACCGGTGAGTGGTGAACAGTCCGACAGGGGTTTTACCCTGGCCCAGAAAATGGTGGGCCGCGCCTGTGGCGTCGACGGCGTTCGCCCCGGCAGCTACTGTGAACCGAAAATGACTACCGTGGGCAGCCAGGACACTACCGGTCCGATGACCCGGGATGAACTGAAGGATCTGGCCTGCCTGGGTTTTTCCGCCGACCTGGTGATGCAGTCTTTCTGCCATACCGCGGCCTATCCCAAGCCGGTTGATATCGAGACCCAGCATACGCTGCCGGATTTTATCCAGACCCGCGGCGGCGTATCGTTGCGGCCCGGCGACGGTATCATTCATTCCTGGCTGAATCGCATGCTGCTGCCTGACACCGTGGGCACCGGTGGCGATTCCCATACGCGTTTTCCTATCGGCATTTCCTTCCCCGCCGGATCCGGCCTGGTGGCCTTTGCCGCCGCCACCGGGGTCATGCCCCTTGATATGCCGGAATCCGTGCTGGTGCGTTTCAAAGGAGAAATGCAGCCTGGCATCACGCTAAGGGACCTGGTGAACGCCATTCCCTACGCGGCGCTTCAATCCGGCGACCTGACCATCGCCAAGAAAGGCAAGAAGAACATTTTTTCCGGGCGCATCCTGGAGATTGAAGGGCTTCCCGACCTCAAGGTCGAGCAAGCCTTCGAGATTTCCGATGCCTCGGCGGAACGCTCCGCCGGTGGCTGTACCATCCGCCTCAACAAGGAACCCATCATTGAGTATTTCAAGTCCAATGTAACCCTGTTGCGCTGGATGATTGCCCAAGGTTACCAGGACGCCAGGACGCTGGAACGCCGCGCCCGGGCCATGGAGGAATGGCTGGAAAATCCCCAGTTGCTGGAACCCGATGCGGATGCCGAATACTACAAGATCATCGAAATCGATTTAAACGAAATCAAGGAACCGCTGCTGGCCTGTCCCAACGATCCGGATGACGTCAAGCCTCTTTCGGAGGTACAGGGTACGACCATCGATGAGGTCTTTATCGGCTCCTGTATGACCAATATCGGCCACTTCCGGGCCGCCAGCGAAGTACTTAAACAGGTTGAAGGCGGCCTGCCGACCCGGCTGTGGGTCGCGCCACCTACCAGGATGGATGAACACCAGTTGACGGAGGAAGGCATCTACAATGTATTCGGCGTGGCCGGGGCGCGTACGGAAATGCCGGGCTGCAGCCTCTGCATGGGCAACCAGGCCCGGGTAGCGCCCAATTCCACCGTGGTATCGACCTCGACCCGGAATTTTCCCAACCGTCTCGGCCAGGGGGCCAACGTATTCCTTGCCTCATCGGAACTGGCCGCGGTCAGCGCAGCCCTGGGGCGTATACCGGCCATGGACGAATACCTGAAGTTCATGCAGAACATCGATACCATGGCCGGTGATATCTATCGCTACCTGAATTTCAACGAGATTGCCGATTACATGAAGGCCGCTGACAAGGCACGGGATATTCCACTTACCAACGTTCAGGACGTGGCCTGAACAGCCCCCAACCGGTTGGTGGATACAGGCTGGTAGCGGCCTGTATCCACTCCCCCGCTCCACTCTCCACCTTGCAACCTGCACCTGCCGGTAGACTATACCGGGTCAGGTTACACTTTTTTCCACGATTTCAAACACGTCACTGGAAAGATCCGGTTCCGCCTTGATGCGCTGCAGCTGTTCCCGCATCAGCTGCTGACGCTGGGAGTCGAACTTTTTCCAGCGGGTCAGCGGTGACAGCAAACGCGAGGCAATCTGTGGATTCAGCCTGTCCAGGACCAGCACCTGGTCGGCCAGGAACCGATAGCCACTGCCGTCCGGTCGGTGAAAGTTCACGTGATTGGCACTACAGAACGCAGCGATCACGGAACGCACCTTGTTGGGGTTGCGCAGGGTGAATTTCTCGTGGCGCAGCAGTTCCTCCACCACCGGCAAATGATTCTCCGCCGGTCGGGTTGCCTGAATGGTGAACCACTGGTTAACCACCAGGGGTTCGTGGGACCACTGGCTGTAGAAATCCTGCAGCACTGCGGCTCGCTGCGAATCGGGGACGTCACCGGAATGATCAAGGAGACGCAACGCGGCATGCTGATCGGTCATGTTGCCCGCTTCTTTGAATTGCGCCAGGCAACTGTCAAGGTGAACAGCTTCACCAGTGCGCACCAGGTATTCCAGGGCCAGGTTCTTCAATGAGCGCCGGGCGACGGCTTCGGCACTGACGGCGAAAGGGCCGGTTTCCCTGTTTTCACTGTAGACCCTGGCGAACAGCTCATTGAACTGTCTGGCCAGCTCGTTGCACAGAAACTCCCGGACATGATGAATGGCGTCCACGTCAGCCGGGTTGGCCAGCTCAATCAGGTAACTCTCGGTTGGCAGCGACAGCAGCTGGGCAATCATGGCCTTGTCCAGCTCCGGATCCTCGAGGGTTGCCTTAAGCACCCCATTGAACGCCTGCGACAGGATTGTCGGAAAATTTTCCGCGATGAGCGGGGTATTTTCTGCAACCATTTTGCGGATGAGTCTCACCGCCAGTTGCTGAGATGCATTCCAGCGATTGAACCCGTCGGTATCGTGAACCATGAGGAAATACAGCTCGTCCAGCGAATAGTCGTAGTTGAGCCTGACCGGGGCGCTGAACTCCCGCAACAGGGATGGCACCGGCTCGGAGTCAACCTGGCTGAAGGTGAAAGTCTCTTCCGGCCTGGTGACGGCCACCACTCCGTCCGTGCCCTGGACCGACGGATCAGCATTCAGCACCAGCGGAATTTCGTTGCCATCGCGGTCCAGCAGGCCCATGCGCAGCGGGATATGAAAAGGCTTCTTCTCCGGCTGGCCCGGGGTCGGCGGACAGCTCTGCCTGACGGTCAGGGAATACTGTCGCTGCCCGGCGTCATAGGAACTGGTGATGTCCAGCACCGGGGTGCCGGCCTGGGTATACCAGTGGCGAAACTGGGTAAGGTCGATGCCACTGGCATCCTCCATTGCCCTGACAAAATCCTCGGTAGTGACTGCCTGGCCGTCATGCCGCGAAAAATACAGGTCCGATCCCTGGCGGAATTTTTCCGCACCAAGAATCTGACTGATCATGCGCACAACCTCAGCGCCTTTCTCGTACACCGTGAGGGTATAGAAATTGGATATCTCCATGTAGGAATCAGGACGGATGGGATGGGACATCGGCCCGGCGTCTTCCGCAAACTGGGCGGTTCGCAGCAGAGAAACATCCTCGATGCGCTTGACGGTCCTGGACCCCATGTCGGCGGAAAACCCGGAATCACGAAAAACGGTAAATCCTTCTTTCAGGCTGAGCTGAAACCAGTCCCTGCAGGTGACGCGATTTCCGGACCAGTTATGAAAGTATTCGTGGGCCACCACCGCCTCGACACGCTGAAAAGCGGCATCGGTGGTGGTCCTGGGATTTGCCAGCACACAGGAGGTATTGAAAATATTCAGCCCCTTGTTTTCCATGGCGCCCATGTTGAACGCATCAACGGCGACGATCATGAAAATATCAAGATCGTATTCACGACCATAAACCTGTTCGTCCCAGCGCATGGCGTTCTTCAGCGAACGCATGGCATGATCGCACTTGTCCAGGTCCTTGGCCTCGACAAAGATACGCAGCAGCACTTCCCGCCCGCTGGCGGTGACAAACCTGTCCTCGATGTACTCCAGGTCTCCGGCCACCAGGGCAAACAGGTAACACGGTTTCTTGAACGGGTCATGCCAGGTAGCCCAATGCCGTTGTGGATTTTCCGCATCGGTGCCGCTTTCCAGCGGATTGCCATTGGCAAGCAGCACGGGGTACTTCTCCTTGTCCGCCACCACGGTAGTGGTGAACACGCTCATGACATCCGGTCGGTCCGGATAGTAGGTGATATGCCGGAACCCCTCGGCCTCGCACTGGGTGCAGAAGATGCCGTCGGACCGGTACAGCCCCTCCAGCGCCGTATTGTTCTGCGGCTCGATGCGGGTGTGACAGGTCAGCTTGAACGGGTCATCACCTGCAGCCAGTAAATCCGACAGTTGGGGAACGGTAAGTGAATCCGAATCCACCAGGTACTGGCTGGCGGAAAGCAGCCGATCGTTCAATAATAGCTTCTCCAGTTTCAGCCCCTGCCCCTGAAGCTCCAGCGCCGCTGCTTCTGCGTCATCGCCGCACTGCGGATTGCGCCGCATGGTCAGCGTGGACTTCACCAGGGCATAGTCTTCAAAGAGTTCGAAATGCAGTTCGGTCCGCTCCACCAGGAAAGCGGGCGGGTGGTAGTCTTTCAGGTAAATGGTTCGTGCCTGGGCATCTCTCATTGGTCTACGTTTCCACTTAATACAGATAGTTTCGCAAATTAAAGGTCAGGTAAATCCGGTTTCAGTTTCGGAAACCGATCAATGGCTCTCCAGCAACTCAACGCAGTACCCGCCGAATCGCCGCAGGTTGATGACGCCGGAATCGAATATCAGGTACTGCCCCTTGATACCCAGCAATACTCCCTGGACTTCCGGGTTCTTGTCAAAATTCAGGCTGGGAATCTTATCGGGAACCTTCTGGACCGGATAACGGATCACCAGGGTATCGATCCCGTTCAGAATACTGATGCCAAAAAAACCGAACTGCTGCTCCATTTCCGCCAGGTCTTCGCGACACTCTTTCAACAGCCTGTCTTTCTCGGCTTCAAGGTCCAGCATCTCCCCGTCCGAACGCAGCATGTTACGCCAGTTGGTCTTGTCCGTGATGTGCTGCCGGAACATGACCTCCAGCAGACCGGACTGCAGCCTGCTGCGAACTCGAATAATGGGTAGAGCCTGAATGGCGCCCTGGTCTATCCACCGGGTGGGAATCTGGGTGGCGCGGGTGATACCCACCTTGATGGCGGACGAATTGGCCAGGTAGACAATGTGGTCCTGCAGGCAGAACTGTTCGCCCCATTCCGGCTCCCGGCAGGTCCCCTGGTCAAAGTGACATTTTTCCGGGTGAATGATGCAGGAATCGCACTGGGCCAGCGACTGGAAACACGGAAAGCAATAGCCCTGATTGAAACTCTTGCTGGTCACCCGACCACAATGCACGCAATTGATGGTGCCGGTATAGCGCAGCGTGATTTCTTTTCCCAGCAACGGGTTGGCTGGAATTTCCTCGCTGCCCAGGCGCAATCGGTAGGCTACCGGGTCTTCGAGCCGGGACAGCATCTTACGCATCGTCCCCCGCGCTATTGACTCCATGGTCTTGCTCCCGGTGGGCATGTTGACAGGGTAATCATCGCTTACCCAGGATTATTCGGAAACGGAATCGGCAGATTCACCGTGGTCGCTGACTATGGCATCCTGTGGCGATCGGCAGCTTGAACCGGACACGCCGCCAGGATCCAGAAATCCGGTCCGCTGTTCCAACGGCAGGTTCCGATGCTCCCAGGCGATAATGGCCTGCAGGCAATGGGCCAGCTGCTCCGCGCTGAGGGATTCGCCGGATTCCCATTTACCCAGCTCCACGGCGGTTTTAAGCTTCCCGTGAATTTCCGGCGTAATGCCGTCGATCAGGGCTTCCAGGGATTCAGGTTTTCTGTCCAGCATGGTTTGACTCCGCTACAGGCTCCGGGCAATGCCATTTTAACGTGTTTACACCGGGATAGTTAAAATCGCCCCGGTTTTCCCGGTCCCGGGATTCCCTCAGGCCCGACCAAGACGCGCCTTCGCCAGCACCAGCGATCCCGCGACCAGCCCGGCCACCAGTCCACCAACATGTGCAGCTGAAGCGATAAACGAGCCGGCCAGGACTTCCATCAGCACCAGGGCAATCACGAACACCACGAACAGCGACTCATTGACCATCAGTCTTTTCCCCGGCACGAACTTGTGCAGCACCCAGGCATAGCCGACCAGGCCATAGACCACGCCGGACATCCCGCCAAAGTTTGCCGCCCCGCTGTACAGGTACTGGGCCGTATTGCCGGCGAAGGACGTCACCACCACCAGCAGGAAGAACGCCCGGCTGGACTGAACGACTTCCAGCTGCCGGCCGAAATACCACAGCCAGAGCAGGTTGAATACGATGTGCAGTTCCCCGAAATGGAGAAACATGGGCGACAGGGTCTGCAGCAGGATCAGCGGCGAATCGATGCCCCCCAGCAGGGCAGCCAGCCCGTCCGTCGGCAGGTCCGGATAGAAAAGAAAATCGAGGCGGTCAACGGCACGTCCCAGCTGGGTGATCAGCGCCACCACCAGGCAGACCAGGGTCAACAGTGATGTAACCGGCGCCAGGAACACGATACGCAGTACCCGGTACAGCAGTGAACTGCTCAGCGGATCGGAATTTCCGGCAGGCGGCGGGGGCATTCGCTGGGGAATTTCGGGCTGCAACCGGCCCGCCAGGAAGTCATCGGCCAGTTCCCGGACCACCGGAACGAGCCGCTGCTCCCGGACAAAAATAACCTGCTCACCGGATTCCTCGATAATTCGATGCTGAATGCCCTGCTGCCATAAATGGCGACTGAGATCCCGCAGATCCACGTCTATGCTGACACTGACTACCCTGATCATCCGTTGCGCCCGGGGACGTCCTTCCTGCTGTTACCTGCGCTGACCATGGGTCTCCCGTGTCGACCTGCTGCCGCTGTGGATTGTGCCGCCGGAATTACCGGAGGCGCTGTACGCTGTTCTCAGAACTGCCGCTGGTCTGACTACCGGCCATCGTCACTGCGAACCAGCCGGCTGCCCCAGCCCAGCTTGCTTCGATAGGCTTCGTAGAAGCTGTGGTCAGGGGGATGAATGAGTTTCAATACGGTTGATTTCCTGCTGACGATCAATTGGTCCCCGGCTTCTGCGGAAAACTTGACCTCGCCGTCACAGCTCACCTGGGGCAATATGGAATCCTTTTCGCCGATAACCAGGCGGATTTCACTGTCACCGTCGACAACAATGGGCCTGCTGCTCAGCGAGTGCGGGCAGATGGGAACCAGTGCAATGGCATTGAGACCAGGGTGCATTATCGGTCCGCCCGCCGACATGGCATAGGCGGTCGAGCCGGTGGGTGTCGCCACGATAAGTCCATCTGACTGCTGACTGTACACAAACCGGTCGTCGACGAAAAGTTCGAATTCGATCATCTGCGCGGCCTTCCCCGGATGCAGGACTACATCATTCAGGGCGCAGCCCAGAGCGCGGCGGCTGTCACCGTTGACGACTTCAAGCCGCAGCAGGAACCGGGACTCGACGCTGTAGTTGCCGGCAAGTACCTCGTCCAGCTTGGACTCTATCTCCTCGGGCATGACATCGGTAAGAAAGCCGAGTCGGCCGCGGTTGATACCGATAACCGGCACGTTCTCCGAGGCAATACTCTGGGCGGCATTGAGCATGCTGCCGTCGCCACCCACGACCACCACCAGGTCACAATGCCGTGACAGGGCTTCGCGGCTGGCAATTTCCTCGCCGTGGTCGGGGACCAGCCGACCAGTGGCCTCGTCAAGAACGATATCCACGTCCCGGGACTTCAGGAAAGTCAGCAATCGTCGCAGGGAATCAATGACACCGGTATGGCCAGGTCGCCCGATCAGGCCTATTTTCTTGAATTCCGACATCCGCCGCCCTCGATCAGCGCCTGTTACCGGCCCGCCCATGGTCTGTCGCAGCTCCCCGGGCCGGCTATCAAAGTTGGCGCAGTATAGCATGGCCCTCCCACCCCCGGCGCGGTCATCCCTGGATGCCTACTGGTACGCGGAATTATCCTGCCGATAACGTTAACATCCTGCCTGGCTGATCGAGATAGCCGGCACCTGTCGGCGGAATGCATAGTGGAGATTCGACCATGAAAATACTGATTACCGGGACTGCCGGATTCATCGGACATGCCCTGGCACTCAGACTGTTGAACGAAGGCAACGAGATTATCGGTGTCGACAATCTCAACGACTACTACGACGTTCAGTTGAAAAAAGACCGGCTCGCGCAGCTCCTCGATCACGATAATTTCAGCGACTGGCGGCTGGACCTGGAGGATGCTGAAGGTATCGGGTTTCTCTTTAAAAAACAGCAGCCGCAGCGCGTGGTCAACCTGGCCGCCCAGGCCGGCGTGCGCTACTCCCTCAGCCATCCCCAGGCCTATGTCAGCGCCAACCTCGCCGGTTTTGTCAACATCCTGGAAGGATGCCGCTACAACGGCGTGGAACACCTGGTGTATGCATCCAGCAGCTCGGTATACGGCGCCAACACCCGGATGCCGTTTTCGGTGCATGACAACGTTGACCACCCGGTAAGTCTTTATGCGGCCAGTAAAAAAGCCAATGAACTGATGGCCCATACCTACAGCCACCTGTTCCAGCTACCCACCACCGGATTACGCTTCTTCACGGTCTACGGTCCCTGGGGACGTCCGGATATGGCCCTGTTCCTGTTCACCCGCAACATCCTGGCGGGAGAACCCATCGACGTGTTCAATCACGGCAATCACCTGCGGGATTTCACCTACATCGACGACATCGTGGAAGGCATTGTCAGAACAGTCGAAAACGTTGCCCGCCCGGCTTCCGACTGGTCCGGTGACAGTCCGGACCCGGGCACCAGCACCGCCCCTTACCGGCTCTACAATATCGGCAGCAACAACCCGGTCAAGCTGATGGATTACATCGAAACCCTGGAAAAATGCCTGGGAAAAACCGCGGTCAAGAACATGCTGCCCCTGCAGGCCGGTGACGTCCCCGCCACTTTCGCCGACGTGGATGACCTGGTCAACGACATGGACTACCGGCCCGATACGCCATTGGAGACCGGAGTTGCCGCGTTTGTCCGCTGGTACCGCGACTATTACCGCTGCTGAGTTCCGCGAGCACCCGGGTAGCCCGGAACACAGTTAAAGTCAGAAATTAAATACTCACCTCAACCTATTGTAATTTATAATGTTTATAATGTATCATCAAGGTTTTCCCGGTATCGTGCAGATCATGCCGAAGCCAGGGTGAGAATCCCAGGCAAGGTGGCCGGGCATTCAGTTACCGCTGCACTGAAGGCACCTGGCCAATCAATTTCCAGTCGACCACTTCAATACGCGTACTTTAATAGCGCCTGGTAAAGCGCACTCACTGCGCGGCAACTACAGCCTGTAACAAGTTCTGCCTCGTGGCATCGACTGCGTTGATTTCTGTCATTGGCCGGTTGGATTGATATTTGCTGCCAGGTCTTTCAGAATGATTCCACCCCTGACAGGTTGCCGTGTGTTAATCCGTGCAGCCCTGCGCTATCAACTTCGGGTACAGCATGACCGACGTCACCAGTGGCACATCGCCTTCTCAGTCTCAACTCGTCAACCTGCTCCAGCTCTATCAGGCTGGACGCTATGGCGACGCGGCGCAACTGGCACTGTCCCTCACCGGACAATTTCCCCGCGATCAGTTCAGCTGGAAGGTGCTGGCGGCAGCGCTGAAGCAAACCGGCAAGGTGTCCGAGGCATTGGCTGCCAACCGGAAAGCAGTGGAACTGGACACGCAGGATGCCGAAGCTCACTACAACCTGGGCAATACGCTTCAGGAACTGGGCCGACTGGAAGACGCCCAGGCAAGCTATCAACTGGCAATCCGGTTGAAGCCGGATTATGCCAAGGCGTATTCCGACCTGGGTAATACGCTGAAAAAGCTCGGTCAACTGGAAGATGCTGAAACAAGTTACCGGCAGGCAATCACCCTGATACCAGGTTTTGCCGGAGCCCATTTCAACCTGGGACTCCTGCTGCAGGAACTGGACAGGATCGAAGAGGCGGCGGCTTGCTACCGGCAGGCGACAACGCTGGATTCGCGCTATGCCGCAGCGCATATCAACCTGGGTGGCGTACTGAAAGCACTTGGCAGGCTGAGTGATGCCGAGGCGAGCTACAAACAGGCAATCGCATTGCAGCCGAACGTCGCGGAACCCCATAACAGCCTGGGTATCACCCTGCAGGCTCTGAACCGGTTCAAAGAGGCCGAGGCAAGCTACAACCGGGCGATAGCGCTCAAGCCAGACTATTCAGACGCGTACCTGAACCGGGGGCAGTTACTGTTTGAAAAAGGCGACTACGCCGCTGCATTGAAGGATTTCGATGCATGCGATACAGATGATTCCAGGGCGGGCGCATTGGCATGCCTGTGTGCCCTGGAGAGGGAAGAAGAAATTTACAATCGTATAGAAAGGCAGGCTGAAATCGACGATACCAACATCAAGGTTGCCGCCATTTCGGCATTTGTTACAGATCGGTATAAAAAAGAAACGGCGCACAATTTCTGTAAGAATCCGTTAAATTTTTTGACTTTTTCGACTATTTCCTCGCATATTGAAAACCCCGGCCCGTACATCGCCCAAGTGATAGAGGAGCTTCGTGCCATTGAATCGGTATGGGAGCCGTCCAATCAATCCATTCACGGAGGATTTCAGTCCCATCGAAACTTTCTTGAAAATCCCCCGGGAATTCTTCAGAGCCTCAAGGCAATCCTCATCAAGGAACTGGATGCCTACCATGCAAAGTTCAGCAACGAACCCTGTTCCTATATCCAGAAATGGCCCACCGGGAACAATCTTTCGGGCTGGTATGTCATTCTCAAACCTCAGGGGTACCACTACCCCCATATCCACCCTTCCGGCTGGCTAAGCGGTGTCGTTTATTTACAGGTCGCTCCGTCTGCAGGTGAGAATGAAGGTGCGATCGAATTCTGTCTGGGCGGTGAACACTACTCAGACGACAAGGCCGCAAAAATAACCCATAACCCCCAGGCGGGGGATATTGTTATGTTTCCTTCGTCGCTGCATCACCGGACCCTCCCTTTTACCGCCGATGCCGAGAGAATTGTTCTCGCTTTTGATCTGTGTCCTGATTTGCCACCGGTGGGAAAGCATCGCTGACCGCCACCAACCTCACCAGTACGCGGGGCAGCAATACCGTATTAGAAGATCCCACCGGTGTGCAGACCGATAATTCGAGATCCCGGTGGATAATTACCCCGTGCCACCAGATCGCAGATCCCGAACAGCAGCTTGCCGGTATAGACCGGCTCAAGGGGAATTCCGCTGGACTCAACGAAATCTTTTATGAACTCGTACAGCGCCACTTGCCCACGGGCATAGCCGCCAAAATGGTAGTCGCGATTTACCTGCCAGGCCTGGCTCGGCCCACCCGTCCAGGTTGCTACCGCATCGTCCAGGAAGCCGCGATCCCGCAGCACGGCGATACCCAGAAACTGCCAGGGCAGACGCAGTCGTTGACGCCGCCTGACCATTCCCGCCAGCGTGGCACCGGTACCGCAGGCCAGCGCCACGGTGAGCGACTGGTTCCCGCAATCCGGTTCTGTTGCCCGACATTCAGCCAGCAGTAGATCGACGATGTCCTCGCAACCCCGAATGCCGGGTTCATTGCTGCCACCCTCGGGAATCAGGTAAAAATCACCGACCCGGTTGCGCAGCGAGGCGATAAAATCCGGGTCCTGGCGACGGCGATAGTCTCCGCGAGTAACGGGAACCAGCTGCATGCCCTGCGCCTGTGCAAAGCCCAGTACCGGATTCAGGGGATCGGTCAGCTCGCCGCGAATCACGCCGATACTGCGCAGGCCGGCAAGCCGCGCTGCCGCGGCCAGTGACCGGATGTGATTGGAATAGGCGCCGCCGAAACTCAGCAGGGTGTCGTGGCCGGCATCAACCGCAGCACTGAGGTTAAGGCGGAGCTTGAACCACTTGTTGCCGCCGACCAGGGGATGTATGCCGTCCAGCCGCAGGATATCCAGGGTGACACCCGCCTGTTCCAGGACCGGATAGTCAACACGTTGCAGCACGGGACGCCCCGGCAGGGATTCAAGCATGCAGAGTCAGCGCCCAGGTGGCAGAAGCTGTCCATCGCCGTTCGTTAACATATTGTGTTTCCGGTTCTTATTTTTTCTTGAAAGTACAGTGAAGGCCCAAAAAGGTGCATGACCAACAATTTGTGACCCTGAGGATGAATCTCCGGCAATGACTTGAATCCTGTTTCGAGCAAGTTCATATCCAGTTGATTCCTAGACCACAGCCCTTCCGACCTAATTGCATGACATTTCTGTAGAATAGGGAATGTATAATGTTAGCTCATCTTCAAAAAAATGTGTCTTCCCCCACTCTGAATCCATCTATTTTTGATCCGCAATTTACTTCGGGTGTCCGCTCAATATTTTTAAAATCACGAATTTCCAAGACTTTTCTGTACATAAAGAAAGAGCCCAATCTCCTACTATTAGCATCGTCCACAACCCTGGCTAATGCTTCTATATACACTGGCTCATAATCACTTAATTTGATCGAATTATATGACTCGCTTAATTTCTTATTGCTCCGATCTACAAATCCTACAGGCTCATCTCCATTACAGTTCCAGAATCCTATAAATTCAAAATCAGAAACTATATACCCCATTTGCCATGAAAGTTCTTCTGGATCTTGGACGCCTATTACTGAAAACGACAGAATACCAAGGCCAGTGATGGTCAGTAAAAAAGCTAAAAAGATTTGGGGCAATAAATGATTGGTCATCTTCGGGTTCATTTCCGGCTATCAAGAGGACTAAATCGAGCGCCTGCTTACAGAATATTTAACGACTAAATCCTTGTCTTTACTTTCCACACGAGATTAGAAAGGAAGCTGATATACGAAAGACATTCATCGACTTCAGAAGCACAAATAAATCAGCAAATTCTAAGGAACCTCTAATCAATTGAGAAAACTGATGTTCACTTCGAATCTCAAGATAAAAATTGCCCGGTATTCTAGGAACTTTTCCCCAATTAAGACCTTTTTGGCTGGTCTGACTTTATTAGCTTATTGAATCTATTATCGTGGCAAGTTGAATAACAGTGTACTCTCGTTTTCTCCTATTATGGCGAACATAGGCTTGATAACTCTAGAACTACGACTATAAATCCTTATATCATTGAGCAGATCTTCGATTCTATCATGGGATACTCGCGCGTTTGGCATGCAGTTTTTCACCAAGTTTAGCGCCATATTAAGAGACTCGGTATACTTAGATTGCTCAACTTCGAACTTCAAAAATTTGCTCGATACTACGCCTCGAATCGGAATATCGAAATGTAAAATTTCTGACTCGTAAATGTAATCCAGCTCAGGTACTTCTTCTATCTGCACTTCGCAATCGTCTGGGATTGGAACATTTACAACTCTTGTTTCTTCCGTAGATCGGTATTCAAGATTAAAAGTATTGAATGACAAAATCAAAACAATCAAAAGCGATACGGGGCCTATAATTGCCAGGCTGATGGCCATATTCTGAGTCACAGTTACAATCCTTCAGTGAAATTAATTACCTAACGCAGCTAAACAGTTCAGCTAAGCAGACCATGGGCAAGACCACGGTAGCGGTCTTTAGAAAACCCAAAGAATCGCTTCATGACATCAAGTACATGCCCCTAACTTTACACCAATCACCATCGAATCTTTACTTACCAAATATTCCACGGGATTATCCCCGTTGGGTTCAGGTGTGTCTGCGTAAACAAAGTTGGTCGGCCAGAGAAAAATAAATAAAACGCAACAATTTTTCATTTCATAATCACTCCGCTATTTAACCCCTTCAATGGTGCAAATTCTTTTTGTACCAAGGTTACGCATTCTAAATCAGAAAGTTCCCGCACATGGCATCGGCTCAGTCCCTGGCCAGGGGTCGTCTTAATCTCGCTAGTTCTTTTGCTGTCTGCCCTCAATCAAACCGGACATTTGGCGTAAGGTCAAATAGTTACAATTTTCATACTAGGGAACCTCTGATTAATTATGGAAGTGTTCTGCGGGAAACAAGCTTTCCAACGCTTCGCCGGCGGAACGGAAACTGCAAGCAATCTTGCCGCGGTTGGGCAACGGTACTGGACAGGCACGGACCACGGCGGCCCTGATTGCCGCCTATCAGAGATCTCTACCAAAAAAGTTTCCAACAGGAAACGACCATTGAGGCCGGGAGGGATTCAGAAATTTTGAGAATTATCGATTGAGAGTGCTGACCCACTGCGGGTGGGATGGGATAATCAATCGGGTAAACATGAATACCCATCCCCCGTTAATGGGGTAGAGCCGAAAAAAGAAGGAATTCAAACAGTTAATAGCTTGAAAAGTGGCGGACCGGACGGGACTCGAACCCGCGACCTCCGGCGTGACAGGCCGGCATTCTAACCAGCTGAACTACCGGTCCGCAATCTCTTCAGGAGCGCCCATGTCTGGTGGGTGGTGAGGGATTTGAACCCCCGACATTCGCCTTGTAAGGGCGACGCTCTCCCAACTGAGCTAACCACCCGCTGCATAGGGAGACGCGCATTTTACCGACTTGCGGATTGATGTCAATAAATCCCTGCACCTGGTAATGACCGGCGGAATCGGCAATCCCGTACCCCTGTTTCTGCCGGAACTATACAACGGCGCCGGGCACGGTTAGTATTCCCGGTTCGCGTCACCGGGCGCGCCATTCCCACGACGATATCATGAAAATTTTCAAGGAATTCAGCTTCGAAGCAGCACACCGCTTGCCCGGGGTACCACGGGACCACAAGTGCGCCCGGCTGCACGGGCATTCTTTCCAGGTCCGCATTACCGTCGAAGGACCGGTGGGCGAACAGTCCGGGTGGGTGATGGACTTTGCCGATATTTCGGCGGCTTTCAAGCCGGTATGGGCGCAACTGGACCATTACTACCTGAATGAAATCGAGGGTCTCGAAAACCCTACCAGTGAAAACCTGGCTCGCTGGATCTGGCAACGCCTGGAACCGGCACTTCCCCAGCTGGCCGAGATCGAAATTCGGGAAACCTGTACCAGCGGCTGTCGCTATCGGGGAGACTGATCAGGCTGTCGCCGGCAGACTCCAGTCGACGGGAGTGTCACCGTGTTCCTCCAGGTAGGTATTGGTGCGGGAGAAATGACGACAGCCGAAAAATCCGCGGTTCGCGGAAAAAGGCGACGGATGGGGCGATTGCAGCACCAGGTGGCGCCGGCCATCGATAATACTGCCCTTGCGCTGCGCATAGCTTCCCCATAACAGGAAAACAACATGCTCCCTGTTGGTGTTGATCCTGTCGATCACCGCGTCGGTAAACCGTTCCCAGCCCTGACCTTCGTGGGACGCCGGCTTGCCCGATTCCACGGTCAGGACGGCATTGAGTAACAGCACGCCCTGCTCCGCCCAGCTGGACAGGCAGCCATGGTCCGGCCTGGCTATCCCCAGGTCACTGTGCAGTTCCTTGAAGATATTCTGCAGCGACGGTGGCGGACGCACTCCGGCATTGACCGAAAAACACAGCCCATGAGCCTGTCCCGGGCCATGATAGGGATCCTGGCCAAGAATCACCACCTTGAGCCGATCCAGCGGGGTGGAATTCAGGGCGTTGAAAATCAATGGTCCCGGCGGATAGATTGTCTTTCCCTGTGCCTTCTGCTCCGCAAGAAAGCGTCGCAGATCCTGCATATAGGGCTGCTGAAACTCGTCCAGCAATACGGCCTTCCACGATTCCTGCAGCTGAATTCTGGACCCGGCGGACTCCGTCATGATTCCTGCGGATCATCGTGATGGGGACGCATATGGGGAAACAGCAAGACGTCCCGGATCGACGGTGCATCAGTCATCAGCATCACCAGGCGATCCACACCGATCCCCTCACCGGCCGTGGGCGGCAGGCCGTATTCCAGGGCCGTGATGTAGTCTTCGTCGAAATGCATGGCCTCGTGATCCCCGGCAGCCTTGCGCGCTGCCTGGGCGCGGAAGCGCTCAGCCTGATCGTCCGAATCGTTCAGCTCGGAAAAGCCGTTGGCCATTTCCCGCCCCCCGATTATCAGCTCGAACCGATCCGTCACCTCGGGATTGGCGTCGTTGCGCCTGGCCAACGGCGACACCTCGGTAGGATAGGCAGTAATAAACGTTGGCTGATCCAGCCTGTGTTCAACTTTTTCTTCAAATATCTCCATGATGATCTTGCCGGCACCCATTCCCGGATCCACGGCAATGCCGTATCGCTGGGCGACGGCGGCGGCCCGTTGGCGATCTTCCAGGTCGTCTGCGGTGAGCTCAGGGCAGTGGCTGAGAATCGCCTCGTGCACCGTCATACGCTGGAAGGGCCTGGAAAAATCGTACTCCGAGCCCTGGTAGGAAATGGCAGGGCTGCCGATCACCTCAACAGCCAGGCGCCGGAACATCTCTTCGGTCAGGTCCATGAGATCCCGGTAGTCGGCATAGGCCT
>Ga0070727_10001654_pt1 | contig 23055 bp, 12 predicted proteins | sample tdAd472_FD_66722 | JGI IMG/M metagenome (GOLD analysis project Ga0070727, IMG submission 66722) | Marine sediment microbial communities from the Atlantic coast under amendment with organic carbon and nitrate - tdAd47.2 | ecosystem: Environmental > Aquatic > Marine > Coastal > Sediment | place...
CTGTTTCCGGAACCAACCATCGCTCCCGAAGTGCTGACCGAATACGCGGTTTCACAGGTTGGCTACACAACGCCGAAACGAACTTCGGTCGCGGGGCTCCTGCTGGGGTTTGCCGTTGTACTTTCCTCCGTCTCGCTGGTACTGCGTTTTCGTGAGCGGTCCGGCTGGATGTTGTGGACGATTCCCCTGCTCGCTGTTGTTGCCTCGGGGGGACTGGTGGCGGTTGGCTGGGCGGCTCGCGGAGAACCGAAGGGCCGCGTGCTGGCACAGATTGTTGAGGCCCAACCCGGCCAGACAACGGCGGCTGTCACCGAAACTCTGACGTACTACACCGACGACACGCTGCCCGTTGACGATGTGGTCACGCAGGGGTCGCCGCTGATCCCCGATCGTGCCGGCGTGGCTTCGTCGCGCTGGCGCGTGGAATGGTCGGGTGTTGACAAGTGGGCCTTGAAGGGTGTCGACCTGCCTCCCGGCGTGCGGGTTGCGACAAACCGAACGCATCTGGAATTCGACGAGCCGCTGCGGGCGACGGTGACGTTCGACGGGAATGGACTGACGGGCCGACTCGATCTGCCGCCGGAGCTTTCCGTGGAGGACGCACTGATTGGCAGCTCCTCGCGAGTGACACTCCCGGTCGCGCCGGAAGCCGACGGGGCGTTCACGGCAGGCGGCTCGGTGCTTCCGCCGGGCGAGTATCTGGCAGCGTCGCTGCTCGACAATGAACAGTCGCGGCGTCAGGCGGTTTATCGGGAAGTGTTTCGCGTCGAAAGCCGCCAGCGTCCAGCGCTGGAGACCCCGCATCTGCTGTTCTGGTCGCGGCCCGTGATGCCGGGATCGGGGCCAGGATCGGCGTCATCGATCGTTCGCGATGAAGCGGGGGCGTCGTTGTTTCTGGTGCCGCTTGAGATTCAGCGGCCCGAAGCAGGTCGCGAGATTCTGATTCCCGGTTCGTTGCTGACCTACGAGTCTGTTTCGATGACGAAGTCCGGAGGCGTTCCGTCGTACTTCAACAACCGGACCGGCGAATGGACTCGTGCTCGGAAGGCCAGCCAGATCCTGTTGCGTTTTCAGATTCCCCCCGCCGTACTGCCGGCAACGCCGACATCAGCGACGCTGACCATCAAACTGACCGCTGGCTCGCGAAACGTCACGCTTCAGCACGGCCTGCCAGAAACGTTGAGAGACTCGGGCACGCTGGAATCTCCGGTCGGGACGTTCAACATCCCGTTGGAGTTTGACGGTGGGGAAGTGCTCGACGAGCACGGCGGCCTGCATGTCCTGCTGAAAGTTGGCAACGTCGAAACCGGTGACGCTGATGAGTTGCCAACGGACTCGGGCAGTCTCGGCGACGTCAAGGACGAGTTCTGGAAAGTGGACTGGCTGTCGCTGGCACTGCGGGCGCATGTGAGCGCTGACGCTGCGGCAGGCGGTCTGCCGGTCAAAGCGAATGCCGGGACCGCGACGGATTCCAGTCGGTAACTGCACGTACTGAATAATGTTGAAAGGCAGCTTTGCATGGTCGATCAGGCTCCTGTTGTCGAGATCAGCGATCTGACAAAACGCTATGGTGAGTTCACCGCGCTCGATTCGCTGACGCTGACGGTCGATCGCGGCACGATTCTGGGATTCATCGGCCACAACGGAGCCGGCAAGACGACGACGATCCGTATTCTTGTCGGACTGGCGCGACCGACATCGGGCACGGCGCTGATCGCGGGTGCCGACTGCGTTCGGCAGGCACGCAAGGTCAAGCATCTGGTGGGCTACATGCCTGACCGGTTCGGGTCGTACAGCAACATGCGGGTGCGCGAGTATCTCGACTTTTTCGGCGCGGCGTTCGGGATCAAACGCCGAGTCAGAAGCCAGAGGATTGATGAAGTGCTCGACGTGACCGGTTCGCGCTACATGCAGGATCGCTATGTCGAAGCGCTCAGCCACGGGATGCAGCAGCGAATCGGGATCGCTCGAACACTGCTCCATCAGCCGGAAGTGCTGATCCTCGACGAGCCAGCCAACGGGCTTGATCCACAGGCACGAATTGAGATGCGGGAGATTCTGTTGAGGCTGGCGGATCTTGGGAAAACGTTGATCGTGACCAGCCACATTCTCCCGGAACTGGCTCGCATCTGTAACCAGGTGGCGATTCTGCACCGCGGAAAACTGCAGGCCTGCGGATCGCTGGAAGAAGTCACGCGACAGTTTCAACAGAATCGAATGATCGAGGTCGAGCTGGTCGGGGCTGAGGAAATCGATCGGGCCGTCGCGGTGCTCAGTGAACACAGCGACGCGACGGGAGATGTTGTGCCCTCGCCAGCGGAATCGATCGTCCGGTTCCGCACGGAGAAACGTGACACCGAACTGGGAAATGTCCTTGCGGCGCTGGTCAGCGCGAACGTGCGCGTGACTCAGTTTCGTGAGGTGGCCAGTGATCTCGAGGAGGCGTACCTCACCGTCACACGCGGAGAAGACAACGGTTCGAGTCGCGAGGCAGTGGCTGCTGCGGAACCGGTCGCCGCTGCAGGTGGGGTGACCGCAGGATCGGTGACCGCAGGATCGGAGGCGGCTCGTGCTGAGTAATCCAGTTGTCAGTCGCGAGTTGCTGGGGTTGCTGAGGACACGACGCTCGATCGCGATTCTCGCTGCCGTGGCCGTCGCGTTTTCGTTGTTGATCATTGCCCGCTGGCCATCGGACGGAGTGGTTGATCTGTCCGGTGCGACATCGCGCGACGTCTTTCGCGTCTTCGCTTATTCGCTGACAGCGGCAGTCGCGCTGCTGGTGCCGGTGTTTCCGTCGACGTCCATCGTTCAGGAAAAGCAGACAGGCACGCTGGCTCTGCTGCTGAACTCGCCGATGGGACCAGTCTCGATTTACCTGGGAAAGCTCATCGCGGCACTCGGTTTTGTCCTGCTGTTGTTGAGCGCGACGCTGCCGGCAACGGCGGCCTGCTTCACGCTCGGCGGCGTTTCTCTGTTTGATGAGGTGCTGCCGCTGTATCTCGTTCTGGCGATCACCAGCGTGCTCTTTACGACCTGGTCACTGCTGGTCAGTACCGCGGCGATGACGACCGACGGCGCGGTTCGCGGCACGTTTGGCGGCGTGCTCGTCCTGTTCCTGCTGGTCCTGTTGCCGCACTATTTTCTCGACGGATCAGAATCGAGCCTCGCCGGCATTGCGGCCATTTTGAGAAACGTTTCGCCCGTTCCGGCCATCATGGACATTGTCGGGCATGCGGATGTCGGCTCGCGGCAGCTCGTCAGTCAGAACAGCGGCGTCGCGACGTTTGCTCTGTTTGGCGGGATGCTGAGCCTGCTGTTTGCCGGGATGACCGTCGGTCGCCTCAATCAGACGCTGCTTGATCGTGCGCGATCGCAGGGGAATGTGACCGACGATCGTGCTGCCGGCGTGCGCGTGTTTCGGCGGTTGATGTTCCTGATCGACCCTCAGCGGCGAAAGACCGGCATCGGTCCGCTGACGAACCCGGTGATGGTCAAGGAGTTTCGCAGTCGCCAGTTCGGTCGTCTGCACTGGCTGCTGAGGATCGTGGGCGGCTGTGCGATTGTCTCGCTGGGGCTGGCCTTCGCGGCCACTCTGGGGTCCGAGGAATGGGGTGTGGAAACCATTGGAGGCATCATCGTCTCGATGCAGGCGGCGCTGATTGTTCTCTTCACACCATCGCTGGCGTCCGGGCTGATCAGCAGCGAACGTGAAAGCGGAAGCTGGGAACTGCTGCGCATGACGCCGCTGTCCGCCAGCCGGATTGTTCGCGGCAAGCTGCTCAGCGTGGTCTGGACGCTGCTGATCCTGCTGATGGCGTCGCTGCCTGGATACGGCGTGATGATCTGGATCAAGCCGATTCTCGAAGAGCAGATCATTCAGGTGCTGATCTGCCTGGCGATTGGTGCCGTGTTTGCGATGCTGCTGAGCGCGACCGTGAGTAGCTTTTTCGTCAGGACCGCGCCAGCCACCGTCGCGTCCTATTCGATTCTGTTGTTTCTGTGGGCCGGCAGCCTGCTGGTCTGGCTGGGCCGCGACGCTCCATTCGGGTACTCGGCGGTTCAGACGGCGCTGTCGATCAACCCGATGGCCGCAGCGCTCAGTGTGATCGGAACGCCGGGCTTTGAGTCCTACAACCTGATTCCTGTGAACTGGTGGGTAACGGGAATCGCTTCCGGCTTCCTTCTGGTAGTTCTGCTGATTCAAACCTGGCGAATCACGAAGCCCGAATAGCCGGCGCGGCAGATTGCTCAGTTGGTGCCCGCTGGAAGGCTTCGAAGACTTCGCCGTCATCCGACATTGTTCGTCGCATTAAAACTCAGTCCAAAGACCCGCGTCATGGATCGAACTCCGTATTCCCGGCTGTCGCTGAAATCCTGCCTGCTGCTGGCTGTCCTGCTGCGTCCGCTGGCCGCCCAGGAATCGCCGGACAGCGGGACGAAGCTTGCCTGGCCGCCTCAGCACACGCTGACTCCGTTCCTGTTGTATGAGGATCCGTATCTGCCGGTTCCGGCCGTCGCAAACGAATACACCGATGCCGCTCTGCCACTTCTGGAGGAAGCTTTGCAGAGTGGCAACAACGATCTGCAGCGCGACGCGGCCGTTTCCGTCACGATGCTGCATGAGGGTGGCTATCTCGACTGTTCGCCGCTCCGAAAGTCGTTGACCGACGTCCTGCTGGCCGAGGGCAGAAGTCGGTTGGTTCGAAAAGACGTCGCGCGGGCGCTTGTGGCGATCGAGGCGCGCGAATCCGCCGATGCTTTGCTGGCCGCCATCGGCCGGGATGCCGATCTGGTGCGGATCATCGAACCGTCGCTGGCCCGATGGAAACACGCTCCGGCCCTGGCAATCTGGCGCGAACGGCTGGCGAAGGCCGGTTCCGAAGCGACGTTTCTGGTCGAGTCGGCGATCAGCGCGGCCGGCCTGTCGCGCGATGAACAGTCGGCTCAGCTGCTGCAGGAGATCGTTCTGCATTCTCCGCGGGCGACGTATCGGCTGGCGGCTGCGGCTGCGCTGGGCAGCGTGCGGGATGCCGGGCTGGAGTCACTTGCCGGGCAGCTGCTGCAGGATCAGACGGATGTTCTCAGTCCGTCGTCGGGGAATCGGGCACTGCTGCATCGGTTGATGGTGGCGAAGCTCCTGCGAAATCATCACAGCGACGCGGCGCGAGGGATGCTTCTGAAGCTGGCTGCTGATCCTGATGGGGCGGTGGCGTCGGTCGCCTGGGAGTCTCTGGTTCGTTCGGCGCCGCGCGAGCTGAGACCGCTGACCGTCGAGTTTGCCTCGGCGAAGGATGCGACGGTGCGTGGTCTGGTCGTGGACGCTTTGCTGGCGACCCCCGACCGGTCGGCGGTCGAACAGCTTGGCCTGATGCTCGATGACCGCCACCGGCAGGTTCGCAACGCAGCCCGACGCGCGCTGCTGGAGATCAGTGAAACGCCCGAACTGCGGGACGCTGTGATCGCTGCCGGAGAAGCCGGTCTCCAGCGCGATTCCTGGGAGTGTCTCGAACAGAGTGCCGTCCTGCTGGGAACGCTCGATCACGAACCGGTCGCGGACCGTTGTTTCGAACTGTTGACGCATCCGCGAATGGAAACGGCTGTCGCGGCCGCCTGGGCACTGCGGAAGTTTTCGATCCCGGAAACGCTGCCGCGAATGCTCGACTTCTGCAAAGAGCTTGATGAGGCACTGGTGGCTGGCCGTGCGTATTCCAGTTCCGCGCCGACTGTCGCCGGCCATCTGTTTGAGGCGATGGGGCAGATGATTTATGAACCGGCGGACGCACTCCTGCAGATGTACATTCCGAAGGCTGGGCCGCGTCTCGTGTCGCCGATGCGGCAGTCAGCGATCGCAGCACTGGGCTGGCTCAAGGCCGGTTCCGGTGACGAACGTCTGAGCCAGCTGTTCTATCAGCGATGGCTTGATCAGAGTCCGCTGCCGATTTACGAACTGGCGAATGTTCGTTATGCCTCGATCGTTTCGATTGGACGAATCAAAGCGCCGTCGTTCGAAGCGAAGGTCCGATCGCAGTATCCCGGAGTGTCCAGCGGCAAATTGAACTACTCCGCCAAGTGGGCACTGACTCAGTTCACCGGCGAGCCGTTGGGCAAGGCCGTCAATTCGACCAAAGGCATCCCTTTGCTGCCTCTGAAACCTGTTGGCTTTCGACTCGAACGTGTGAAGGCTGAGTCCAACTCTGCTGCCGCCCCATGAACGCGCCATTCGGATATCACGGCAGAATTCTGCGGGTTGATCTCAGCGAGCAGTTGGCGTCCGCCATTGAACTTTCTGCAGAAATGCTGGGCAGGTTCGTCGGCGGAGCTGGCCTGGGAACGCGGCTGTTGCTGGAGCACTGTCCGGACGGTGTCGACCCGCTGTCTCCCGAGGCTCCTCTGCTGTTCGTGTTCAGCCCGCTGGTCGGGTCGCCACTGACAACGTCGGCCAAGTTTGCTGTGATGGCCAAGTCGCCGCTGACACAGCGGATCAACGATTCTCTGTCGTCGTCCGGATTTGCCATCGCCGGCAAGAAGACCGGTTTCGATGCGCTGTTGATCGTTGGCGCGGGTGCATCGCTGACGCATCTGATCATCGACGAGTCCTCCGTGCGGTTCGAGCCGGCAGAGACCGAACGCGGCCTGTCGAGCCGGCAGACTGAAGAGCGTCTGCGGGCAAAGATCGGAACAGACTTCAAGGTCGCCGCGATTGGTTCCGCAGGTGAGAATCTTGTTCGTTATGCCACGATCTCGAACGAAGGCCGGCATGCGGGACGAGGCGGCCTGGGCGCCGTCATGGGTTCAAAAAACCTGAAGGCCATCGCCCTGCGCGGGTCGCGGCTGGCTCAGTACGCCAGTCCGGACGAACTCACAGCTTACAGCCGCGAGCTTTCCAGAAAGTCATTCGGCCCGGCGACACAGAAGTACCGCGAGCTGGGAACCGTCAGCAATCTGCTCACGTTTAACCGGCTTGGTTCGCTGCCGACCCGCAATTTCCAGGCAGGCACATTTGAAGCCGCCACCGACCTCGCTCCCGAAACCATCAGCCAGACACACGAGCGGACTCGAGCTTCCTGCGCGGCGTGCACGATCGGCTGCGAACATATCTTTCGATCAAAATCGTCAACCGAGGCCGGCGTGCGGCTCGAGTACGAGAACCTGTTCGCACTCGGGCCCCTGTGCGGCGTCCGGGATCCGGATGTTGTTCTCGAAGCTTCCCGACTGTGTGACGAACTGGGCCTCGACACGGTGTCCGCCGGAGGCACGATTGCGTTCGCGATGGAATGCTCCGAACGCGGACTGATCGACGCTCCGGAACTGCGGTTTGGCAACGGGCCGATGTTGCTGCAGTCGGTGCGGGACATCGCAGCGCGAAGTGGTGCGTTTGGCGATCTGCTCGCGGAAGGCAGCCGGCTGGCCGCGCAGCAGATCGGACAGGGGGCCGAGCGGTTTGCCGCTCATGTGAAGGGCCTCGAAATTCCCGGCTACGAACCGCGAACGCTGCAGACGATGGCGCTGGGTCTGGCGGTCGGGACTCGTGGAGCGGATCACAATCGATCGGGTGCTTATCAGGTCGACTTTTCCGACCGTGTCGACCGTCTCAATGCCGATGTTGATGTCGTCCCGCAGGCAATCGAAACGGAGAACGAAGCCGCGCTGATGGACTCGTTGATCCTCTGCAAGTTTCTGCGCGGCGTGTTCGATGATCGCCTGGCCGAGATGGCAACCATGCTGCGGCTGACGACCGGGCTGGAACGATCCCGATCAGAAATGGTCCGCCTGGCCGACCGAATTGTGTCGGCGAAGAAGCTGTTCAACATCCGGCAGGGCTGGACTCCCGAGGAGGATACGCTGCCGGCGCGATTCTTCGAGGAACCGATCGTCGATGGGCCAGGCCGCGGAACGGTGCTCAACCGGGATCGCCTGCGTGGAATGATCCGTCGGTACAACGAATTGCGCGGCTGGTCTTCCGACGGGTGGGTTTCCGCCGAGATCGAAGCGGACGTGCTCGGCTGAGCGACCGTTCGCGCCCCGCGGTAGAAGCTGCCGCCAGTTCTTCCGGCGGCGACAATCATACTGAGAACAAGCAACGGCCAGTTCCTGGAACCGTTTCCACCTGGGCCGCTGTGCGAAGTCAGGCTCCGCAGAGTTGCTCGGACGTTTCTGCCCGGGAACCGGTCGTTGCTGATGCCGCGCGAGACGCTCCTGAGTCCGTTTCCGCCTGGGGCTCACGCTGACGAGCAGCGAATCCGCTACTCAAAACGGTGGCCTCGGTCCGTTTCTGCTCGGGAGTCGTTTGAGTGTTTTCCCGCGACTGGTTGGGGTATCGACATCACGAGCACGCCGCTGAAGACAAAAAGGAGGGTTTTCCGGTGAGGGCTTTACCTCGCGATCGGCGGCTTCTCCAGATTGCCGCAATCAGCACAGACACCCTCGTTTGATGGCTGTAGTGATCAAAGAAGACTGATCTGAAAGCATCGGGGTGACTGCTTCGTGCAGAACCCCGAGCTGCCGACCGGCCCTGCCGCTCAATTTGCAAGGGAGGCGAATACCGCGACGCGGTCAGAACTCGGAAGCTACTGCGTGTGATCACAGAGTCCCGAGGGGCGAGTCGGACTGGCCAGAGGACAGAGGTCAGTTGTCGGTGCTGTCGAGCGCTTCGTGACTGACGAGAGTCTCGGCCTGCTGCTTGCGGCGTTCAATCTGGACGCGACGCCGCTCACGAATCTGCTCGATCCGTTGCTCTTCCGTGAGTTCTTTCTCGCGACGTTCCTGAGCAATCTTCTGCTGCAGCTGGGCCAGTGAGTCGTCGCGGATCTCCACCTCGGCGAACCGATTGTTCACAGCGCCGCCGAAGGATCGCATGCCCATGACAAGGGACCCGATTGTCACTCCCGTCACGAGAGCCATTTCGGTCGACTGCGAAGAGCCGATCTCGTCATTCCAGAGGTGTTTGATCAGATCCCACATGCAGTCGGTCCGCGGCAAACGGCTTTCGAACAGTGCTGACTTCAGAAGGTCTCGACAGGGCAGTACGGCTGCGAGACATGTTGCGAGGCTGGTCTCCCCCGGTTTCCGGCTCAACCTTCCGATCGCCCCCGGACGCCGGCGATGTCCCATGGCGAGTCGCAGTTGTCGGCGTGGTCACCAAAGCGGCTGCCGGCGATTGTCGCCTTGTCGCGGTCGAACAGGCCTTCGTAGCGGTAGCTCTGGTTGATGCTGCCGAAGGCCGATGCAACGTCTTCGAGTTCCTGGTTGACGGCGAACGACACCTCGGACAGTCCGACGGTCATGCCGAGCACCAGAATCGTTGAGACCAGCACCAGTTCGGCCGAGACGATGAATCCCGCTTCGTCGGCCCAGAGTTTTGCAGCGAGAGATGCCATGTCCGTTCCCCTTGTCATGCGTCGTGAGTCAGTGACTCGTAGCCCCTCGCGGGACAGGGGACCGTAAAGCAGTCTGAATGCCAGGATTCCCGGCAGAGGCGTCTTGAACGGTTTCGGCAATCTGTAACTCGTGAAACTGTTGAGAGTTACGGAGTCTGTAAAGCTCGCCGCCAGCTGCCCGGACACCGGGTCCGGTTATGACGGGACGTTGATTGCGAGCCCTGAACTCGCCCCGCCCCGTGACCATCGATTCGTCATAAGGTCTTTGAAAACAGCAGCTTGGCGAGACGTTTCGGCATAGCGACGCGACTGATGCGTGGCCACATCGTTGCGCAGGAAACCAGGCTGGCAGGGGGGACGGGGCTGCCGCCGATCCTCACAAACAAAAAAAGGCCGGCAGTCGCAGGAGCGATTGCCGGCCCGGTTGGAATTCTGGTCAACTCAAGTGGCTGACTACTGGTTTTCGGCGGGGGTCGCTTCCGGAGTCGCGGGAGCGGCGGGCTGTTCGTCAGCTGCTGCGTCATCCTTGTCGGCACCGTCATCGTCGCCAGCTTCGCTCTGCACCTTGGCTGCCTCTTCCAGCTTGGCCTGCAGCTGTGCGATCTCGGCGTTCTTCGCCTCGACCGCTTTCTGGCTGGTGGCGAGCTGCTCGCGAACCTTGGCCAGCGTGTTTGTCAGTGCGGCAACTTCTTTCTTTGCGGCATCCGTCGCGGCTTCCGCCTTGGCGGCGGCATCCTTTGCAGCCTTGGAAGCGGCGACGGCTGTGTCGCGCTGTTTGACGGCTTCCGTCTGGGCTTTCTGTGCGACAGCGCGGGCCTTTTCGGCTTCCGCCTGAGCAGCTTCCGCCTTCTTTCGCTGTGCTTCCGCGACGGCACGAGCTTCTTCGGCCTGTTTGCGAGCGGCGTTGGCTTTCTGAGCAGCGGCCTTGTCGGCTTTCGACTGAGCTTCAGCCTTGTCGGCGCGAGCGATTGCCGTGTCGCGGGACTTGTTTGCCGCAACGAGATCAGCCTTCAGAGCCTCGATCTGAGCCAGCAGCTCCTTGTTGTGAGCTTCCGCTTTGTCGGCATCTTCGGCCCGCTGCAGAGCGTCCGAGTATGACAGCAGGAAAACCGGCGTGGCACGAACGCAGCCGTCTTCGCAGGCGACCGACTTGCAGGTTTTCTGGCATGGCTGGCAGCACTTGTCGCCGGCGCTGGCCGACAGCAGACCCGCACCGCTGATCGCGATGCACAGGGCGGTGGTGAAGAGACGTTTCATGGCGAACCTCAAATGGGAAGGAGGTGGGGTAGGCGGAAAATTCTGCCAGACCTGCGGGCTTCAGTCAGCTTTTCTGACTGGCGGTTCCGGCAGAGTGAACTCAGCTTGCGCATCATCACATCGTAGTCATCGGATCTTCAAGGTCCCGCGACCGGTTTCGATGCTGCTTTTCCCGGTTGCGGGAGAACGACCGTCAGGATGCTCAGTTCCGACCGTCGATGCCGACTGAATCGACCTTGCGGTCAACCGCACAGAACATCTGCATTGAGTTCCAGAAATTCCTTGCCCCACCGGTAATCATCCAGCAGGCCCGACGTGTCGCGACCGAGGATTGCCAGCGCGGCATAGACCGCTTCGATGGTTGCCAGGCCGCCGGTGGGATCGTCGAACAGTTTCGACGTTCTGGGATAGGCCGTCTTCAAGGCCGGCAGCGTGCGGACCGGTTGTTCCAGATAAAACGGTTCCATGCGCGCGGCCAGCCGCCATGTTCCGTCGAGAACCAGCAGTCCGTGTTCGGCGTCGTCAGCCGACAGTTCCGGCCCGCCGAGTCCCAGTCGGATGTAGCCGTCCAGTGGTTCCGGCCCGCGATCGGGAAACGTCCAGAAGACGAAATCGTCACGTCCGCGCAGTGGCTCGACCGAACACTTGCTGCGCTTCTCGCGCGGATGGACAACGATGACTGTGGGTGGCGGTGATTCGAGCATGACGTGTTGATTGAGTTGAGCAGATTCCAAACTCGCGGAATGGCGCGAGCCAGCCGGTCGATCAACGCTTCTTGACAGACTGGCGGGGCGGACGAACGATACCGTCTGAAGATCACACGGACTAACCGTCTCGACCAATGGTCACGGAAGGAGTCGTCATGAGCGGCGTGTTTCGGTTTGAGGAACTGGATGGCAGCATCGGTCTGCTGACGATCGACACCCCCGAGAAGAAGGTCAACACGCTCGGTCGCGCGGTGCTCGAAGAACTCGCTGGCATCGTCGACGACCTCGAAAAACGCGACGACCTGCAGGGCCTGCTGTTGCGGAGTGGCAAGCCCGGTCAGTTCATCGCCGGTGCCGATCTCAACGAACTCGGCGCTCTGGCCAGCGCGACGCGCGAGCAGGTGCTCGAAGCTGTCGGAGCCGGACACGAACTGTTCGCGCGACTGAGCAACCTGCCGTTCCCGACCGTCGCTCTCGTCGACGGAGCCTGCATGGGCGGCGGCACCGAACTGATTCTGTCGCTCGACGAGCGGATCGTCTCGACCGGCAAAACAAAGATCGCTCTGCCGGAAGTCAACGTCGGCCTGATTCCCGGCTGGGGCGGAACGCAACGCCTGCCGAGGTTGATCGGCATTCACGCGGCGATTGACATGATCACGTCTGGCGCCGCGCAGTCTCCGAAGCAGTGCGTCGAACGCGGCCTCGCCTTTGACGCCGTGCCTGCCGAACAGCTTCTCGAAGAAGGCCGCCGCGTCATCGGGATTCTCCGCGACGGCGATCTCTGGCAGAAGAACCGCCAGCGCCGCTCGCAGCCGCTCGGTTTGTCTGAGGACCAGCTCGCGTTTGCCGCGGCTGTTTCTGAAGGTGGCGTCCGGGCGAAAACGAAGGGTCAGTACCCGGCTCCTCTGGCGGCCCTCAAGGCGATCACGAAGGGCATCAACCTGCCGCTCGAAGACGGATTGAAAATCGAACAGGAGATCTCGCTGGAAGTTGTCGGCTCGACGATCTCGGCAAATCTGATCGGCGTCTTCTTCATGAACAATCAGGTCGCCCGCGACCCCGGCTTTGGCGGGACGAGTGCCACTCCAAAAGACGTCGCCCGCGTTGGCGTGCTCGGCACCGGCCAGATGGGCTCCGGCATCGCGACCGCTCACTGCCGCCGAGGCGTTCCGGCGACGATGGTCGACGTCGACGAACAACGCATCGGCTGGGGCATGGCCGCTGCGAAGAAGGTCATCGAGTCTCGACTGAAGATCGGTCGAGCGACGCCGCAGGACATGGCCGACATGCTCAGTCTGCTGAGCACCTCGACGTCGAAGACCGCGTTCACGGAGTGCGACGTTGTCGTTGAGGCGATCACAGAGAACGAGGAGCTGAAGACGGCGGCCTATCGCGAGCTGAACGGCGTTCTGAAGGACGGCGCGATCCTTGCCAGCAATACGTCGACGATCTCGATCACCCGCATGGCTGAATCCGCTCCGTGTCCGGAACGCTTCGTCGGGATGCACTTCTTTTATCCCGTCGATCGAATGCAGCTCGTCGAGGTTATTCGCGGTGAGAAGACCGATGACGAAACCGTCGAGACCGTCGTGACGCTGGCGAAGAAGATCGGCAAGACGCCAATCGTCATGAAGGACTGCCCCGGCTTCCTGGTCAACCGCGTTCTGCTGCCGTACATGAACGAAGCACTGCTGCTGCTGTGCGAAGGCGCGTCGATGGACGACATTGACAAAGCGTCGACGAAGTTCGGCATGCCGATGGGACCGATCGCTCTGCACGACCTGGTCGGCACCGACGTCGCTCTCTTCGCCGGGCAGGTTGTCAGCAAGGCGTACTCGGACCGCGCCGACATGTGCCCGCTGCTGGAAGACATCGTGCAGTCCGGGCGGCTGGGCAAGAAGGCCGGCAAAGGCTTCCGTCAGTACGTCGGCCCGAAAGGCAAGCCGGCGCCCGATCCGGACTTCGACGCGTTTCTGGAGCAACACCGCACGGCGTCAAACGAGTTCTCACAGGAAGAGCTGACCGACCGCCTGTTCCTGCCGATGCTGCTCGAAGCGACCCGCGTTCTCGAAGACGGCATCGTTTCCGAACCGGCGCACGTCGACCTCGGCCTGCTGCTGGGCATCGGCTTCCCGCCCTTCCGCGGCGGCATTCTGCACTGGTCCGACACCGAAGGCGCGTCAGCAATTCTCAAGCGGCTCGAACGGTACGCCGATCTTGGCAAGCGCTTCGAGCCGACCGAGCTGCTCAAGTCACAGGCGTCATCCGGTGAGCGGTTCTTCGACCTGAGCAAAGCCGCGTAGTTTACTGCGAAACCCGCGCAGCAGTTCGATCACCGATGAGATCAGACTGAGGTTCGCGATCAGAGGTAGCGAAACTCGCGCAGAGTTTCGGTCGGAATTCTGAGGAGCGATCGTGGCCGAAAGTCTGCGCGACTTTCGCTACGACACCTCGGGGCGATCTGACAACTAGTCACCCGATCACAGGTCGAACGAATTTGCGACCAGCGGTTGCTGGTGGCGCCGTTGCTTCTGGCAGACTGCCCTCGTCAACGGGCGGCGATTCAGCAATCGCGCCAACAGCGGCTCCAGCCAGAACCGCGGCCACGCGATCACGCAGCGCGAGAGACAGTCGCTCAAGCAGAACGACTTCCTGCTTAACGAGTGCCGCAACGGGGCGTCCCTTGTGAAACGCGATTCGGTTGTGAGCGAATGCGTGAACGCGACCGTGCTCAGTGATGATCCCGACCAGGTTGAGGGGATCGGCCGCGCTGAGCACAACCCACTCCGACGATTGCGGGTTTGTCCGTGTTGCCACATTCGCCTCGCCAGGCGGAGCTGCGTCACCGTTGAGGGAGCTGAGAAAGTCGTCACGGATCCGAGCACTTGTTCTCTGGGACCGCTGCGTCTTTTTACGTGAGTCGCGTCCGTTGTCCCGCAGCTCGCGCAGACGCTTCACGGTGTCCGGCAGCGCGAATTGCTCGCCCGCGACGCCCGAGATAAAGCGTCCGCCGCGCAGCTCGCCGCGAGCTTCCAGACGGCGGTAAATCTGCAGCAGCTCCCACCACCGCGGAGCACCGGCTTCCTTGTCGAGCAGCTCGCGAAAGACAACGCCCCAGCGACGCAGCAGTTGCCACGCCCATTGTTCAACGACTTCGCTGCGCGCGACCGATTCGGTTTCGGCAGACTGACTGGAGGTAGCGGAACGGCGCAAGCCGTCCGGTGACTCAGCAAGGCCTGCGGCCTGACCGGACGGCTTGCGCCGTTCCGCTACTTCGTCATCGCCGCTCGCCGTAGGTTGGGACTCCGTCCCGACAACTGCTTTTCCGATGGTCGGGTCGGAGACCCAACCTGCGGTTCGCCACAGCGACCAGCGACCGACGGAACCGCTGGCGGCGCGGCGGCGGACGAGGCCTCGGCGGCGGCTCAGCGACGACGTCGTGTTTCCCTTCTCAGCAAGCAGGCCGCGCAATCCGCCGAAACCGTCTGCCGTCAGGACGCCAGCCGTGATCAACTCGCCGAGTACGTCCTGAAACGTTCCGCCAGTCAGACCAAGCCGCTGTTGCAGGTCGGCGGCGAACGTTGCACCGGAATCGGCCAGCAACTCGACGGTCGCTTGAGCGGTTGCCGTCAGTGCGGTCTCGTCGAGCGGGCTCGCTGCCGTCAGCCAGTCCTGATCGCTGCGCAGGAAGAGCGAAACCGGAACGACGCGAGTGACACCGGACCGCGACTCGCTGTCTCGTTTCGGCGGGAAGAGCCGGCCCCAGGCAACCTCGCCACCGAGACACAACTCGTCGAGCCACTCGCTGCGATATCCGCCCAGCCGCGCCGGCAGGATGTCGCGTTCCCAGCTCGCGGCGGGAATGTCGAGCCCCTGCAGAATCGAGATCGTCTCGAACAACCCGTTGACTCCGGCGCGTCGCGAGTCGCTGGTCAGTCCGTGATGCCGGATCAGGAAGCGGAAGAACGTGTCGACCGTCACCGGCTGAATCTGTTTCCGCAACCCGTCGAGCGTCAGCCGGTGAATCCGAGACAACAGCCGTCGATGGCACCACTCGACATCATCGGACTTCGCGGCTCCCGGTCGGAACCGTCCTCGCAGAACAAGCCCTTCGCCCTCCAGCGCTTCGAGGCACGCAAACGTCTGCTCGGGCGAGAGGCCAACACGCGGCGCCGCTTCGATATGCGAAATCGGACCGCAGGTTTCGATCAGTCCTCGAACCGCCGCAATCCGCGAGTCGACGTTGTTCCAGTCGAGTCGCACGCCCGCCGGTGTTTCGATCGGTGGGTCGAGCTTCGCGTCGGGGAACATTGCCAGCACGGCGGGCAGCCGCTCGGCGGGTGCCCAGAATGTGCCGGCAGGCTCTACCGTGATCAGCAACCGCGTCGCGCGACGCTGACTAGCAAGTTGAATCAGCCAGGGACGTCGATCAGCGAGTTCGTGAACGATCTCCGCAGACGAAAGAGAGCCCCCTCTCCCCCGATCGTTGGAATCGAATTCAGAAGACGCTGCGCTTCGGGGGAGAGGGTTGGGGTGAGGGGGCTCAGTTTTCTGATGGAACTCAGAAAGCCCCCTCACCCTGACCCTCTCCCCCGCAACGATCTCTTCCCCGTATTCGTCAGCCGATCGCGGGGGAGAGGGAACCTGTGTGGCGATTCTCTCATGTGTCGTCTCTTCACTCTCCCTCTGGGAGGGTCGCGAGGAACGAGCGGGGACGCCCTGCTCTGGGCTGTTCTCTGGCCGTCCAGCGTCATCGAACTCAAAGTCCCTCCCCGCGGCTGAGACCGCGACCCTCCCAGAGGGAGGGTGAAGCAGTTCGTCTTCACGCACCAGCAGTCGTGTCAGCAGCAGGTCGTGCAGTTCGTCGGCGTTGCGGATCAGTGGCTGGGCTTCGTTGACGACCTGCTCGATTGCCAGCGGATCCAGTCGACCAAGATCGCTGGCGGATTCGATGCTCAGCGAACGCGGCGTCGAGACTGCTCGGGCCCGGCGTTCGGCGAGTTCTCCGCCGTCGAGGAACGCGTACGGATTCGAGTTCAGCAGCTCGTACGAAAACGGTGACGGTTCGCGCGTGTCGCGGGCGACGAATTCGATCTCACCCGAAGTGACCTGGCCGAGCACGTCTTCGAGACCTTCAATATCGAGTGCCTCGGTCAGGCAGTCTTCCATCGTCTGCCGCAGGAGAATGTGGTCCGGCAGTTCGAGCGGCCCCGAGACGTTCTCCTGGCAGCCGGTCAGCATCGGGAAGACGGACGTCATCAGGTCGTCCGATCGGAACCGCTGCAGAGCCGGGGGGATGCGCTTGCCCTTGTCACGTCGAGGCACCAGCAGCGCCCGGTTCATGTTCCAGCGCCAGCGAATCTGAAACATGGGAATGTAGAGGATCGCCTGCTTCAACAACTCGCGGACGTTGTCGCGGTTGAGCATCGGAAACATCGACTCCAGCGGGAAGCTGTGCTGTGGGCCGAGCGACAGGATGAAGCCTTCGTCGTCCGCCGTTGCCTGCAGCTCGAAGTCGAACGAGACGCAGAACCGCTTCCGCATTGCGAGTCCCCACGCGTGCGTGATCCGCGACCCGAACGGCGCGTGAACGACCATCTGCATCCCGCCGGTCTCATCAAAGAACCGCTCGAAGATGACCCGCTTCTGCGTCGGCACGACGCCGACGGCTGCGAGTTGAGCAGCAACGTAGTCGACGACCTGCCGCGCGGCGTGCGGTGATGTCGAGGTTTCGTCGCACAGCCGGGTGACCAGTTCGGAATGTGGAGTGCGGAATGCGGAATCAGTTTCGGTCGCGTCTTCTATTCCGCATTCCGCACTCCCCACTCCGCATTCATTCCACGTTTCCGCAACGACTGCTTCCGGTGCAGCTTTGATCGCTGCCTCGACTTCCTCCCGCAGTCGTCCGACCTCTTCGCTCAGCTCGACCGTCCGGCCCGGAGCTTCGCCGCGCCAGAAGGGAATCGTCGGCGGAGCACCACCCGCGTCGCTGACCATCACGTCGGTGCCGCGCACGCCCTCCATTCGCCACGACGTATTGCCCAGCAGAACGATCTGCCCGACATGGCTCTCGACTGCGAAGTCTTCATCGAGCGTTCCGACGACGACGTTGTCCGGCTGTGCGAGCACGCGGAACTCGGCGACTTCCGGGATCGCGCCGGCATTCGACGTTGCCGCGATGCGGGCTCCCGGTCGGGCTCGAACGCGCTTCTGCACCAGGTCATGGTGCAGGTAAACGCGGCTGCGATCCGAACGCTCGCTGAGACCTTCGCTGAGAAACCGCAGCGTCTCGTCAAAGTCTTCGCGCGACAGATTGCGGTACGGCCAGGCTCGGCCGAACAGAGCGAACAGCCCGTCCGTGTCCCACTCGCGGCAGGCAACTTCGCCGACGATTTGCTGCGCGAGCACGTCGATTCCGTTCTCCGGAATCGGCACGACGTCGAGCCGTCCCGCGCGGATGGCCCGCACCAGCGCCATGCACTCGATGAGTTCATCACGCGTCAGCGCGAACAGTCTGCCTTTCGGTGTCTTGCCCAGCGAGTGACCCGAGCGGCCGATCCGCTGCAGAAACGTCGCGATCGCTCGTGGCGACCCGATCTGAATGACGAGGTCGATGTACCCGACGTCGAGTCCCAGTTCGAGTGACGCCGTCGCGACGACCGCCTTGAGCTGTCCGTCTTTCAACCGTTGCTCGGTCCGCAACCGGATGTCGGTCGACAGCGAGCCGTGATGGCTGCCGACCTGATCCTCGCCGAGCAACTCGGTCAGTTGATGCGTGACTCGCTCAGCCATCCGCCGCGTGTTGACAAAGATCAGCGTCGCACGGTGCGAGTTAATCAGCTCGACGATCCGCTCGTTAACCTCGCCCCACTGCTCCGAGGAACAGACGGCGGAGAGTTCGCTCGGCGGGACTTCGATTGCGAGGTCGAGTTCGCGCGAATGGCCGACGTCGACGATGGTGGGAAGTGCGGAATGCGGAGTGCGGAATGCGGAATCAGCGCTGGGTGGGACGCTCTGAGGCACGCAGGGCGTGGTCGAGGCTTTGTCACTTGCGTCGTCGGTTTCTCCGCCACGCCCATCGCCTGAGGCTCTGGGCGTGCCACCCGGACCTGCGTCACTTTCGGCCCTGACCCCTTGGCTCTCAGCCGAGCCGCCAACCAGAAACCGCCCCACTCGCTCGATCGGCTTCTGCGTCGCCGACAGGCCGATGCGCTGCAGACGGCGCTCGCACAGAGCTTCGAGCCGCTCGACCGACAGTGCCAGGTGCGAGCCGCGCTTGTCGCGAATGAGCGCGTGAATCTCGTCGATGATGATCGTGTCGGCGGTCTTGAGTGCCGCGCGGCCTTTCTCGGCGGTCAGCAACAGAAACAGCGACTCGGGCGTCGTCACCAGAATGTGCGGCGGCTTGCGGACGAGCGCCGCTCGTTGTGACGACGTCGTGTCGCCGGTCCTCAGTCCGGCACGGATTTCAGCGATCGGAGCGTCAGGAAACTCAGCCGCCGCCAGCGCGTTCAACTCGGCCAGCGGCTCGGTCAGGTTGCGGTGCATGTCGTTGGACAGTGCCCGCAACGGCGAGATGTAAACAACTCGCATTCCGTCTTCGAGTCGTCCGGCGATCGCGTCCTTCAGCAGCCGATCGATCACGGCCAGGAACGCCGTCAGCGTCTTCCCACTGCCCGTAGGAGCGGCAATCAGCGTGTGCTCGCCCGCGGCAATCTGCGGCCACCCCAGCCGCTGAGGCTCCGTCGGCGCCTCAAACCGGCTGCGAAACCAGCGGTCAACCAGCGGATGAAATCCAAACTCGTGCATCAGTCACGTTTCAAAGGGCAATTCGTTATTCGAGCTATTCGTTTAACGCCCAGCCGCAGGCGCCGGCAACCTCCGACGTGCATTCACACCAGGCATTCTTCTGTCGCGGCCGACTCACCGATTACCGCCTCAGTGGTACGTCGTCCACCCGCCCCTCGGGATTCCGGCGAACGGCGACACGAACGACCAGTTCTGCTTCGGCTTGCCTTCCTTGATCGGGTTCTGCTCAACGTAAGCAATCGCTTCTTCGATCGCCTCGTCCGAATCGAGGTAGACCTTCCACTCGTGCTCGGCCCACATCCGTGGCGGACGTCTTCCTGGTTTTGCAAAGTCTCGAAGCGGATGACAACCCGCCTTGATCATTGCGGTTGTCGCCGCACCTTTCAGCAGATTAACAATCTGCTCGACTTTGTACGTGTGGCGGGCGATGACGAGATGCGCGTGCTCCGGGAGAATCGAACAGGCCCAGATCGTGTAGTTGCTGCTCGCGACCTTTTCTGCGAATCCTCGACCGATGACGGCAGCCTGTTGTCCGGTCAGTGTCACTGGTGGATAAGCGAGTGATTTGCGAGCGGCAGCTCTGGCCTGCTTCTCAGCAGGCGAGAGGTCGCGCAAAGACCGTCGCTCGTGGGACCGCGTTAGGGCGCCGAATCTGACCAGTTCCCATTTGCGGATCATTTCGGACCATGAACCCCGTGGATCGTTGGGCAGCCAGAAGCCGTAGCAGGGCAGGATGACGTGGTAGCCGTGGATCATTCGATGCTCCGATCTGACCGGTGCCAGGCCACGAATGAAGAGTGCAACCACCAATCAGCACCGGAGGTGGCCGGCGCCTTCGGCTGGGCGTTAAACGACGTCGCTCGGCAACGGTACGGCCTGCGGATCAGAGTGATATACTCCCCGCCCGGATTTGACACTCAGATTCTGACTTCGAGGACTCAATTGTGGCAGGCAAAGCGTGGGGCGGGCGGTTTCAGGAAGCGACGGATCAGCGGGTGGAGCGGTTCACGGAATCGATCAGCTTCGACAGCCGCCTCGCCGATGTCGACATCACCGGCTCGCAGGCGCACGCGACGATGCTCGCCAAAGTCGGCCTGATCAGCGACGACGAGCGCGATCAGATCGTCGCCGAACTGGAGAACATCCGCGGCGAAATCCAGCGCGGCGAGATGGAGTATCGCCAGGAACTCGAAGACATCCACATGCACATCGAGAGCCGGCTGACCGAGCGGCTGGGCGATGTCGGCCGCAAGCTGCACACCGGACGCAGCCGCAACGATCAGGTCTCGACCGACCTGAAGCTCTACACGCGAGCGGCGATCGATCACGTCGACGAACTGCTGCTCGACGTGCAGCGTGCCTTCGTCGAACGCGCCGAGCGTGACAAAGACATCGTCATGCCGGCCTACACTCACCTGCAGCGAGCGATGCCGGTACTCGCGTCGCACTACTGGCTGGCCTATGCCGAGAAGTTCGACCGCGATCGCCAGCGTCTCGCCGACTGTCGCCGCCGCGTCAACGTGTCGCCGCTGGGAGCCGCCGCGCTCGCCGGGACGTCGCTACCGATCGACCGCCACGAAACAGCAAAGCTGCTGGGCTTCGACGATGTCGCCCGCAACAGCCTCGATATCTCCAGCGACCGCGATTACATGGCCGAGTTCATCTTCAGCCTGTCGCTGATCGCGGCGCATCTGAGTGCCTGGGCGGAAGAGTGGATCATCTGGTTCTCGACCGAGTTTGGTTTCCTGAAGCTGCCCGATTCGTTCACGACCGGCTCGTCGATCATGCCGCAGAAGAAGAACCCGGACGTGCTGGAGCTGATCCGCGGCAAGACCGCTCGAGTCATGGCGGACGTCTCGCAGATCCTGATCCTGCTGAAGGGCCTGCCGATGGCCTATAACCGCGACCTCCAGGAAGACAAGCTCGCCATGTTCGACGCCCTGGACACGGTCGTCGCCTGCCTGGAACTGACGCCCGCGATGGTCACGGGAGCGGAACTCAACGTCGACCGCATCAACAGCCAGCTCGAAGACGGCTTCCTCGACGCCACCGCCCTGATGGAATACCTGATCAAGAAGGGTGTTCCGATGCGGACCGGCCACGAAACCGTCGGCACGCTCGTCGGCCAGTCCGAGAGCCAGGGACGCCGCCTCGCCGACCTGTCTCTCGAAGACCTGCAGTCCGCCTGCGACCTGATCGAGGACGACGTCTACGAAGTCCTGGGCACCATCAACGCCAACAGAGCCCTCCAAAGCTTCGGCTCCGGCGGCCGAGCCGCCGTCGAAGAACAGATCGCCCACTGGCAGGCCCGCCTGAAGTAGGGCCGGTTCCCTCCGGCACAGAGCATTGGGCCGTAGACAATCGCCGGTAGAAACCGGCCCCTACGGTCGCTGCGAATCATTGTGAATCGTTTCTTCGCTACGCACGCGACTAGAGTCGAACGCAGGTCTGTCGGCTCCGAAGTGTTCGCGTTGCAGGTTCTGCTCCAAATTGAAGGCGATGATTAGCTTGTCAATGATCGTCAGGACGACGGATAGCAGAAGTTTAAAGGCTCGCTCGGTGAATAGCCCGGCAGCTAACCCTAGGAATGCGCTCGTATAGGGATTGAGCATATAGGTTGCGCCGTCAATCTGAAGCAGCATGACACTGCGGCCACTCCGAATGGCCAAGAACGTGATTAGTCCGGCAGAAAGTCCGAGCATCAGTTCTTTACCAGTAAAAATCTTGTCAGTACGAGTGGCCGCGATGACTGAACCGATCATGCCCGCCAGGATCACGACAATTGACAGCAACAGATCGCTAGTTTGATACGGAATCCAGCTTGCCAAGGCATTCACAAGACAGGACACGAAGCCTGCAAACCGGCTCAAGGTCCGTGTATGCATGTCTCCTGTTGTCTCTTCGCTCCCTGCCAACTGTTCGCGCATCGCAACCAGCGTTCGGTTGTTGCCGTTAGCTCCAGTAGAGATCAGAAGCTGGGCATCCGCTTTTAGCTCGTGCAGCAGGGCAAGGGTTTCCCAATCGTTCGATCTGCTGTCTTCACCTGATGGCAGCGCACCACCATGAGCAATTAGCTCTCGCTGCGTTTCCTCTGCACGCGTCGACAGCACACGCACGAAATCCTGTCTTGATTGGATCTCACAGATCGCCAGTAGTGTCACAACGACTGCCGTGACCATAAAACAAATGGCAATGGCCAGCATCAGCGACTGCAGGGTCCAGAAACGATCAACGAGTGTCCTTCCTGTCAGACGCTCTGTATAGGACCGAATACGGGCGAGTTCTAACTCAAGCTGCTCAACCTCGAAGTCTCTGACTTCTTTCTCTTGCAACAGGACGCTGATACGGGATTCGAGTGACCGGCGATTTGCCTCGAGTTCTTTCAGTTTAGATTGCAAGTCCTCAACGGGAGCTTCACCCCTATACTCTGGTAACGACTGCTTGTCATTGATCGACTCATAGTCTGCTCTGAGATCGATGTACCAATTCGGAGGCTGACCGTACCACAAGTCACCCAGCGGCCCTTTTTCTGGCGGGTCTATCCTCCGACCGAGGTTCCCTGGTTTTCCAAGTTTCCGATTGAGCAGTGCATCAAAATCCGCTCGTTGGGCACGACGGACTTCTGCTGAGTGGTTACTTACATTGATGGCATGGCTGCCGGCAGTGAACGCGGCAGAGTTGTCTCCAAACACCGCAGCGGCAACCGCCGAACTCGCAGCGGCAATCGCTTGCCATTCCCGTCTGTCATGATTGCGAGCGACCACTGCGGCTTTGTTGACTCGGTGATGCGCATCAGCTGCCAAGGCTAGGAGTCTGTCCGGGTACTCGATGGCTGGCAGGGTGAGGTGCGGAGCGGTTTTCAGGGGGTGAGGTCCGCTCGTGCTTTGCGGACGCCGGAAGGCCCG
>Ga0070727_10001659_pt1 | contig 22947 bp, 18 predicted proteins | sample tdAd472_FD_66722 | JGI IMG/M metagenome (GOLD analysis project Ga0070727, IMG submission 66722) | Marine sediment microbial communities from the Atlantic coast under amendment with organic carbon and nitrate - tdAd47.2 | ecosystem: Environmental > Aquatic > Marine > Coastal > Sediment | place...
ACGCTTGTTGCCCGCAACAACCTGGCCATGCTCCTGCGGAGCCGTGGCGAGTTGCAGGCGGCCGAAGCGATGTTCCGGTCATCGCTTCCGATCATGCTTGAGACGATTGGCGATGGACACGCTTTTACCATCGCGACACGGCGAAACCTCGCCGAAACACTGATGGAGTTGAACCGAGCCGTTGAGGCGATCCCGTTCGCCGCCGCCGCCGAGACGGGCGCGTTCGCGTCGCTTGTGCCCGGTCATCCGCTGCGCGCACTCACCGTGCTGACACACGCCGATGCGGTCCATGCGGCTGGGCGAACCGAGGAGGCCCTCGGGCTCCTCAGTTCAGGAACCGAGCGATTGGGTGATTCGGTTGACGATAGCTGGGAGCAGGAAGTCGCAAGGCGTCACGAGGCTTGGGGCAATCTCTGAATGCACGCCAGCTGCATCGCCGCGTTTAACGGCGAACTAGTGGTGTTTCGGGATTTCGACGTCTAGCGTTTCCTGTGGAGACTCACTCACTCGATGTCATCCTGCAGCGGGCCAGAGAGTGCCGGCTTTGTGAGGGCGCGCTGCCCTTGGAGCCGCGTCCCGTGCTTCAGGCGTCGTCCGAAGCGCGGATCCTGATCATCGGTCAGGCACCCGGGTTGGCGGCCCACGAGACCTCGACGCCGTGGAATGACCGGAGCGGGAACCGGTTGCGCGACTGGATGGGTGTCTCGAGGAACGCGTTCTACGACCGGTCGGTCTTTGCCCTGATGCCGATGGGGTTCTGCTATCCCGGCACGGGCAAGGGCGGCGATTTCGCGCCGCGTCCGGAGTGTGCTCCGGCGTGGCACGACCGCCTGCTAGCGGGGATGCCGAAGATCGAGCTGATGGTGTATGCCGGGAGTTACTCGGTGAACCGGTACCTTCAAGGTCGGTTTCGTACGCTGACCGACGCGGTGGCGTCGTGGCGGGAACTGCTTCCTGAAGAGATCGCGCTACCCCACCCGTCGCCGCGGAATGTGCTTTGGATCAAGAAGCGTCCGTGGTTCGAGAACGAGGTGATCCCCGCGCTGCGTGAGCGGGTGCACGAGATTCTGGACGCGGGCTAGGGATCACTGGAAGTCTCTGGACATCGAGATGAGACTCGGCATGTGGTGGTCGAACTGCTCAAGGTGGTGGGCGTGCACGTGGATGACCTCGCCGGCGCGTTCGACCACGCCCTGAGCGAGCAGGATTGTGCTCAGGCGGGCAGGCTTGCGGTAGCGCTCGAAGACATCTCGCCAGACGATGAGGTTCACGATCCCGGTTTCGTCTTCGAGGGTAATGAACGTGACGCCGGACGCGGTGCTGGGGCGCTGCCTGCAAAGGACTAGCCCGGCGACGGTGACCTTTCGCTTTGAGGGGAACGCTCGCTCGTTCCGCATCCGGACGGACGGGATCACGCCGAGGCGATCGAGCCGGGGGCGGAGGAACGAGACCGGATGCGCCTTCAGCGAGAGTCCCACCGCACCGTAATCGTGGAGCACCTGCTCGGCATCGGATACGCACGGCAGACGGTTCGGCGCCGGCTCGTTCGGCTCAGACTGCTCCTCGAATAGGGGCATGGGCGTGTCCTTGAGCGGTTTGATCTCCCACAGCGCCGTCTGCCGATCGAGGCCCATCGAGCGAAACGCATCGGCCTGAGCGAGGCAGCGGAGCGCCCGCACGCTCGCGCTGGAGGCGCGCCAGAGCGATTCCACCGAACCGAACTGGCCGCACCGACGAACAGCCGATTCGATCCGCTGTGCATCCGCCTCGGGCAGTCCTTTGACCATGCGCATGCCGAGGCGGATGGCAGTGCCGCTCTCTTCGAGTGTGCAGTTCCAGCGGCTGTGATTCACATCCACCGGGCGGATCTCGACGCCGTGTTCCTGGGCATCGCGGACGATCTGGGCCGGCTGGTAGAAGCCCATCGGCTGGCTGTTGATTAGCGCGGCCGCGAACGCCGCAGGGTGGTAGTGCTTCAGCCATGCCGAGACATAGACAAGGATGGCGAAACTCGCGGCGTGGGATTCGGGGAAACCGTACTCGCTGAATCCCTTGATCTGCTCGAAGCAGCGTTCGGCGAAGTCTTTGGGGTAACCCCGGGCGATCATGCCATCGATCAGCTGCTTGCCGTACTCGTAGATAGCGTTGCCCTTGCGCTTCCAGGCGGCCATGGAGCGTCGGAGGCCGTCTGCCTGGTCCGCCGAGAAACCCGCGGCGACGATGGCGAGTTGCATGGCCTGCTCTTGGAACAGCGGCACACCGAGCGTGCGTTCCAGCGTCTCGCGGATCTCTTCGCTCGGGTAGTGCACCGCCTCCTTGCCCTCGCGGCGCCGGAGGTACGGGTGGACCATGCCGCCCTGGATCGGACCGGGGCGGACGATGGCGACCTCGATGACCAGGTCACAAAAGCAGCGAGGCTTGAGGCGCGGGAGCATCGACATCTGCGCCCGGCTCTCGATCTGGAACACACCGAGCGTGTCCGCGCGGCTGATCATGGCGTATACCGCGTCGTCGGACGCCTCGTTGGCCATGACATCGGCGATCGTCAGTCGGCCGCCGGCTTCCGCTTCGACCCCGATTTCTTCGAGGAGTTCGAAGGCTTTGCGGATGCAGGTCAGCATCCCGAGCCCGAGGCAGTCGATCTTGAGCATGCCCATCGCGTCGATGTCGTCCTTGTCCCATTCGATGACCGTGCGGTCATCCATCGAGGCGTTCTCGATCGGCACGAGTTCGCAGAGAGGGCTGCGGGTGATGACGAATCCACCAACGTGCTGGGACAGGTGTCGCGGGAAGCCGATGAGTTCGCGTGAGAGGTCGATCACGCGCCGGATCACGGGGTTGCTCGGATCGAGGCCCGCTTCTCTGGTCCTCTCGTCGCTGGCGGACTCCCCCCACCGGTCGAGGTTCTTGGCGAGCGCATCGACGCAGTCGTCGCTCAGCCCCATGGCCTTGCCAACCTCGCGGATCGCGCTCCGGCCACGGTAGCTGATGACCACGGCGGTGAGGGCGGCGTGCTCACGCCCGTACTTCTCGTAGATGTACTGGAGCACCTCCTCTCGTCGCTCGTGCTCGAAGTCGATATCGATGTCCGGTGGCTCGTTGCGCTCGCGGCTGACGAACCGCTCGAACAGCAGCTGAAACCGCGAGGGATCGACCTCGGTGATGCCGAGGCAGTAGCAGACCGCGGAGTTGGCGGCGCCGCCCCGCCCCTGACACAGGATGTCGCGGGCTCGCGCGAACCGGACAATGTCGTAGCAGGTCAGAAAGTACGGCTCGTAGCCGAGTTCCTGAATGAGGCACAGTTCGTGCTCCATCGCCCGTTGTGTTTTCTCTGGAACTGGCCCCTTGTACCGCTGCGCTGCTCCTTCATACGCGAGACGACGCAGGTATTGCGTGGGTGTGATGCCCTGCGGCGTCGCCTCGGCGGGGTACTCGTAGCGGAGTTCGTCGAGACTGAACGACGACGCGCGATCGGCGACCTCGATGGCCCGGTCTATCGCCTCGGGAAACCGGGCGAACGCCCGCCGCATCTCCTCGGGTTCCTTGAGGTGGCGTTCGGCGTTCGCTTCCAGCCGGAATCCGGCTTCCTCGATCGTGCAGCCGCTTCGGATGCAGGTCAGCACATCCTGAAGCGGGCGCCGGTCCGGTGTGTGGTAGAGAGCCCGGTTCACCGCCACCATCGGCAGGCCGGTGTGGACACAAAGATCATGGATCCGGTCGAGCACGCGATCATCGTCCTGCGCGTAAGCACGCCATGAAGCGATGGAAACGCTGCCTTCCTCGAACGCTCGGCGCAACCCCGCTATGGATTCGATGGTCTGATCGTTGATGGTTTCGGGCGGCTCGATGACGGCGAGCATGCCCTCGGCGTGTTCGAAGATGTCGTGCAGCGTGCTGTGGCACTGGCCCTTGGGGGCTCGGCGTTTGCCGATGGTCAGCAGGCGACACAGTCTCGAGTACGCCGGTCGGTCCGTCGGGTAGAGACAGACGGGAGGTCCGTCGGATGGCGTCAGGCGACAGCCGACCACGAGCGGTATGCCGCAGCGCCTGGCCTGCACATGTGCGCGGACGATGCCGGCCAGTGAGTTGGTGTCGGTCAGCGCGACGGCGTGGTAACCGAGTTCCGACGCTCGCTCGACGAGTTCTTCGGGGTGGCTGCCGCCATGCAGGAAGGTGAAGTTGCTGGTGGCGATCAGTTCGGCGTACTGATCGGAGCGGCGACGGGGCGTGCAGGGTGTGCTCGACCTGGCAGGGTGCGGGCGCAGTTTGGGGAATTCGCGATCGGGCATGGTTTTGACCTCACGCCCAGATGCCGTGTACGAACCATCGCTTACGATCGATCGCTCGCGCGAGCCAGAGCCACTGGCCCTGATCGGTGCGGACCGCGAAGTAATCACGCGTCGAGCGATGCCCTCTCCACCACTCGCCTTCGATGCGCTCGGGACCGATGCACGAGGTGATGCGGTGCTCGTCGCCGCGCCATGTCAGCCGGGAGACCGGGCCGTCGGGATTGAGCACGAGGACGGCCGCGCGTTCGGGAGGCGACAAGAGGAGGGTTGGTCGCTCGCGGGGAGTTGGATCGCTGGTGTTTCTGGATGTCGAGCCGGCGGTATCTTCGACCCATGCGCAGGCTCTCTCCGGGATGTACGACTCGCGGGGCATCGCGCGCACGACTCGGTGGTTGCCCAAATGGTTTCGCAAGGTGTCGAGCATGGCCTGAAACTGGTGATCGTCGGGTTCACGGTCCCGCGTGTCATGAAGCAGTTGATCGTGCGTGATGCGACCGATTTCAGGGGCGTGCACGCTGACGCCTTCGACGCCGAAGCCGAGATTGGCCCGCTCGACTTTCGGGCGGATCAGTTTCCAGATGCGTTGCGGATCACGGGAAGGTCGCCCGAGCGTGATCTGCGTGTGCAGAGGATCGAGATCCGAGCGGACGAGTTCGATCCTGAGGATGCGCACGCCGCATTCGCGTGTGGCGAGATCGCTGCAGAGTTCTTCAAGAAGCTGCTGCAGGATAAGTTCTACGGCTTCGAGGCGGTCGGTCGGTCCTTCGAAGGTCCGCTCTCGCCGGGCCGGTGCCGCGGGGCGGATCGGACGGATGACCTCGATGGCCTGGCCGAGGGCCTGATCCAGACGGAGCAGCGGCTGCTCGCCGAATCGCGCCGGGATGGTGGACCGCGGCAAGTCCCACAGATGGGCGATGCGATCGAGACCGATGGCGCGACACTGTGCGCAGATTTCCGGATCGATACGCAGAGACTCCAAGGGCAAGTCACGGATCGCTGTGCGAACGCCATCACCGGAGACGATGGACGTGTCGCTCGAACCGAAGCGAGCCACGGCCCACGCGCAGCCGATCGTCGGCGCGATGGTCACGCGGGCCTCGATGCTCAGCAGTCTCATGCTGTCTGCGACCGCGTGAAGCAGTGAAGCTTCTCCGGACCAGACACGATCGCACCCCGTCACGTCCAGCAGCAGGGTGTCCGGGCGTTCGGTGCTGTCGTCGACGGCGACCAATGGCGAGAACCGCTGTGCCCAGACCGCCAGACGGTGCAGGGATCTTCTACTGGTCTCGGGCTCGAACGGCGCGATACAGCCTTGGCGGGCTGGCAGCAGTGCTGTGGCCTGCACCAACGGCATCCCTGAGCGCACGCCGTGACTTTGGGCGCGCCGGCAACACTGCACGACGACCTGACGCTGGCGCTGCTTCTCGATCAGCACGATCGGTTGCTCGGAATCACGCCGTTTGCGACTGCGCCGACGGACGGTGTCGACGTGCCACCGTGTCATCCAGATCGCCATCGCGCGACGCGGGACCGACGATCGGCTCCCATCTGGCTTGGTTTCCTGATCCATGCTCGCGGCGCACACACCATCGGCGCGCCCCCCCGGCGTCGGGCTGCATCCCCTTGCAGCGCAGCAGTTCGACCGTCCATCCCTGCGTGCGGTCGTCGTGTTCCTTTGAAACTTCGGTCGTGACACGCCACCGGCTGCGCGATGCGGAAAGCACGCCTCGCTCATGGGCGGATCGCACGATCTGGATCGGTGTCCCCCCGCGCTGCCGGTTACTCTCGGCGGCGATCTGCAACCGCCGAGACTCGGCCATGGTCAGTCCGGAGCCGTCGGCGACCACCGCCCGGACACCCGGGCATCGCGCTGCCTGCTCGATCGACCAGACGAGGTCGGCGCCGGCGGATCGCGATCGCCCGGCATCGATGAAAACCGACGCGTCCAGCAGGTGCTGATCAGCAACCGTGTCGGTGTGACGGACCAGTGAAAGCGGATACGGCCAGCAGGACCGGCCGACCCAAAGCACCGGACCGGCCACCCCGCCGGGGTGATCGTCGAGTGACTGCCAGAGCAGGGCGATGAGAACCGTCAGAGGAGGCGGTCGCTCCGGTTTGCTGGGGAACCACTCGTGCAGACCAGGGGCGAGCCCGAGACGCCAGCCCTCCGATCCGGGGGCCGAATCCTTATCCAAGGTCGGATTCGCCTCGGAATCATGCGAAGCGAGGACTCGCCTCGCTTGCTGCAATCGATTGTGCTGAAGCGAGATCCTGTGTGCAGTTCGCATTTTGATAGGGTACCGTCAGCCAGAACCCTGTCAATACCCAAACGCGTAAATCTTACTCCGCGGCCCGGACCGCAATCGTTGCCTCTGGGAACGCATCGCGGAGCGTCTCCAGACCGTTTTCACCGAGGACGCACGCGGCACTCGCCAGGGCGTCGGCGACGGCCGCGCCCGGGGCGATGACCGTTGCTGCGCGGCGCTGCGTCAGACCGAGGCCGGTCTGCGGATCGATGAGGTGTGAGTAGCGGACCCCGCCGATCTCGACGAACTGCTCAAGGTCACCGGACGTTGCGATGGCCTTGTTGGAGAGGTCGATCGCCCGAGGATCGCCCAGACCGTCCTCGATCGACACCCTCCAGCCGCTCGGTTGCTCCGGTGGAGCGCCGCTCGCCAGCAGATCGCCGCCGAAGTCGATGAGGGCCGAATCGATGCAGTGTTCACGCAGCACGGTCATGGCCTCATCCATCGCTATGCCCTTGCCGATCCCGCCGAAGTCGAAGCGGACGCCAGTGGACGCAAGCCGCACGCGGCGGTTGACCGCATCGAACTCGACGAGGTGAAAACCGGCGAGGGACCGGGCATCTTCGAGCGTCTCCGGGCTGCTGAGTTGGCCCGACGCTCGGGTCTCCCGCCACAATTTGGTCAAGGTGCCGAGGGTTGGGTCGAACGCTTCGGTGCTGGCCTGATGAACCGTTCTACTCGTCTCCAGAGCACTGGCCAGATCCACCGAGACGCTATGCCAGATTCCGGCCTGTGCATCGGCCAATCGTGACACCTCCGAGTCCAGGCGATAGTCGCTGAGAACCGCTTCGAGCTCAGCGATTCTGGAAAACGCGGCTTTGCTCGCATCAATCGCGGCGGTCTCATCCGGCGCATAAAGCACGATCCGGCAGGGTGTTCCCATCAAAACCCTTGTGAAAGCGAATCGCTGACCGGTAGTCTGGGGCGTGGAAGGCGGTTCATCCACGCCAGTCCCGGAGCAGCCGATGGCAGCCAACAGAACGGAGAGAACACCGATGCTGAGAAGGCCCAGGGATCTTGCGAGTCTGATGTGCATCGTGCCGGCCTCGCTCGTTCTCGCGGCGTCCGCTCAGGTGACAGCGCCGGCTACTCATACCGTTCGCGTTCCGGGCACCACCGTTGAGTTCACGCTCGTTCGGTGCGATCTGGATCCCGCAGCCGACTCCGAACAGCCGCTCTGGGTGCTTCAGACGGAAGTGCCGTGGGAACTGTACGACATCTTCGTCTACCGGCTCGACGAAGCAGACGCTGAACCCGATACCGACGGCATCGCGCGTCCGAGCAAACCCTATGTCCCGCCGGATCGCGGCTTCGGGCACGACGGGTACCCGGCGATGGGCATGACACACACCGCCGCCGAGGCGTTCTGCGAGTGGCTGTCGGAGTCGACCGGGCTGACGATTCGGCTGCCGACCGAACGCGAGTGGACCGTTTTCGCAGGCCACGCCGACGCGTCGCTCGACGAGGTCGCCTGGCACGCCGGGAATGCGGACTTCACGACGCACCCGGTCGGGCGCAAGATCGCCAACCCCCACGGCCTGCACGACACTCTCGGCAACGTGGCTGAATGGGTAAGCGCGGATTCGCGCCGACCGATCGCGATGGGCGGCAGCTACCGCGATCCGGCAGACCAATGCACGGCAGCATCGAAACAGCAGCAAGAGCGCTCATGGAACGCGAGCGATCCGCAGATCCCCAAGAGCCAGTGGTGGCTCGCAGACTGCAGTTGGGTCGGATTCCGGTTCGTCACGGAGTCCGTTGAGCCCGTAGCAGAGGAGCAACAGGATGATGAGTGATCGACACTGGACACGCCGGCAATTCAACGCCGCGAGCCTTGCGATCGGCGCTGCAGGCCTGCTCGGATCGAGCGCATCGCTGCTCGCCCGTCCGACGCGATCCCTCCGCGATGACCAGCAACTGCTGCGGGTCGGGGTCATCGGTTGCGGCGGTCGCGGCACAGGCGCGGTGATCCAGGCCCTCAGCGCCGACCCGAACGCTGTGCTCTGGTCGATGGGCGATCTGTATCGAGAACGCCTGACACCGTGCATGGAAGCCGCGAAGAGCAACATCGCCGAATACGCCGACGACCCGGAGGCAACGCTCAAGCACCAGTTCCGCGTGACGCCGGAGCGCCTGTTCGACGGCTTCGACTGCTACGAGAAAGTCATCGCCTCCGGTGTCGACGTCGTCCTGCTGACTACGCCGCCCGGGTTCAGGCCTCAGCACCTCCGAGCCGCCATCGATGCGAACAAGCACGTCTTCTGCGAGAAACCGGTCGCGGTGGACGGCAGCGGAGTTCGCTCGGTGCTTGAGTCGGCCCGTATCGCAAAGGAGAAGGGCCTCGCCGTGATGTCCGGGTTCTGCTGGCGGTACCAGGACCAGGTCCGTGAAACGTTCGCGCGCCTCCGCGAGGGCGGCATCGGCGATATCCGAGCGATCCAGACCACGTACAACACCACCGGCTGGATCAAGCCCAAGCCCCGCAAGGCCGAATGGTCCGACGCCGAGTTCATGACGCGCAACTGGCACTACTTCCACCCACTCTCGGGTGACCACATCGTCGAACAGGCGGTGCACGCCATCGACTGGCAGGCCTGGGCGATGCGCGATGCCCCTCCCGTCCGGTGCTGGGCCGTGGGCGGGCGACAGGCCAGGCCCGATGTTCCGGAGACCGGCAATGTGTACGACCACTTCTCCGTGACCTACGAGTACGAGGACGGCGTGCGTGGGTACCACATGTGTCGCCACTGGGAGAACACACCCTCGGACAACTCGGCGATGTTCATGGGATCCGAAGGCGTTTGCACGATGCAACCCTGGCAGCAGAATCACACCATCGATGGCGCGAAGCCATGGCGCGGTACCGCACCGTCAAATGACATGTACCAGCGTGAGCACGATGTTCTGTTCAAGTCCATCCGGGACGGCAAGCCGGTGGACGACGGTGTCTTTATGGCGCACTCCACCCTGCTCGCGATCATGGCCCGCGATGCCGCGTATACCGGTCGGATCGTGACGTGGGATGATGCCCTGAACGACTCCGCGGATCTGCACGCCGAGCCATGGGCTTTCGGCTCACGCGCCATTCCTGGCATGGCTATACCCGGACGGAGCGAAACCTGATGAGCACCGGAGTATCTCGACGCGAGTTCCTCGGGCATGTCGCGCTCGGCGCGACCGCCGCTTGCATTCCGGGAACGGTTGCCTTCGGCGCCGGCAGACGACCAGAACCACCCTCTCCGATTTCTATGGCCCTCAAGATCGGCATGATCACAGGCGGCGCCACTCTGCGCGAGAAGTTTGAGATCGCGCGCGATGCTGGCTTCGCCGGAGTCGAACTCGACAGCCCGGGGCCGTATGAACCCGATGATGTACTTGATGCTCAGCGCGAGACGGGCCTCGATGTCCACGGCGTCGTCCTCTCCACGCACTGGTCCAAACCGTTCAATCACCCCGATCAGTCTGTCCGCGATGAGGCGAGAGTGGCACTGCAGCGGGCGATCCGCGACTGCCATGCGTTCGAAGCCACTACCGTGCTGGTCGTCCCCGCGGTCGTGAATCAGACCATGGCGTACGCGCAGGCGTACACCCTATCACAGGAAGCCATGCGAGCGTCTGCCGACCTCGCGGACGAGCTCGGCGTGCAGATCGCCTTCGAGAACGTCTGGAATAACTTCCTGCTCAGCCCGCTCGAAGCAGCGCGGTACTGCGATGAACTGAACGACGGCCGCGGTCGACGCACGTTCGGATGGTACTTCGATATCGGAAACGTGGTGAACTTTGGTTGGCCCGAGCAGTGGATCAAAACACTCGGCGAGCGGATTCTGAAGCTCGACGTCAAGGAGTTCAGCCGCAAACGCCGTGACGATGAAGGCCTCTGGAAGGGATTCGGAGTCGAGATCGGCGAGGGAGACGTCGGCTGGGAACGAGTGCGCGAAGCGCTGCAATCCATTGGCTATTCCGGCTGGGCGACGGCCGAGGTCGGCGGCGGCGATTCAGAACGACTAACCGACATCTCGCGCCGTATGCGCGGCGTGTTCGGCACAGACGGAGGATGACATGAGCATCACCAGACGCGAATTCATGAAGACCGCCGCCGTGACCGGGGTCGGCGCGGCAACATTTCCAGCGTTCGGGGGGGCGTGGCATCGCTCCAACGACGAAACCATCCGCGTCGGCGTCATCGGTTGCGGCGGACGGGGCACGGGTGCGGCGATCAACTCGCTCGAAGCGCACGAATCCACGCGGATCGTCGCCATGGCCGATCTTTTCGAGGATCGACTCAACGGGTCGCTCGGCTGGCTGAAGAACGAGGATGAACTGGCCGAACGCGTCGACGTCGGGGACCGCCGGTTCACCGGATTCGATGCCTACAAGCAGCTGCTCGCGCTCGACGAAGTTGACCTTGTCATCCTCGCGACCCCGCCCGGCTTCCGACCGATTCACTTCGGCGCCGCGATCGACGCGAGAAAGCATGTTTTCCTTGAGAAGCCGGTCGCTGTCGATCCGGCGGGCGTTCGAGCGGTGATCGAGGCATCGCGCCGTGCTGACCAACAGCGCCTATCGGTCGTGACAGGCACGCAACGCCGTCACGAACCGAGTTACTTGCAGGCGATCGAGCAGATCCGAAGCGGCAGCATCGGCGATGTCCATTCCGCGCGTTGCGCGTGGAATCAGGGCGGGCTGTGGGTGCACGATCGCAAGCCCGAGTACACCGACATGGAGTGGCAGTGTCGCAACTGGCTCTATTTCTGCTGGCTCTCCGGTGACCATATCGTCGAACAGCACGTGCATAACCTCGACGTGATCAACTGGGTGATGGGAGGTCCGCCGGAGCGAGCCTACGGCATGGGTGGTCGTCAGGTACGGACGGATGAGAAGTACGGCGACATCTTCGATCACTTCGCCGTCGAGTACGAATACGCCGGCGGCCGCCGCTGCCTGAGTTTCTGTCGACAGCAGGACGGGACCGACGGTCGCGTGGAAGAGTCTGTCTTCGGCACCCAAGGCACACTCACGACGCGCCCCGGTTTCGCGGTGATCGATGGCAAAGCCCGTTGGCGGTTCACCGGCAACAACGGAAACCCGTATGTGCACGAGCACGTCAATCTGATCCGCTCCGTTCGTGGCGACGGTCCGTACCTCAACGAAGCGAAGCGGGTCGCCGAGTCCACGCTCACGGCCATAATGGGCCGCATCAGCGCTTACACCGGCAAGGCGGTGACGTGGGATCAGGCCATGTCCTCGCAACTCGATATCGTGCCGGCCGAGTTTGCCTTCGGCGATCGACCCACGCCGGAAGTGCCCGTCCCGGGACGCACTCCCCTCATCTGACCTCGCGAGAAGGAATCAACCCAATGGACCGTCGTATGTTCATGGCATCGGCCGGCGCAGCGAGCCTCGCGGCCATGGCCCCCGCCCTCAGCGGCGAGGGTTCGCGTCAACGCGAGTCAGGTCGCTCGTTCACCCTTCGCTACGCACCACACTTCGGGATGTTCCGCCATCTCGCGGGAGATGATCCGGTCGCACAGCTGGAGTTCGCGGCGTCTGAGGGCTTCAGCGCATGGGAAGACAACGGCATGGCCGGCCGGTCGGCCGAAGATCAGGTGCGGCTCTCGAAGGCCATGGAGCGCCTGGCCATCACCATGGGAGTGTTCGTCCTGAACCCCGGCACGGCATGGGGCCCGCACTTCTCACGCGGCAACGCGGACGACCTCAAAAGGTTCCTCTCCGAGACTCGAAACGCAGTCGATGTCGCCAAACGGGTGAATGCCACATGGATGACGGTGGTGCTCGGAACGCGCGAAGCGCGGCTCCCTCTCGGCTACCAAACCGCGTACGCGATCGACGCCCTCCGCCGCGCCTGCGACATCCTCGAGCCGCACGGCCTCGTCATGGTTCTCGAACCACTCAACCCGCGCGATCATCCGAACATGCTGCTTGCCGAGATGGGCCATGCGTACGAGATCTGTCGAGGTGTGGACAGCACATCTTGCAAGATTCTGTGCGATGTCTACCACCAGCAGGCCACCGAGGGGAACCTGCTCGACAATATCCGGCGATCATGGGACGAGATCGCGTACTTCCAGGTCGGCGACAACCCCGGCCGTCGGGAGCCGACAACCGGCGAGATCAATTACAAACGGATCTTCGCCGAACTGCACAGCCGCGGATTCGAGGGAATCATCGGGATGGAACACGGGAACGCTGGTGCGGGCCCCGACGGTGAACGCGCTGTGATCAACGCGTATCGTGGTTGCGACCCGCGCGGCGACGAGTGAATCGTCGCGTCAGGGGCAGGCCTGCCCGAACTGCGACAGCACAGCGTTCAGATCGATCAGATTCACCAGCCCGTCATCGTTCGTGTCACCGGCAGTTGTCGCCAGCCCGAAGTTGCTGAGGACGAGGTTGAGATCAGGAAGGCTGATTGTCCCATCACCGCTGACATCAGCCGGGCACGGATTCGGCTCGCCGATGCACCCGCCCCATGTCGCCAGATAGTCGGCGGGCTCGCCGCCGGCCTCGGTGAACATGCCGCCCGCGAATAGCGCGGGGCTGCCGCCGAGGACCCACGGCGTGAGCGTCCAGATATCGTCGTCGGTTCCGAAGTCAAGGTCCCGCCAGATTGTTCCGTCCCATCGGCCGGCAAACCACATCGCCAATCCACCGGCGATCTCGAAATCACCCGCGATGTGGATCTGCGGGCCTTCTCCGCTGTCGAACAGTGTCATCGCGCGAATGCGTTGGTTGGTCCCGCCGCCGACTTCTTCGAGTGACGCCCCATCCCAGCGCACGATCCGCTTTCCCGGGAAGCCGAAAGCGATCGTGAACTGTCCGGCTATGAACATCGCCTCACCGTTACCATCGTCGTGGACGATTATCTTCTCGATGCGGCTGTTGAAACCGTACTCGTCGTCGAATTCCACGCGCTCCCAATTCGTGCCGTCCCACCGAACGAGCCGTTTGATCTCAACGCCGCCGACCGTGGTGAAGTCTCCGCCGATGTAGAACGCCTCGCCGGTACCGTCGTCGAAGGTCACGAACGTACGCGGCGCACCGTTGAACCCGGGGCCAAACGCCTGCCACTGCGCGCCGTCCCACGCAGCCAGCGACAACGCCTGCTCGCCCCCGGCCTGGGTGAAATTGCCACCGACGAGAAGGAGCGGCGTGCCACCATTGTTGTACGTACCAAACCCACGGACGGTGCCGTTCAGTCCTTGCCCGAGTGGCTGCCAGTTGCTGCCATCCCACTTGGCGATGTGCTGGAGCTCTGTGTCGCCGCTCATCGTGAAGGAACCACCCACAAACAGGGCATCGCCGCCCCCATCGTCGAAGACACCGAGAGCGGTCACCTCGCCGTTCAAACCCTCTCCCAGCGCGTGCCACGTCTCGCCATCCCAGCGTGCTACGTTCAGCGCCGGCAGTTCGCCGATGTTCGCGAAGATGCCCCCCACGAACAGCGATTCGCCGTTCCCGTCATCGAAGACCAGCGAGGTGAACACCCAACCGTCCGGTGACTCGGTCAACGTGCTCCACTGGGGGTCACATTCGCCCGCCCGTGCCGGGAGGACCATGCTCGATAGCGCTACGAGGACACCGAGGGCGACGGCAAAACGACTGAACAGCGACATGGCACTCCTCCGATCCCGCATCAAAGCGGAATTCACATGCTACGTATTCATCGCCAATTGCCAAGCGAATTCTGGGAGGATTCAGACGATCGAGGCCGATTCGAAGTATTTGCCCCAACATGGAGCCAGCCGGTCGATCTCGCCGCCCCGGATCTTGTCCTTGTCGGTCCAGATCGCCAGCCGCAGGGCATCGTGAGCGGGGCACTCGACGCCCTCGAGTTCATCGGCCCGGCTGAGAGCTGCCTCGATAAGTCCGAAGGCGGCCTCTGAGGCCTGCTCAAGGTTCGCCATGATCTCCTCGATCAGCGAAGACGAATCGCCCTGTGCCGGGTCGCCGGTCCGCCAGCAGTCATAGTCGGTGGGCAAGCCGATCAGCGCCAGCGGCAACTCCGCCTCGCGGGCCAGCCGCGCCTCGGGCATGGCGGTCATCCCGACAAGATCGCCACCCATCGTGCGATGCATGTGCGACTCGGCCCGCGTTGAAAAACTCGGTCCCTCAATGCAGACATACGTGCCGCGTTCGTGCAGAGCCGTTTCGAGTCCGGTCGCCGAATCCAGCAGCCATTTCCGCATGACGGGGCAGAACGGATCCGCGAATTCCACATGCACCGCCGCGTCATCGAAGAATGTGCGGGCGCGAGTCGCGGTGCGATCGATCACCTGATCGCAGAGGACCAGATCTCCGGGTTTGATGTCCTCACGCAGCGAGCCCGTCGCGCCGGTCGAGATCAGATGAGTTGCGCCTATCTCCTTCAAAGCAAAGATGTTTGCCCGGTACGGAAGACGGTGCGGCGGGATCTTGTGCCCGACGCCGTGGCGGTTGAGCAAGAGCACGCTCACTTCGTTACCGCCAACGGTCCGGACCGTGCCCTCGACGATCTCCGCCGAAGGCCAGCCAAACGGCGTATCCGGGCGATGGCACGAAATGCCCTCCGGCTCCATGCGATTCATGAGTCGCTCGCCGATGCCCGTCCCGCCGATGATGCCGATTTTCATGACCGAATCCTAACGGACAGCCCGGATCTCGGGCTACCTCTCGTTCTGCCAGTTCGCGAGCCGGACGAGATCCGCGACTGCGAGTTGCTCCGGGCGCAAGTGCGCCTCGATCCCATCCGGGAACGCTCGGTCCCGCCCGAGAACCGCGCCGATCTGCTTTCGGCGCTGCGTAAAGAGCGTGCGACAGAGCATAGCCAACGCCTCGTACTCCTCCTCGCTCGGGCGCTGGGCTTCGGGACGCGGGCGGATCGCGAGCATCTCGCTCACCACTTTTGGCCGGGGCCAGAAGCACTGTCCGGGGAGCGTTGCGATCCTCTCCGGCACGGCACAGGCCTGCACGAGCACGCTGAGCTCGCTGTAGTCCCGCGTTCCCGGAACCGCTCTTACCCGCTCGGCGACCTCACGCTGCACCGTTACGAACTGTCCGAGGCAATGCCGATCGCGCGCCATGTGAATCATGAGCGGGCTCGATGCGCCGTACGGCAGGTTCGCAACCAGCCGGAACGCACGCCCTCCGAGCGCCTCTCGGAGATCGGCGTTCAGCATGGACTTCCGTTCCAGGCAGTCGCCGTGGATCAGGCGGAGCCGCCCGTGTTCCAACGCTCCGGCGAACCGGTCTCGGAGCAGGCCGACGAGGCCATCGTCGAGTTCGCAGGCGACCACTTCAGCGCCCGCTTCGAGCAGTTCCTCGGTGAGCGTTCCGGTCCCAGGGCCGATCTCCAGAACCAGGTCACCGGTCGCGACTCCCGATGCTCGCACAAGATTGCTGATCAGGTTCTGGTCGATCAGGAAATTCTGACCCAGCGACTTTTTCGGGGTGAGACCGTGCGCTTCAAGCAGTGATCGGATCTCAGCGAGCGTTTGCACGGCTAGTTGTTCTCCGCGCCGTCAGCAACGATTACGGTCCGTTCGGCCACAATGTCGTCCTCCGTACCAAACTCGGTATCGGGGCCAGCGCTGCGAACGCTGAGGATCCTCGCCCCGCCGGGATCGGTGCGGGAGTCAAACACGAACCCCGTCCCCCACTGGTCTTTGCCCTGCGAAGTCTCGAGTCGCTCCAGCGATGCGAGATCGGCGTAGCCCGAGGGAGCAACTCCGGCTTCGCGTTGGTACTCCGCGGCGAGATCGGCCAGATCGTCGATCTGACGCTCAGTTACACCAATGAGCATGCTCTCGTGTTGCGCCACGATGAAAGGCCTGAGGACTGTGTTCCCCAGAATGACAACGAGCAGCACACCAGCAAGGATTCCACCGATGATCATCAGCGCGCGACGACGGTCGTCCGCGTCGTTGGCGGCCCCCGGCTTCCGCGCCTTATCGGGACGGTCGTCGATCGCGACTCCGAGGGGTACTTCGGGACGCTCGGTCTGATCATGAGGGTCTTCCGGCTTCATCCGTTGCACGATGCTACCACTCCCCAGTCAATATCCGCTCGATCGCGTGGGCGACGCCATCGTCGGCGTGGTGCAGGGTCTGGCGCTGCGCCGCTTTCGCAACCTGCGGGATGGCGTTCCCCATCGCGATGCCCAGACCGGCCCCGTCGATCATCGCAAGGTCGTTGATCTCGTCACCGATCGCCGCAACACGGGCTCTCGGGATGCCCTGCTCAAGCGCCAAACGGTGAATCGCCGTCCACTTGCTCACCTGCGCGTCGAAGACCTCGAGCAGGTGGATGTTCTCGTCCTTTCCCACAAGCGGACGCCCGTCGGGACCGACGCGGTCCTCGACGCTCGATACGGCGGCGAACGCGTGAATCACGGCACGACGACCAAAGCGTTCCCGCACTGCGTCGGACATCTGGCACATCGTGTCGGTTCCGGCGGCGAAGCCGACCCGTACCGTATGCTCTGGATGCTCGTCCTCCGCCAGAGAGGACACGAACCGGACCTCAACGGGCATGTGCTCAAACCACCACTGCGTCGGCGGCTCGACCGGGCCGGAGTTGATCACCAGATAGTCGAATCCCGCCGCGTCAAAGTCCTTCAGTAGAAGGGGCGCGCGTCCCAACTCGGCGAACAGTTCGCAGAGTTCGCTCGCGAGAGACTCTCCCAACGGCCAGCGGTGCATTGTCCGATCACGACTGGCGTCTACGATCATCGCACCACCCGAGACGACGACGGGAGCGATCGATCGACCGGCCGCGATACGATCGGCGCGGATCGCGTCGATGGCTTCGCCGGATTCGCGATACCCCCGACCGGTGCAGAGCACCACCTCGATACCCGCCCGTCGGGCCTTGTCCACGGCATCGATGTTGGCCTGCGAAACGGCGCCGTCCGGTCCAAGCAGCGTTCCGTCAAGATCGAGGGCGAGGATGTCGTACTTCGGGCTCGGCATGAGAGGCAAAGACTAGCACCCGATACAACGAATCAGGCGGTCGCGCAGGGGAATTTGTTCGACTCCCCCCGGACCGTCTGCTACTTTGTAGAGGCCGTTTCGGAAGGAGGCACGCCGGTTGACCGAGGAGCCACAGAAGCCCGGAAGCTCCCTCGGCCCAGCGCTGCTCCCGCAGCTCAACGAGGCCTGCGAGAATCGCCTTCGCGATGTTCGATGGTTCCGGACCGACTGGCAACGAGGCGGTGCAGCGACGGCGTACGGCACGCTGGACGGCCGATCACCGAGCGAAGTCCCGCGCGATGTCGTGATCAAGTTTCCCATCGGCCCCCGCGAGTATCGTGTGCTGGTCGGTTTGGGAGCAGTGGCCGCACCGACGCCTCGGATCGCGTACCACGGCACCGAACTCGGATCCTTCGACATGGCATGGGTCGTCATGGAGCGGATGCACGGTGAGCCGCTGAAGTCGGACCCGTCGAAACACACCTTCCGTCTGTGCGCAGGCGCGCTCGCGCGGTTCTACCGCTGTGCCGAGCGGTGTTGGCCGCTCCAAGAGCACGAGACGACGGCAGACTGGCCCGACCTGATCAGCAAGGCCCGCGAGTCGGCCAAAGTCAACGCGATTCCCGACGCCCAGCGGTGGTCCAACACGATCCACCAGGTCCAGCGCGTGCTCGACCGCCTGCTCATCAAATGGCACACGAGACCCGTGAACGCCTGGTGTCACGGCGACCTGCACCTCGCCAACCTCATGCTCAGGTCGGCTGACTCGCCTTGGCGTGACGGACCCCCTGATGACGCGGCACCCGAAGCAATTCTGTTCGACTTCGCGGGCGTCCGTTGCGGGCATTGGATCGAGGACGCGGTGTACCTCGAGCGCCAATACTGGGCGAACCGCGATGTCATGAAGAAGGTGAAACCGGTGTCGTTGATCGCAAGAGCCCGAAAAGACGCGGGTCTGCCGACGGACGATTACACGCAGCTCGCCTGCATCCGCCGGATCTTGCTGGCGTCGTGCGTGCCCGCGTTTCTCGACCGGGAAGGCCACCCGACCTACCTCGCCGCGGCGCTGGACACGCTCGAACACCAGCTCGAACTGCTGTCGCTCTGATTCAGAAAAGGTCGAAACTCTCCATCGCGCCCTCGTTCTCCGGCGTCTCGAGCAATTCCATAAGTGACCAGTGATCGTGCCATTCGACATGACCGTCGGCGAAGCCGACCGCGGTCTCACCGATGAACTCGAGCGCCGAACGATCGATGGCGACGATCACATCGGACGCGAACTCTGGCATCTCTCTGAGGTCCGAACGAAGCACGATATCCGGGCGTCCGTCCATCATCGCGCCGAACGGCGATTGAACCGCTGCGGAGTCGAGGAACTCTGACTCCACGAGGTCCTGCACCGACGACGGGAAACGCCCGTCATTCTCTTCGGCGTACATCACGGCAGCCACCAATACCTGACGAACCTGCGAGGACGAAGCCGCCTGTTTCGCGGTGCTCCTCGCCTCAACAACGGCTATCGGAGCGGACGAGGCACCCCCGGCGATCATCATCGGCAGGAACTGCCCTGCGGCAGCGCCGAGGTTCGCGCGACCGAACCCGGCCGCCAACTGCACGGTGACCGAGCGGTCGGCGGTCGCGGTGACAACAAGGTCCTCGCCGTCCCAGCGGGTCACGGACACCGTCGGAACCACGCCTTCCATCAGTTCGTTGTACGAAGGCATCATGATGCCTCGCTCGTACGGCTCGCGATCGCTGGAAGGTGATCGAACGCCGTTTACCAGCGCCGCGACGACGTGGTTCATCGTGCCGTAGCCGCGCCGGGCGTAGCGCTCGGTGTCCATGAAGCTAAATCCCGCGATGCCATCGAGAGAACCGCCGACGAAGTCGAGCAACCCTTCTCGATCGACGATCGATCGGTCCGCAGAGGCTTGTCGAATCGCCGCCATCAGCGAGGGGATCGACATCGCGAGATAGACCCGATCGCCGTGAATCGCGAGCGTCGGCTCGGCGGGGAGCGGCAAGCCCGGCGAAGTCAGGCTGTACATCGTCATGCCCGCAGACTCGCTGGATCGCACGCGGACGTACCCGTTGCCTTCCTGCGCGCCGAGCGCGTTGGCTTTCCCAACCGCCGTGGCCAGCGCCTGCTCGAAGGTGGCACGATCCCGAAGGGTGACGCTCATTATCGCCGAGGAGAACTCGCCACCGCCGGTGGAATCCGACTGGTAGTACACCCAGACATCGCCGATGCTTCGAACGAACGCCTCGATCGTCGCGGGGTCGATCTCGGCTTCCTCACGCATTCCTCGCTCGAAGTCGTCCCACACATCCAGCGATTCCATCACGCGCCGGGCCACGCCGAGCGTTTTGGAGGCGTCGTACAGACCGAGCGATGCGACCGTCGCGTCCTCCGGGACGATCGCAAAATCCGCAACCGAGAGCGACCGCTCGGGATCGATCGCGAACAAACGAGCCGAACGCGCCGCGCCGGTCATACGGACAGTCGCGTGTGAGAGAGAGTCGTCATGACCGATGGCCATGTCAAAGCGGGTCGCGTCCCAGCCGACCAGTCCCGCCTCCATCAGGAGTTCGCCGACGACGGGCGGAGCCATGCCGATCGGCATCCCGATCACCGGAGTCAGTTGCCCGAGATCGAACCGAAGCCCGAACGTCTGCGTCGCCCCCTCGGGGAGCTCCGCGTAGCGGGCGGTCATATCCGGCATCTTGCCGTCTTCGGTGCTGAGGAACATGACCGGGCTGCCGTTCGCTCGCTTGGCGCCGAAAAACACCGGGATCGCCGGTGTATCCGCAATGAACACTCCGGGCTCGTCAGCCATCTGAAAGTCGATCGGCGCATCACGAAGCGCGTTGCGGAACACGCCAACCGCGTTCGACGCGCTCGTCAGGTCCGTCGCTGTCGCGGCCCAACGCACATCGACCGGCACGGACTGCTCACGCAGGCGGTTCAAGTTCAGACGGAGTTCGAAAGACTGCGGTCGCGAGAGCACTTCCCATGCCGAGTCAAGAAAATCCGCCGGGATCTCGTCGGCTTCATCCATCCCGAGGCGCGAGAGTTCCGCCGGGAGCTCGGAGAGCCGCGGCCCGACCAGCCGCAGTAAGTCGCGTAGTGCACGGTCCTTGTCAGAACTCAGCCAGCCCTCCAAGCCGGCCGAGTTAATTGCCACCACGGGCGGCGCGGACTCAGCGTCCTGCCGATTATCTTGAGCGGGCGCGAGCGGTGTTGAAACGACGGCAGCGACGCAGGCCACGGACGCCAACGAACGTGTACGAAGCGGTCTCATGGTTCTCCTCCTCAGGGACCGGGGAATCGATTGGTCGAGCAAAGGGTGACGGTCAGACACCCGCTCCAATGATGTTGATTCCGCAATCGACGTAGATATTTTCACCGGTGATGCCGGCGGACAGGTCGGAAACCAGAAAAGCCGCGGTGCCGCCGACATCTGAGCCCTCGACGTTGCGGCGCAGGGGGGCGTGCTTGGGGGTTTCGTCGAGCATCGCATCGATCCCACCGACGGCAGAAGCCGCCAGAGTACGCAGCGGGCCCCCTGAAATGGTGTTCACTCTGATCCCGGACTCACCGAGCTCCGCCGCCAGATACCGGCTCGTGCACTCGAGGGCTGCCTTCGCTACCCCCATGACGTTGTAGCCGCTCACGACCTTCTCCGAGCCGTAGTACGACATGCCGAGGATCGAGCCGCCGGGATCGGGCTTCGCATCCGAAGTCTTTTCCATCAGCGGCTTCGCCCGCTGCGCGAACGCGCTGAGCGTGTAGGCCGAGATGTCGATGGCCGAAAGGTACGCCTGACGCGGCGTCTTGTTGAACATCCCCGGACGCAGCCATTCGCGATCGGCGAATGCGATCGAATGGATCACAAAGTCGAGCCGTTCGAAGTCCGAGGCGTACTTGTCGAATGCCTTGTCGATCGAGTCGTCGTCTGCGGCATCACACTCGCACAGCCACGGGTCGGAGATACCGAGTTTCTCGACCGCTTTGGACGTGCGGCGTTCGTTCTTGTCACCCGGCAGATGCCCGAACGCGCAAGTCGCGCCGTGCTCAACGAGTGCGGCGGCGATGTGTGTCGCGTATGAACGGTCATTCGCGACGCCGAAGACGAGACCGGTCTTGCCGGCGAGAAGTGATGACATGAAAGAGATTCCTCGCGATCGGGAGAAGTGTGACTAACGCGTCCAGTCAAGGACTATGTTCCCAAACTGTTCCTGTGCTTCGAGACGCGCCCAGGCGCTCCGGGCATCGTTCCAGGCAAACACCTTGTCAACGACGGGACGAAGGTGACCGGCGTTGAGCAAAGCGACGACCTCTCGGAACTCGTTCGGCGTTCCCATCGTCGAGCCAAGGATCCGCAACTGATTCCAGAAGATCCGGGCCTGATCCGATTCGATCCTCGGCCCGCCGGTGTTGCCCGGCGTGACGAACGCCCCGCCCCGGGCCAGCGATTTGATGCAGTTGAGGTGAGTTGGCTTGCCGATCGAATCGACCGCCATATCAACGCCGCGTTTGCGCGACCAGGAGCGGACTTGCTTCGACCAATCCTGCCCCTCGTCAAGGATTCCATGGTCCGCGCCGAGTTCCGACGCGCGGTCGAGTTTCCATTGATGCCGACTGGTCACGATCGTCGGGCAGCCCATCCACTTGGCGATCGCGAGCGCCGCCAGCGCGACGCCCCCACCGATACCCGTGATCAGCACCGTCTGCCCCGGACGCAGCCGCCCTTTGCCGATCATCATGCTGTACGCGGTCAGTGAGGTGAGCCCGAACGCCGCGGCGTCGGCATCCGAAACCCCCTCGCCGACCTCGGCGATGTGGGTCGCGGGAACTTCAAAGATCTCGCGATGGGCTCCGTGGTGGTGCTCGCCGATCAGTTCGTACTCCGGAGCGAGCGTCGCTCCCGTCGGCTCGCCAGGGCTTGGGCTGCGATGGACTTCGACCGCGGCGTTGAAGACCACCCGCTTGCCGATCCACTCTTCGGTCACACCGGCTCCCACCGCTTCGACGGTGCCACAGGCGTCGCAGCCGGAGACTCTCGGATAGGTCAGATCGACACCCGGAATACCCATGCCGACCCAGATATCCATGTGGTTGAGCGCCGAAGCGTGCGTTCGAACCTGCACGGCCCCGGCGCTGATTCTGTCCAGACCCTCGACGATCGTCGAAGCGTCCTCCACTGCTTGGATGTTCGGGGCGACCGGGGCCCCCTGTTTCTCGATCAGAACAGCTTTCATGGCGACATTGTAGTGAGTTTGCCCGCCTTGCCCGGACTCGCACCAAAGCGCCATACAGAGCCGGCGCGTTGTGCCGTTCCGCTCCATCGGACCGCTTTTGCTGAGGCACCCCGGCGACGACAGAGG
>Ga0070727_10001660_pt1 | contig 22947 bp, 20 predicted proteins | sample tdAd472_FD_66722 | JGI IMG/M metagenome (GOLD analysis project Ga0070727, IMG submission 66722) | Marine sediment microbial communities from the Atlantic coast under amendment with organic carbon and nitrate - tdAd47.2 | ecosystem: Environmental > Aquatic > Marine > Coastal > Sediment | place...
TATAGCCGTAAATAAGCATCGCGGCGCTAAAATGCGCCGTCAGCCTGTACTGACTGACATCCGGGTTGTCGACCAAACCGGACTTGACCATGAACCAGCCCAAAACACCCTGCAGACCGCCCAAAACAAACATGAAAACCAATTTCGGGGCCAGGGGCCTTGTTACCCAGCCTTTGACAAGAAAAAACAGGAACGGCAACAAAAAGGCGACACCGATCAACCGCCCCCAAAGGCGATGACTGAACTCAAACCAAAAGATCGCCTTGAATCCGGCCAAGTCCATGCCTTTATTGATTTTTTGATATTCCGGAAACTGCTTATAATTCTCGAATTCCGCCATCCAGGCAGCGTCATCCATCGGCGGCAGCCATCCGGAAATGGGATGCCAGTTGACCATCGACAATCCTGAATGAGTCAGGCGGGTTACGCCCCCAAGCACAACCATGGCAAAAACCATGGCGCACATGACGAACAACCACTTGGCAATAATCACATCGGACTTCGGAACGTCGGGCTGAGCGCTAAATCTGGACATTTCCCACCAAAATTTGGGCTAACGGATGAGTTGGGCGGACCCTATCCCCGTCTTTTTAACCCCTAAATGAGGTTGGTCAAGAAAACTCGCGGCCAACCACCGTACCGCGCTCTAGCCTGAACGAAACCGACACGGTATGCTGCGTTGAAATTTCGACGAGAACCGGTGTCGGAAAAGCGGCAAACAAATGAGGACCTCATCGTGGCAAAAGACAAGCCGTCCGGCGTGTCCAAAGAATCCAGACTTAAAGCAGAATTTCTCGCGCGCATCAGTCACGAAATCCGGACGCCGCTTAACGGCGTCATCGGCATGACGGCATTGTTGTTGGACACCAAGCTATCCGATGACCAGCTTTCATTCGCCGAAACAATCCGCGATTCGGCGGAAACATTGATTGACGTCATCGACGATCTTCTCGACGTCTCCAAGCTTGAAAGCGGCGATGTCAAACTTCAAACGGCTCCCTTCACCTTGGCCAACCTCATCGACGCCGCCATTGAGAAGCATGCCAATACGGCAGAACGCAAACGCCTGGAAATGGCCGCTGTTGTCGACGGCGACGTTCCCATGGCGCTAATCGGCGACGCGTTCCGCCTGCAACAGGTTCTCGATCACCTACTGACAAACGCCATTAAGTTTACAACCGAAGGCCATATCGGCCTCCATGTCTCAAAAGTCCTGCAGGCAGACCGCGCTGCGATCATCCAGTTCACCGTTTTTGACAGCGGCGTTGGCTTGACCGGAACGGACAGCGACACCCTTTTTGACGTTTTCGCTCCTGTCGGTTCAGACAGCGTCCGTCACTATGCCGGTTCCGGCCTGGGGCTTTCCATCTGCAAACGGATCGTCGACCTGATGGGCGGTGAAATCAACGTCGAAAGCAAGGTGGGTGAAGGCACGACAATCGGCTTCACAATTCCGCTGACTCTTCCTGCGCAAAGCGACCAAACGACGGGAAAACGACCTTTTGCCGAAACCAACGCCATCATCGTTGGCGGCACTGATTTTGAACGGGACATGCTGACCCTTCAATTGGCGTCCTGGGGCACTGGAACGGTTATCTGCGATAATACCGAGCAGGTTGAAGAGGCCATCCAAATCGCCAAAGACGCCGGCAAGCCTTTTCGCTACGCATTGATATTGCCCGATGGCGGAGCTTTCACCCAGCCATTGACGGTATGGAGCGAGTTGGCCAACCGATCCGAAGTCAAATTTCTGATCGGTCTCGACTCTCTCGCGCCGACCGACGATATCAGGGATACGGCCTTGATTCCGTTCTCCAAACCGTTATGCGAACCCGAGCTTTTCAGAAAAGTAACCGACGCTCTGAACTTGCAAATCCCTGCCTCCCGGCTTAGCCACGAGGAACAAATTCTTCTGTTCGACGACGAAGAGGACAACACCGGACTCTCGGTCCTCGTTGTCGACGACAACGAGATTAATCAGAAAGTCGCGCAAGGTTTTCTCGCCAGCCTCAACATCGAATCCGACGTAGCCTCGAACGGCAAGGAAGCAGTCGAGCGCCTTACCGCCAAGTCGTTCAGCTTCATTCTCATGGATGCGGAAATGCCGGTCATGGATGGCCTCACGGCAACAAACGTCATCCGCAATATGGAGGGCGGAGGACAAAACATTCCGATCATCGCCATGACGGCCCACGCAACAGATAGCGACCTCGACCAATGCAGAGAAGCGGGTATGAATGACATCCTCTGCAAACCGATCAACCGGGACGACCTACAGGAAATTGTCCGCAAATGGGGCGAGGCAAAACCCAGAGATTCGATTGGCGGAAAAGAAAAAAGGATTTTCACACGGATCAAAGAGTCTTCAAACCTTTCACCGATTGTCGACGAGTCTTCGATCTCGGAACTTCGCGAGGCTCTGGGAGACGATATTCTCGCCGATCTTATGGCCGCTTACATAAAAGACGCCACGAAGCGGATTAAAAGCATTACTGACGCAGGAAAAAATAAGAATGCCGCTATGCTGGAGCAGGAAAGTCATAGTCTCCAAGGCGCTTCGGGAAATATGGGAATTGCCCGGGTCTGCGCCTGCGCCCGAACCATCGTCGAGGCGTGCCGGGCAAGCGATCCCGAAACCGGCATAAACATGGCCCCTCAGCTTGCTTCCTACGTCGATGAGGCTCTGGAAACATTGGCTGAAATGGGGTTCACTCAATCCCCGTCCTGAGCGTTCACCCAATTGGAAATCGATTTCCCTAAATGTTCCGCGGTATCGCGGTCCAGATCAAGAATGGTGAACCGCTTTCCCTCGCGGATACGGATTCTGAGCGCGGGCAATCCACCCTCGTAAACGATATCCTGAATTTCGATCTGTTTGTTCCAGGGCGCGTTGATAGTCTCTAGCGGCGTCGTCGATTGAACGTCAGACACGGGGCAACCTTTCTATTTCCAAACATCGGACAGGGCGGTTTCGGCGATACGGTCGAAATACCGCGCTCGGTATATCATACGGACTTTTCCGGTTTCCGCATCATCTTCGAACCCCGAGCGGTCATGCAGCACGTTATTACTGACCAGTCCCTGTCCCGGCGTCATTCTATGCCTGAAAACATAAGGCGAATCGCTGTCCATAAACGCTTCCAGACAGGTCACCGCCTCTTTCAAAACAGGATCGTCTCGCCAAATGACGTTCCGGGCGCGCCGCGTATAGCGCATGTGAAGGGAAGCATGTGTGGGGTGTTGCATGAAAACCGGACCGGCCCGATCCGGCCGCAACTCCTCCCCGTCGACGACGTTCTCCGGGATTGTCATGGCTTCAGGATGGACCATCGCCTCGACATAAGCGGGATTGGCTTCCCGCAGATGAATATAGGCTATTTCGTGATCCAAAAGTTGGTTGACGCCGCCTTCAGCGGAATCGCAGGCACAATGGAGAAGCAAGCCGTATATCTGGTTATCCAACGTATTGTAGTAGCCGTCGGTATGCCAGTTGATCATCCGATTCGTGTATGGAATGTATCGCGGTCGCCCCATTGCTTCACCGGCAGCCACGTGTAACGGGGTAATCCCGTCATCATCGGCCATCATGTTCGAATCCAGTCTTTCAAGACCGAAGCGCCGCCCGACGCTGCGAATGGTTTCTTTATCGACATGGACGGTTTTAGCAACATAGAGCGCCATATTGGCGCGCATTACTCTCTCGTGGAGCGCATTGCATTCGGTATCCGAAAGATTTGCCGGGTCATTCACCTCGACAACCAACTCGCCCAAATCGGTCGGCGCCTGTTTTAGTTTCCAGTCGCGCCACCGCTGGTATTGTTCATTTTGATCTAGCGCAAACGGCCCCTTCAACCCAGTCATTGACATCTGTTTCCCCTTCATTTCCCGGCCCTTTCTTTGGATAAGATGTAGTAATGGGCGACTACATGTCTAAATTTTTCTTTTAAAAACATGGCGTTACATAAAATTACCCATTACCGCAAGAAAGCTGTGGATTTCCATCCACATATTAGGATAAATTGATATACGAAAAAGATAATACACGAAACCACATGTTCACTAAGAAGTTGGAAAAAAGCTCAAGAACAGTGGTCAGGGAGACGGTCAGACGAGAGACGGCGCGGAGCACTACCAACCCATCTTTTTGACCGTAACCAGACGGGAAATCATGCCGTAGGCATGCATCGGGTGAGGTTAGTCTTTTAAATAAGCACCGCCGTTTTTTCCTTTGGTTTTCTCCCGCAGGATTATGAGTTCACGCCGGATCGGCCCATGAAACAGGGGGCTGCTCCGGGCTAGGGTTTAAAGTCTGTTTCATGGAGGAGGATCCATGGCCAAGAAGATGCCGGACACCCCGCTTTTGGACCAACTGGAGAGCGGCCCTTGGCCGAGCTTCGTGACCGGCCTAAAGCGGCTCGCGGAAACCGATGACAAGCAATATGCAGGTATGATGAAAAGCCTGCTCGGTCAGCTCGAACATTCCTACGAAACCCGAAAGGGGTATTGGAAAGGCGGCACGGTCGGCGTCAAAGGCTATGGCGCGGGAATCATCGCCCGCTTCTCCGAAGTGGCTTCGGAATACCCGGAATCGAAAGAATTCCATACGATCCGGATTATGCCGCCGGCGGGAATGCACTACACGACGGACCTGTTGCGCAAAATGTGCGATATCTGGGAAGAATACGGCTCCGGCCTTGTCGCTTTCCACGGTCAGTCCGGCGACATTATGTTCCAAGGCTGCACGACGGAAAACGTCCAGCCTGCATTTGACGAACTGAACAAGCTGGGCTTCGACCTCGGCGGTGCAGGCGCTGGCGTACGGACCGGCATGAGCTGTGTCGGCGCGGCGCGCTGCGAACAGTCCTGCTTCGACGAGTCGAAGGCTTATCAGATGGTCGTCAACGAGCTGATCGACGACATCCACCGCCCGGCCCTGCCCTATAAAATGAAGTTCAAGTTCTCGGGTTGCGCCAACGACTGCGTCAACGCCACCCACCGGTCGGACTTCGCCGTTCTGGGCACCTGGAAAGACGACATGAAAGTCGACCAGCAGGCGTTTAAGGCGGAAGTACAACGCCGCGGCCGCAAAGAGGTGATCGATCAGGTCATCAACATGTGCCCGACCCGTGCGCTCAGCCTCAACGACGACGACACCTTGGATGTCGACAACCACAGCTGCGTACGCTGCATGCACTGCATCAACGTGATGACCAAAGCCTTGTCGCCCGGCGACGAGCGCGGCGTGACCATCCTGTGCGGCGGTAAACGGACCTTAAAAGTTGGCGATATGATGGGCATCAACATCGTTCCGTTCATGCCGATGAATACCGAAGAAGACTACGAGAAACTTCGCGACTTCGCCGCTGAAGTTCTTGATTTCTTCGCTGAAAACGCTCTCGAGCACGAGCGTTTGGGCGAATGTATCGACCGCATCGGGTTGCCCGCCTTCCTTGAAGCGCTCGATATCGAGATTTCGCCCAACATGATCTCGCATCCACGCTCCAACTCGTTCGTCCGCATGGATGAATGGGATGCGGAAGTGGAAAAGTGGAACCAAAAGCAAGCCCCGGCGGCCGAATAGGCCCGGTGGACGCGTAAGATAAGACGTCTGGAGGAAAGAATGTCTGAACAACACGTTACCATCGAACACGGCGTGCCGGACCCCATGCCCTATATGCATCCGGTTCTCAAAGAGAACTACGGCAATTGGGCTTGGCACGACCGTCCCCGCGCAGGTGTTCTGCACCACGTCTCCAAAAGCGGCGCGGAAGTCTGGACCGTTAAGGCCGGCACCCAGCGGCAGATGGATGTCTATACAATCCGCAAACTCTGCGATATCGGCGACGAACTGGCCGAAGGCCATGTCCGCTTTACCGCACGCTCCAACATCGAATTCATGGTGTCGAGCGAAGACAAGGTTGCGCCGCTGATCGAGCGTCTCAACGCCGAAGGGTTCCCTGTCGGCGGGACGGGCAACTCGATTTCAATGATTTCTCACACCCAGGGCTGGCTGCACTGTGATATTCCGGGTACCGACGCCTCGGGCGTTGTGAAATCTTTGATGGATGAACTCTATGAAGAGTTCACCACCGAGGAAATGCCCAACCGGGTCAAGATCACCACGTCCTGCTGCCAGATCAACTGCGGCGGCCAAGGCGACATCGCCATCAACATTCAGCATACAAAGCCACCGAAGATCGCCCACGATCTGGTGTCCAACGTCTGCGAACGTCCTTCGGTTGTCGCCCGTTGCCCGGCTGCGGCGATCCGCCCGGCACTGGTCAACGGCAAGCCGAGCCTTGAAGTGGACGAAAAGAAATGCATCTGCTGCGGAGCTTGTTTCCCGCCCTGCCCGCCGATGCAGATCAACGATCCTGAACATTCGAAAATCGCCATCTGGGTCGGTGGTAAGCACTCTTCGACCCGTTCCAAGCCGAGCTTCCATAAATTGGTTGCCGCAGGCCTGCCGAACAACGCGCCGCGTTGGCCGGAAGTCGCCGAAACGGTGAAGAAAATCCTCCGTGCCTACAAAGAAGACGCACGGGCCTGGGAACGTATGGGCGAGTGGATCGAACGGATTGGTTGGCCCCGGTTCTTTGAACTGACCGGCCTGCCGTTCACCAAGTTCCACATCGACGACTGGAAGAACGCGCGTTCGAGCCTCAACACTTCGGCTCAAGTTCGCTTCTAGCCAACGAAAACAATACGTTAGAGGACGTCTAAACCAATGAAGTTTTCACTACTGGTCAACGAGGGGCCTTACACCCACCAGGCGGCTGACACGGCGTATCAATTCGCCAAAGCAGCCGTGGCCAAGGGGCACCATGTCCTTCGGATCTTCTTCTATTACGACGGCGTCAACAACGCCAACAAACTCTGTGAGCCCCAGCGGGACGACCGCAACCTCATGGAACTGTTCGGCGCTTTGGCCAAAGAAAACAACATCGATTTGGTTGTCTGCGTCGCAGCCGGTATGCGCCGCGGCATCAAAGATGAGGTTTTGGCCGAAGGGTTCCGCATTTCCGGGCTCGGTCAGTTGATCGAAGCCGGCGTCGCGGCCGACCGTTTAATCACCTTTGGCGACTAACGCGTTCGTAGGAGAAGAAAAATGGAAGAAGATCTTTTCGATACCGAAGGCGTTATCAAGAAATTCGCTTTCGTGAACCGCAAAGCCCCTTACGGCACCATCTACGCGCTTGAAGTGCTGGAAACGGTGTTGATCTCGGCGGCTTTTGACCAGGATGTCAGTGTCATCTTCATGGACGACGGCGTCTACCAGCTGAAAAAAGATGTCGATACCACCGGCATCGGCATGAAGAACTTTTCGAAAACCTACCGTGCGCTTGAAGGCTACGACATCGAAAAGCTCTACGTGGAAAAAGAAGCCATGGAAGCACGTGGCCTCACCGAAGACGACCTGATCACCGACGTTGAAGTTCTGACCGCGGCCGAGATTTCCAAAATTCTCGACGAGCAGGACTGCGTGGTCAGCGGTTAAGAACGGAGGAACGAAAGACATGCTGCATATCGTCAACAAATCTCCGTTTGAACGGAACGCTTTGGAATCCTGCCTCGGCCACGCCGAAAAAGGCAGTGCGGTTCTGCTGATTGAAGACGGCGTCTACGCCGCTCAAGCCGGCACCGCAAAGTCCGGCATGGTCACCGGCAAGGCCGGCGATCTTGAGTTTTACGTCTTAAAAGAAGACCTGGCCGCCCGCGGCATTGCCGAAGACCGGCTGTCCGACGGCGTCAAGGTGGTCGATTACGGCGGGTTCGTCGATTTGACCATTGAGAAGGGTCCGACGAACTCCTGGATGTAAAATAGAGTTGCTCCTTACGGGTAAACCGGGGGAGCGGAACCTGACGAACCTTTGGGAAAGTGGAGAACGACAAATGGCTTTTGAAGTAAACGGCAACACCATCGAAACCGATGAAGAGGGCTACCTGACCGACCTCAGCCAATGGAGCGAAGAGGTCGCTATGGAACTGGCCAAATCCGAAGAAGTCGAAATGACCGACGAACACTGGGAAGTGGTTAACTTCCTGCGTGAGTACTACGAAGAATATCAGATCGCTCCGGCGATCCGCGTTCTGGTCAAGGCTGTTAAGAAAAAACTCGGCGCCGACAAGGGCAGCAACAAATACCTCTATGAGCTGTTCCCTTACGGACCTGCCAAACAAGCCTGTAAGATCGCTGGTCTGCCCAAGCCGACCGGTTGCGTCTAAGCCTCACGTTCCCATGAGCGGGGGAGCGCGCCTCCCCCGCCCTATGGGCCCTTCTTTCGAGGAACTGGAACGAAAATGTCGCTCCTTACGACTCTATACGCGCTCGGATTCTATCTAGCGACGGCCATTTTGGTCCTCGGGTTGATCGCCAAGATCGCCCAGTACACTAAGACGCCTGCGCCCTTGAAGATTCCTTTGACGCCTGCCCCGCTGACCAAAAGCGGCGTGGCGTTCAGGCTGGCGCGTGAGGTCTTGTTTTTCGAAAGCCTGTTCAAATCCAACAAATGGATTTGGATTTTTAGCGCAATGTTTCATGCCGGCATGGCCCTCGCCCTGCTGCGCCACCTGCGCTATTTCACCGAACCCGTCTGGGATTGGGTCGTGCTGGTCCAACCGTTCGGCATTTACGCCGGCATGGTAATGGTTGTCGGCCTACTGGGACTTTGGGCACGGCGTTTCCTGGTCGACCGGGTCCGCTATGTCACCAACCTTTCAGACCATTTGATGCTGCTCATCCTCGTCATGATTGGCGTCAGCGGCCTGATGATGAAATTCGTCGCCCACACGGACATTATTGCGGTTAAAGCCTTCATGCTCGGCTTGATGTATTTCGATTGGCAGCCGCTGCCGACCGACACGCCGCTGCTGGTCCATTTGGGTCTGGTGATATTGTTGATGGTGATATTCCCGTTCAGCAAGCTGCTACACGCTCCGGGCATCTTCTTCAGCCCAACCCGTAATCAAACCGATACACCGCGCGAACACCGGCACGTCGCCCCATGGGCTAGACCGCTGGACGCACAAAGAGACGCCCGCATGGGCCAGGCGGAGGGATAACACGCCATGGCGAAGACTGAATACGATATCCCGGCCTTCCGCGAATACGGCGAGACCCCGGCCCTTAAAGAAGGGACCATGGCCCACTCGAGCCCGTTTATCGCCAAGCCCGAACACCAAACCGATCTGGGCTTTCCGGGCGAACTGGTCGATGACTGGGAACGCAAGGCCGTCGACAAACTGGGTGAACTGCTCAAAAAATACCGGTCCCTGCAGGTTTATTTGGACGCCTGCGTCAAATGCGGCGCCTGTACGGACAAGTGCCACTACTACATCGGTACGCAAGACCCGAAAAACATGCCGGTAGCGCGCCAGGACCTGCTGCGCAGCCTCTACCGCAAGCACTTCACTCTCGGCGGCAAGCTCGCCCCCGGCCTGGTCGGTGCGCAAGAGATGAACAAGGCGATGCTGGACGAGTGGTACAGCTACTTCCACCAGTGTTCGCAATGCCGCCGCTGCTCCGTCTTCTGCCCCTACGGCATCGATACGGCGGAAATCTCCATGGCGGCCCGTGAAATCATGGACCACATCGGGGTGGGCCAAAAATACTGCAACGAAATTCTCGGCAAGGTTCACAAGATCGGCAACAACCTCGGTCTCAACGACCGGGCGCTCGCCGACACGCTGGCCGACCTGGAAGAAGAAGTCGAAGAGGACACCGGTTTCGCCGTTAAGTATCCGGTCGACGTTCAGGGCGCCGACGTGTTGTTGGTGACGCCTTCCGCCGACTTCTTCGCCGAACCGCACATCGACGGCCTGATCGGCTACGGCAAGGTCTTCCACCAAGCGGGGATCAGCTGGACCACCAGTTCCTACGCTTCGGAAGCCGCCAACTTCGCCATGTTTATCGGGTCCTACGACCAGATGCATTTGGTCGCCAACCGCATCCGCAAAGCCGCCCTCGACTTGGGCGTCAAACGGATCGTGTTCGGCGAATGCGGCCACGCCTGGCGGGTCGCCTACAGCTTCCTCAACACCTTGGCCGGTCCATGGGACTTCCTCGATCCGAAATATCCGGTGCCGCAGCATATCTGCGAGTTTACCAACGATATGATCGACCGCGACGCGATCAAGTTGGACAAGGAAGCCAACGACCATATGACCATCACCATGCACGACTCCTGCAACGTCGCAAGGGCGTCGCGGATGGGCGACATGCCAGGTGGACAGTTCGAATTGCCGCGCAAAATCATCCGCGCGACAGCGAACAAGTTCGTCGAAATGCACCCCGATACCACCCACGAGAAAACATTCTGCTGCGGTGGCGGCGGCGGTCTGCTGACCGACGACTTGATGGAATTGAGAATCAAAGGCGCTTTACCGCGCATGGAAGCCTTGAAGGACGTCGTGGAGAACCACGGAGTAACCAACATGGTCGCCATCTGCGCCATTTGTAAGAGCCAGTTCTCCAAAGTCATGCCGCAATACGGTTTCGGCATGGATACGGTAATCAGCCTGCATCAACTGGTGAGCGACGCGATCCAGTTGGGCACCAAGGAATAATTAGAGACGGGATACGAGCAATGACCGATACAGGCCTGACTTTCCGCCGATTTGAAGAAGGGGACGCCGAATGGGACGATCTCCAGGACAAAATCATTGTCGGAGACACCTCGTACAAGTGCCCTACCTATGTGCACCGTACGGCTCCCTGTCAGGGAAGCTGCCCGTCGGGCCACGATATTCGTGGCTGGCTGGCCATCGCCCGCGGACAAGTAAAACCTGACGGCGATACGCCTTGGCAGGAACTGGCTTTCCGCCGCATGACCGAAGCCAACCCCTTCCCGGCCGTTATGGGCCGCGTTTGCCCGGCTCCCTGCGAAGACGGCTGTAACCGTAACGAAGTTGACGATCACGTCGGCATCAACGCGGTTGAGCACTATGTCGGCAACTGGGCCATCGAAAACGGCCTGAGCTTCCCGAAACCCGACCGCGAAACCGGCAAAAAAATCGCCGTTATCGGCGGCGGACCGGGCGGGTTGTCGGCAGCCTATCAGTTACGCCGTAAAGGCCACAGCGTCACTATTTTCGACGATCACGACAATCTCGGCGGCATGATGCGCTACGGCATTCCCGGTTTCCGGACTCCTCGCGATGTGCTGGATGCCGAAATCAAACGGATCATCGACCTCGGCGTTGAAACCAAGCTCGGCTGCCGGGTCGGCAAAGACATTTCCATGGAAGCCCTGGAAAAAGACTACGATGCGATTTTCTGGGCATTGGGCGCCAAGAACGGCAAGCCGCTGCCCATTCCGGGCGCGGAAGCCCCGAATATGATCTCGGGCGTCGATTTCCTTGAAGCCTTCAACCAAGGCCGCCTGCAGCACGTGACGGGCAAAGTCGTCGTTATCGGCGGCGGCGACACCTCGGTCGACGTGGCGACGGTTGCTCGCCGTTTGGGTCATATCGCCCAGTCGCACAAGAAAGATCATCATGTGGAAGACGTGGTTTTGGGCAATGTCGCCCACGACGTCGCTTCCGCCGTCAACCGCCAGGGCTGCGACGTGACGCTGACCTCCTTGTTCCCCATGGGACAGATGTTCGCCTCCGACCGCGAAGTGGAAGACGCGCTGCACGAGGGCGTCGCCATCCAGGGCGGTGTCATGCCCATGAAGGTCCGCCAGGACGACAGCGGTCGGGCGATTGGCCTGGAAATGTGCCAATGCACCATGAACGGCATGAAGCCGGAACCGGTCGAAGGCTCTGAGTTTTTCCTTGAAGCCGAATTGATCGTCGCGGCCATTGGTCAATCCGTCGACTTTAGCGGGATCGAAAAGCTCGATGGCGGCAACGGCTTCATCAAAGCCGACAAACACTTCAAGATCGCCGATCTGGACAAGCACTTCGCCGGCGGCGACGTTCTGCGCCCGCACCTGCTGACCACGGCTATCGGTCATGGCCGTATCGCCTCGCAAGCGATCGAACAGTACATGGTTAACCCGGAACTGCCGAAACGTCCGAAAGTCGACGTACACCACTTCCGCCTGCTTGATGAACTGCGCAAGGCAGGCCGCGAGCCGACGGAATACGACCACAAGCAGAGTTGGGGCACCAACACCGCCGACTACGCCGTGCACAACTACGAAGACCGTGGACCCAACGACATCGTTCCGCATGATGAGCTGTTCAAAGGTCATTTCGGCGAGCACAAACGCAACATCCGCGTCGAAGGCAAGATCGATCCCGATAAGGTGATTGGCAACTTCGATGAACGGCTTCAGGCCTTCACCGAAGAACAGGCCATCGACGAAGGCAAGCGCTGCATGAGTTGCGGTATGTGCTTCGAGTGCGACAACTGCGTGATCTTCTGCCCGCAGGATGCCGTTTACCGGGTCAAGAAAGACCAGCGGACATGGGGCCGTTATGTGGACACCGACTACACCAAGTGCGTCGGCTGCCATATCTGCCGCGACGTTTGCCCGACGGGCTACATTCAAATGGGCCTCGGGGAGTAAGGAACCATGGCGCGTTTCGGTTTCATCCTAATCCTCACCGGATTTTTGATAACGGCGTTCGGCAATCTGCCCGCCGCAGCCGACGGCGTGCCCGTTCCTACCCTGGCGAAGCCCTTGGGCGAACAGTGCGTTGAGCCTAAGGACTACATGCGCCGCAACCACATGGATTTGCTCAAGCACCAACGGGACGAAACCTTGCGGGAAGGCGTCCGGGGCAAAAAATATTCCTGGAAGGGCTGCGTTGAGTGTCACGCGGCCAAGCACCCGAAAATCGCCGAGGGCAAAATCCGCACGCTTTATCCGTTCTGCGCCCAGTGCCACCACTACGCGGCGGTGAAGATCGACTGCGTTTCCTGTCATTCGACGGTCGCCCAGGGCAACGAACCCATGAAATTCTCGACGAACGAAGAAGAAGAGGCCCAGAAGCTGCTTTCCATGATGAAAGGCCATCTGGGCGGGGAGACTTCGCAATGAGCGACGAGAACCTCCAAGACAGCGCCCGCCGTAAATTTCTGACCGGTTTGGCGGCAATGTCCACTCTGGCCGTTGCGCCGGGCGTGACGTTGATCGCTCCGGCCCAAGCCGCCGGGGCTTCGTCGGACGTCCGCTGGGGCATGCTGATCGATGTGAATAAGTGCAAAAGCGAATGCGATAAGTGCGTCGGCGCCTGCGCCACCGAGAACGGTTTGAAAAGCCATGATCGGCCAGCCACCGACCCGCAGTGGATACGCAAGGTTACGGTCAAAGATCCGAAGAGCGGCAACGAGAAATCTTTGCCGGTCATGTGCCAACACTGCGCCAATCCGCCCTGTGCCGACGTTTGCCCGACCGGGGCGTCGTTTAAGCGGGCCGACGGTATCGTATTGGTCGACCGCCACATCTGCATCGGCTGCCGCTACTGCATGATGGCCTGCCCCTACAAGGCGAGAAGCTTCGTTCATGAAGACGTCAAGGGACAAAAACCTTATATGCCGCGTGGCAAGGGCACCGTTGAAGCTTGCACCCTCTGCGTTCACCGCATCGACGACGGCCGGTTGCCAGCCTGCGTCGAGACCTGCGACACCGGCGCTTTGGTGTTCGGCGATCTCAACGACCCAAACAGCGGTATCTCGAAAGCCGTCGCCGAGTTCGGCGCGACACGTATCAGAGCAGACCTGGGCCTCGATCCGGGCGTGATGTATCAGGGGATTTAAGATATGAAACCCATGCGCATGCTTGAAATTGACGGCAAAAGCAACGGCTACTGGGGCCTCATCGGGCTTTTCGGCCTGCTGATCCTGATCGCCCTCGGCTCGGTTTACTACATGGAACACAACGGCCACTGGGTGACCGGCATGTCCAACCAGATCGTCTGGGGCACACCGCACGTCTTTGCCGTTTTTCTAATCGTCGCAGCTTCCGGCGCGCTGAACGTTGCGTCTATCGCCTCGGTCTTTGGGAAACCGATGTACAAGCCTTTGAGCCCGTTGTCGGCGCTCCTCGCCCTCGCCCTTCTGGCGGGCGGTTTGGCCGTTCTAGTGCTCGATTTGGGCCGTCCCGACCGGCTGATCGTCGCGATGACCCACTACAATTTCAAATCCATCTTCGCCTGGAACATCTACCTCTACACCGGCTTCTTCGCCATCGTCGGGGTTTATCTGTGGTTCCTGCTTGAGAAGAAGATGAACCCGCATTCCAGCAAGATCGGCACTTTCGCCTTCCTGTGGCGCTTGGCCCTAACCACCGGTACCGGCTCGATTTTCGGCTTCCTGGTTGCCCGTCAGGCCTATGATGCCGCGATCATGGCGCCGATGTTCATCATCATGAGCTTTTCCTATGGGCTGGCGATTTATCTCCTGGTTCTAATGGCGCTTTACAATTGGACCGGTCGCGATCTTGGCGACTTCGTCATCGACAAACTGCGCGGTTTGTTGGTCGTGTTCATCGCCGGGGCGCTTTACATGGCGGTGGTTCAGCACCTGACCAACCTCTATGCCACCGAGCACCATGCCGTTGAGCGGTTCATCTTGCTGGAAGGCGGCATCTACACGACAGCGTTCTGGGTCGGACAGGTCTTGATCGGTTCGCTGTTCCCGTTGTTCCTGCTGCTCTATCCCGGCACCCGCAATTCCCGCCAAGCGATTGGGCTGGCCTGCCTGCTGGTCGTCGCCGGTGGACTTGCCCAGATGTATGTCACCATCATCGGCGGCCAAGCCTTCCCCTTGATCCTGTTCCCAGGCATGGAAGTCAGCTCCAGCTTCTTCGACGGACAAGTCGGCTCCTACGCGCCGAGCGCACCGGAAGTGGGATTGGGTATCGGCGGCATCGCGATAGCCCTGTTGTTGGTGACCATCGGCGTCAAATTCCTCAAATTTACGCCGGAAACTCTGGGCGACGCGGCAATGGACCCGCATTTCAAAGCCGAATAACGCACATAATTTAGAATCATACTGGAAATGCGGCGCAACGGGTTTAATATTCCCCGTCGCCGCATTTTTACGTGAGGACTCCGAGACCCCATGACCGAAGAACATCCTTTCGCCCAATACGTCCGGATTATCGGCAAAGGCCCGCACCTTTCGCGCCCGCTGACCCGTGAGGAAACCCGCGACGCAGTGCGCATGATCATGAAAAGCGAGGTCGAACCGATCCAATTGGGGGCATTCCTCTGCCTATTGCGGGTCCGCACCGAGGTTCCCGAAGAAGCCGCAGGATTCATCGATGCGGTTCGTGAAACGTTTGATGTGCCCAGGGGCGTCGAGGTCGATCTCGATTGGCCGTCCTACGCCGGTAAAAAGCGCCAGCTTCCCTGGTATATTCTTTCCGCCCTTCTTCTAGCCTCCAACGGCATCAAGGTTTTCATGCATGGCGCGGAAGGCCATACGCCGGGGCGCGTTTACGCCCGCGAGGTTATGGAACTCTTCGGCATCGACGAAGCCAAATCCTTCGAGCAGGCGGCGGAGCAAATGGAGCGGCGAAACTTCGCCTTCATGCCGCTGGAATACTTAAGCCCTCGGCTCAACGAAATCATGGCCCTCAAATCGGTTCTCGGACTACGGTCGCCGGTCAACACCTTCGCCCGCATGCTCAACCCGTTCCACGCACCCTGCGAAATTCAGGGCATCTTCCACCCCAACTACAAAGACGTTCACCGGGGCGGCGGAAAACTGTTGGGGCAACCGCATATCGCCGTTCTCAAAGGCGATGGCGGCGAAGCGGAACGGCGTCCGTCGAAACCGGCTCACGTTCAGTGGCTCAACGACGGCAAGCTCAGCGACGAAGAATGGCCGCCGATGATCGACGAAGCCGACGCAGCCCACGACGAAAAGATGAATGCCGCGGATCTGGCCGCTCTGTGGCGCGGCGATCTGGAGAGCGTCTACGGTGAGGCCGCCGTGATCGGCACCGCCGCCATCGCCCTTAAACTGCTGGGCAAGGTTGAAACGATTGACGGTGCGCAGGCTCTGGCCGCCACCATGTGGAGCGAACGGGATAAAGGACAGGTCGGACAGGCCGCCTGATCGAGCCATGGGCCACCTCCTCATTTCAGCCGCACATAAGTCGTCGGGAAAGACCACCGTCTCCCTAGGGCTGTGCCGGGCGTTAAAACGCAAAGGCTTGACCGTTCAGCCGTTCAAAAAAGGCCCGGACTACATCGATCCCATGTGGCTGGAAGCGGCGGCGGGGCAACCCTGCCGCAACCTTGATTTCTACACCATGACGGCCGATGAAATCTTAGGCTGTTTCGCCGTCAACAGCCGAACCGCCGATATTGCAATCGTCGAAGGCAACAAAGGGCTTTACGACGGCCTGCATTTGGACGGATCGAACTCCAACGCGGCTTTGGCTAAAATGCTCGGCGCCCCCGTGGTGCTGGTCATCGACGCTCGCGGCATGACCCGCGGCATCGCCCCGCTTATCCTCGGCTACCAAGCCTTTGAACCGGATATCAACATCGCAGGCGTTATCCTCAACAAAATCGGCGGCCGCCGCCACGAAGCCAAGCTGCGGGCGATCATCGAACACTATACCGACGTGCCGTTGATTGGCGCGGTCCAACGCGCTCCGGAGATGGAAATTCTCGAACGCCATCTGGGGTTGGTGCCGAGCAACGAGGAAGGTCAGTCGGATAGTCTGATCAACACCATTGCCGACGCGCTGGAGGGACAGGTCGATCTGGATGCCCTGATCAAGATCGGCCAGACCGCCCGGTTTGACTACGAAGCCCCGGCTCAGCCCCAACGCGTCGCCGACACAACACCGCTCAAGATCGGCATCGCCCGCGACTCGGCCTTCGGTTTTTACTACACCAGCGATTTGGAGGCCCTGACGGCGGCGGGCGCGGAACTGGTGCCCATCGACACCATGCACGATCAGAGCCTGCCGCCCCTCGACGGCCTGTTCATCGGCGGCGGCTTTCCGGAAACCCATGCCATTGCCCTGGAAGGCAACGCCGCGCTGCGCACCTCCATTGCCGAGGCTGTCGAAGACGGCCTGCCGACCTACGCCGAATGCGGCGGGCTGATGTATCTCTGCCGCAGCCTGACCTGGGACGGCGTGACCTGCGAGATGGTCGGCGTCATCCCCGCCGACGTCACCCTCCACGACACGCCGCAAGGGCGGGGCTACGTGCGGCTTAAGGAAACCGGATCGGCCCCCTGGCCCGCCTATCAAGGCAAAGGCGGCGAAGGTTTCGAGTTTCCAGGTCACGAGTTCCATTATTCGCGCCTCGAAGGGCTGCCGGGTGACACGAAATTCGCCTATGAAGTCACACGGGGCTACGGAATCGACGGAAAGAACGACGGCATTGTTTACAAGAACATGCTGGCAAGCTATTCCCATCTCCGGGATGCGGAAAGTCATCACTGGGCCCACCGGTTCGTGGCGCTGGTCCGTACCCATAAGGACCGTTTAACCCAAAAGACCGCGTGAAAGAGGCCATGGCCGGACGCATATTTCTCATGGGAGCGGGCCCCGGTGATCCGGAGCTCCTGACCGCCAAAGCCCATCGCGTGTTGAGCGCCTGCGATGTCTTGTTTTTCGATTCCAGCGTCTCCGACGCCATCTTGAACGTCGCGCCCAAAAAAGCGAAACGCCTGTCGCTCGACGGTCTCAATCGACCGGACGCCGCCGATTCCATCGTCGAAATGGCGGAAGACTGGGAAACGGTCGCAATATTGAAAGCGGGCGACGCTTTTTCATTTGGCGATTTGAGCGCCGAAGCCCTGGCCTTGAGCGAACGGGGCGCGGCCTTCGAGATCGTCCCTGGCATCAGCATTCCCGCGGGGCTCGGCGCCGCGTCTGGCCTTCCCTTGACCCACCGGGGCGACGCCCGCGGCGTACGCTTCGTCAAATTGGAAGAAGAACTGGACGGGCTCGACTGGCAAGGGATGGCCGATCCGGAATGTTCTCTGGCGCTTTACGGCGAACTGGCCGACATGAGCCGCGTCGCGCAGAACCTGCTGGACGCCGGGTTGTCGAAAAATATGCCGGTCGCCCTGTTCCAGGGATCGCCGCGCTCGAAACGGACGACCCTTTGGATGATCGCCCACAAGGGTATCGAGCCCTCAACGTCTCTCGTGATCGTCGGCAAGGTCGCCAACGTCGCGGAAACTCTCGAACACTGGATTCCTCTGGAAGACGACTGATCCGATTATGGCCCCTGTTCTTTCCGATGCCTTAAAAGCCGACTTCGCCCAGGCCACCCTGGTTCTGGCGGGCCACGGATCGAGCAAGCATCCAGGGGGGGCGAAAGCCGTCCTCGCCCACGCCGAGGCACTTAAAAAGACCGGCCTGTTCAAAGAGGTGTTAAGCGCGTTCTGGAAGGAACCGCCCTATCTCAAAGACCTCTGGCAGCGGGTTGCGACCGAAAAAACCTATATCGTCCCCGTCCTGGCCAGCCAGGGCCAGATCACCGAAACCGTATTTCCCCGCGAACTTAAATTAGCCGAACGCGATCCGGCAACATCGATCCTTTGCTCCGCCGTCGGCATCCATCCGAGGATTTCGGAATGCGTCGCCCTGCGCGCCCAATCGCTGGCCCGGAGCCTCGGGACCGAGCCGGAAGAAACAACCCTTCTGCTGGTCGGCCACGGCAGCGGCAGCGGCCATCCCGGCTCGGCCCTGCAGACCGAAAAGGTCGCCGACCACGCCTTAAAAATCGGCGCGTTCAAGGAAGTGAAAACCGCTTATCTGGAACAGGCGCCGAAGATTGAAGACTGGGCGACGGAAACCACCGGCAAAAACGTTATCGTCGTACCCTTCATGATTTCCGGCGGCCTGCACGCCGCCCAGGACATCCCGGAAATCCTCGGCTTCGACCCGGCCTCGAAGGACATTCAAGCCTTGTCGGAGACTGCCGAAACGGCAGGCCCGCTGAACACTAATAACCGCTCCGTCTGGCTCACCCGCCCGGTCGGCTCGGAGCCCTTCATAGTCGATCTAATTGTCGATCAGGTGATTGCGGCAGGCTCTGACTTAGGCACAGGCAATCGCTAATGAAAAAATACAACTTTAGAGACCTGTTAATTTGCTGATTCTGTTTTCATCGAATACGGTTCTTTGAAGGCAAGAAAAAAGGGCCAATCCGATGGACGATATCAACACACGCCTTAGGGCCATCTTTAGGCCGGACGATTCAAAAAAGGCATCAGACGTAAAAAACAAAAAGACTCGGTTCGTCCACTACACGACCGCTGCCGCAGCTAGAGAGATCATATCAAAACGTCAGGTTTGGATGAGAAATACCTCTTGTATGAACGATTACAGCGAGGTTCTACACGGTTTGAATTTGATCGATGAGCTAGAAAAAAGCGAGGTAGGCAAAGAGTTTTATAGTACTCTAGAAACAATACGGACTGGCATCACTAAAGAAGTCCGAAAGCGCTTTAGGAGTTTGACTCCTAGGTTCCTCGAAGGGACCTATATCGCAAGTGTTTCCATTCATAAAAAGGAAGAAAATGAACACGGGCGGCTATCTATGTGGCGAGCGTACGGAGAGTCCGCTGGCATAGCCTTGGTCATTAAAAGCGATATCTTTTTCAACACCTCTAGCATCATAGGGGCTTATGCCAATCCAGTTTCATATGTAAGCGATGAAAAAATCTCTAACTATTTCCATGAGATCATAGAGAACATAAACAACAACAAAGATTTTCTTGCAAAGCAGGATACTGAAACGCTGGTTAGTCAAGCGTTCTTTACCTTCAAGCTCCTTGCCTTATGTTCAAAGCATCCCGGCTTCGACGAGGAAAAAGAATGGCGCATTATTTACACCCCTGGACTTGAGAACTCTAAGCGTATGGAAAGTGAGATAGTCGAAGTTAGAGGCATACCTCAAACCGTATATAAAATTCCGCTAGAAAATGTGCCGGACGAGGGACTTGAAGGAATTGAAATTCCAGAACTTCTTGACCGAATTATTATAGGCCCAACTCAATATCCCATTGCCATGAAAGATGCTTTTGTGAAGCTTTTAGGGGAAGTTGGCGTTCAGAACCCTGACAGCAAAGTTATAGTTTCAGATATTCCACTGAGAACCTAATTTAAGACCTCTTTTCGTTTTAAACCCTACCCCTCGCCGCCCGGCATGTCGCGCTCGAGTGCGCGGCAGAGCAGCATGTAGAGCTTGCCCACATCGGCGGTGAGGAAGGTGCCGCCCAGCGCGCCGCCGTGGTCGCTTTCCGCCGCCCGTTGCAACAGGTCGTCGAACTGCGAAATAAAGCGGTTGGTATAGTCGCGGAAATCGCTGTCTTTTTCGTATTTCTGCTTGATCGCCGGGAGCTTGCTCTTGTCGCGGAAGCCGACGATTTTGCGGACGAAGACCCCTTTGTCGCCTTTGGTGTAGCGCCGCCAATCGTCTTCGGTGATGGCGATCTCCATGATCCGGGTGATATCGACGGCAATGGACTGGAGGCTTTCCTGAATGAGCTTGGCGGCCCGCAGGAAGTCGTCGCCGGCGATCCGGTCGTGGTGTTCCTTAAGCGCTTCGGTCAACCGGGCAGCGTCTCGTGAAGCCGTCGCCAGTTCCAGATGTTGACGGTCCAGCGTCTTGGTCAACTCGCCGCCATTGAGCGAAACCGTTTGCGCCGCGCGGGCCAGTTCTTCGGTGGTATGGCGCACCGAGCGGTCCCAAGCCTGGACTTTGCCGATGGCCTGATCGGAAATGCCGCCCACTTCGCTACTGCGCAGCGCCAGCAGGTCGGACAGCGCATTGACCCGGTTGATCGCCGTTTCGAAGGTGCTCGATAGATGCTCCATGTGTTGCTTAAGCGAGTCGCCGACCGTATCGAGCCGCTGGGCGATCTGCTCGCCTTTTTCCCGGGCCTCGTTGGTCTTGGTCTCCATGATGTCGCCGGTCTGTTTGAGCCGCGCCGCCGTGCGTTCCGATACCGCCATGGCGTCTTTGGCCCGCTCGCCTAAGGCATCCCCCACTTCCTCCAGCCGCGCCACCGCATGATTGGACAGGGTCGAAAGCTCTTCCGACTTGCCGGACAGTCGGCTCGCCACCTCGGCCACCCGAGCCGCCGTACGGTCCGTGCCGTCGGAAAACTCGTCCATCCGTTTACGCAACACGGTTCCCGCATCGTTCAGATGGCCGATGGTCCGTTGCGAGGCGACCTTGAGCTCGGCGAGATTGGCGTTGAGCGCCACCGACACCGCTTCAGCCTTGGCCGAGGCGTATTCGGCCGCCGTCGACATATCTTCGGTCTGGCGCTGCAAACCGTCGGTAGTCAGCGAAATCAGTTTGGCCGCTCGGTCGACCGCAACGGACATTTCACGCGAGCGCTGGTTCAACAGGTCGCTGGCCTTGGAGATTTCTTCGGTGGCCGTATCGCCCGCCGCCACCATCCCGCCGGTTTCCTCACGCAATAGGTCGCCGAAGGAACGCACCTGGGCCCTGGCGTCCTGCGCCGCCATGGTAATCTCGGCGGAGCGGTCGCTGATCATCACGCCGATATTGCGCATCCGCTCTTCGGTACGATCCACCGCGCCTTCCATTTCGCTCACCCGGACCCCGATGGCGTCGCCCACATCGTTTAAGCGCGCCGCCGCATGGCCGGACGCCACGGCGGCTTCCTGCGAATGGCGAAGAATGCGGTCGCCCATGTCGCCGAGATTTTCCTTGGCGTCCTGCGCAACGACCGCCAGATCGCGGCTTCGTTCGTGCAGCGCCTGTTGGGCCCGGTCCAAATCGGCCACCGCCTGATCCGAGGTATGGCCCACTTCCAACCCACGTTGTTCGAGCGTCAGGGATGTTTCCGTCAACCCCTTGATCGCCGACTCGGCGGCCTCGATCAACGATTGCGACCGCTCGGCCAGTTGGCTGGCAACAGCCTCGATTTTTTCGCTCGCTACACCGGATGTGGTGTCCAATTCCTGAGACTGACGGCGCATGGCGTCGCCGACCAGACCGATCAAGGTTGCGGCGCGCTCGGCCGTAATCTTCATCTCGGCGGCATTGCCCCGCAGCACCTCGGAGGCCTTGTCGACATGAACCACGGCCTGCTCGCTGGCGCCGGTGACGCTGTCGGATTCTTCGGTCAGACGCCGGACGACACCATCCAAGCGTTCGACTGCATCTTCGGAGATATTGGAAAGCTGCTCGGAACGCTCGCGCAGCACCGTACTGATGCCTTCAAGCCGCGCGGCGGATTTCTCGGCCACATCGCCCAGGTAAGCGCTTTGGCCCTGCATCCCCTTGCCGACATCGTCCATTTTGGCGACCGCCTGATCGCCGCTACGCAATAACCGGGCGGTTTCCTCCTGCAGCCGGAAGCCCATTTCCGACACCTCGGAGGATGCCTTTTTGCCCGCATCTTCCAACGATATCGTGCGGGCGTCCATCACCTCGCCCAATTCTTCCAAACGGCCGACCGCCGTTTCCGAGGCGTCGTTCATTCGCCACAGTTCGCCGCGCAGCAAATCGCTCTTGGCCTGTACGTCCTCGGTAACCCGATTGAGAACTTCCAGTTCCTTGTCGAACGCCGCCGTCGCCTCTTCCATCTTGGCGACGCCACGACCGGTCGCCGTCTCGACGGCTTTGGCGCTGTCGTCCAATGTCTGCACCGTGGCCGACAGATCGCCTTGCGCCTGCATCGAAGTTTTACCCACCGTGTCGGCAGTCGACTTCAAGGTCTCTGTCGCATCTTCGATTTGCAGTTTGGAGAGATCGGACAGGCGGGCGAGATCATCGGAGCGGCGCAGCAGGTCTTCCGCCGCTTCACCAATGATGCCTCTCGATTTTTCGGCCACGTCTTCAAGCGAAACCGAGCTGTCGAGTAGCGCCTCATCGACCAGTTGCACCCGCTCCAGGGTGGCTTTGGCGATCCGCTCCAACGCACCCGAACTGACGGCCAGCGCTTTGTTGAGGTCAGCGGTTTTGTCGGACGCCTTATCCGAGGCGGCATACACGTCATCGCGCTGTTTTTGGAACGCATCGTTGATATTT
>Ga0070727_10001665_pt1 | contig 22925 bp, 17 predicted proteins | sample tdAd472_FD_66722 | JGI IMG/M metagenome (GOLD analysis project Ga0070727, IMG submission 66722) | Marine sediment microbial communities from the Atlantic coast under amendment with organic carbon and nitrate - tdAd47.2 | ecosystem: Environmental > Aquatic > Marine > Coastal > Sediment | place...
ACGGACGCAACTTGCCGAACGCCGACTCGAGCTTCGCTCGCTCAACGGTCTTCTCGACCAACCGCTTGGGCAGCCAAGGCCGGCTCATCCCGAGCACGCGCTGACCCGCGACCAGCACCAGCAGGATCGCGACCACGATCGGCATCCCCGGAATACCACCCAGCGGCGTCACAAGAATCAGGGATGGTATCAGCATCAGGGGGCCGTACAGACGCCCGGAAAATGCGTCGAACACGTCCTTCAGCCCGACGGACCCCTCGCCTTCCGTCCGCTCAAGCAGCCGGTCAAGCACACCCTCAAGGGGTGCCTGCCCCTCCTCCCGAGCCTGCGAGCCTGCATCGGTTTGGCTGACCATTCTTCAAGTCTACCGGCGCGTCATGAAGCATCCTTCAGGGTCCGAAGGCGCCGGCAAAGAAAGGTCCCGACGACAACCGAGCGACCCGCATCGCGCGGGTCGCTCAGAGGCAGGCGAGTTGTGACGTTCCTAGAGATCAGGAGCGTCTGCGTCGCATGCTCGCCGCGCCAGCGAGGGCCAGCAGCGCACCCACGCCCGGGGCGGGGATGATCCGCACGTTCCAGTTATCGATGCCGGCTTCCCGGACGAAACTGGAGGTGCTGTTGCCGCTGGACATGGCCCGGTAGAACCCCATCTGCATCGCGCCGCCGCTCGCCGACCAGTCGGGGTTGGACGACTGGTGCAGGACACCGGTCGAATCGAGTTCCCAGAGGTCCGACGGGTTCAGACCGGGAGAGGCGTTCGCCCCCCAGGTGTTGAAGGTCGGGTAGGGCATCACCAGCAGCGGGTTCCGCTGCACATAGGTCTTCCCGCCCTGCGTGATCGCCAGACCGGTAATCATGCCGTCCCCGGAGTTCTGCAGGAAGTTGATGGAGTCTTCGCTATAGTCGATCGCGCTGACGGCACCCGACGAAACGGGGTTGTAGAAGGCTGTGTTGTTCATGAACAGGAGGAACGCACCGCCGTTGGGTCCGGAAACCTGAACATTCGCAACGATCTGCAAGTACTCGTTCGGGTTGCCCCCGTTCAGAAACTGGGCACTATTGAAGGTGCTGCCCGCCCCGTTGGCATTGGCCACGAGCGAACTCGTCCAGGTCCCGGAAGCGAACACCCCGTCGGAGAAGGTCACACTCGCGGAGGCCGCCGAAGCACCGGCGAGCACGCCCGCCAACATCAGAATCTGCTTGTTCATTTCTGTCGCTCTCTTTCACGCTAATCGGCTGCCGCACGGCCGACCCGACGCGAGCCGGACCGGGCGACACCAAGAGTGCGGAGCCGAGAACCGGATCTTGCAGGGCACACCAAAAGATTCTTCATGCACAACGCGGCTTTCATCACGACCACCCTCCTGCTCTCGCGGCTCCACGACGACGCCGACGAGGAGGCATGGAACCTGTTTGATCGCCGGTTCCGAAAGGTCCTGGTCGCCACCGCCGGAAGACTCGGCCTCAACGCGAGTGATGCCGAAGACGCCGCGCAGGAGACCATGCTTCAGGCGCTACGCGACTACCGAGCGGGCCGGTACGACCGGACCCGCGGCCGGCTCTCATCCTGGATCCTCGGTATCGCCCACCACCGCATCAGCGACGCCAAGCGACGCGGCAATCGAAGCACGAGCCGGCCGGACCACGCGAACGACTGCGACGAGGCCGCGCTGAGCGACGCGTTCGAGTGCGAACTCGAACGCGAGATCTTCAATCAGGCTTGGGAAATGGTACGGGACGAATCGCAGATGGCGTCGAACACGCTCCTCGCGTTCGAACTCACGGCCATCCGAGGCGTGCCGGCCGGCGAGGCCGCCCGCCAGTCCGAAATGACCGTCGAGCAGGTTTATGTTGCCCGTACGAGAGTCGCCAAACGCCTGCGCGAGGTCGTGGAAGATCTGGATCGCGCTGTGCGAGATGGGCTGTGACACCATGACCCAGCCAGGACAATCGTCGTGACCGCTTCAGGGGGCCAGTGCCCGAGCAAAAGCGACCTCGAGGCGATCGCAGCCGGCCAGGATCCCGACGCGGACACGTATTCGCATGTCTCCCGTTGCCCTCAGTGCAGCGAGTTCCTCGCGCTCGCCCGGTTCAGCCGCCGATTCGGCGATGTGATCTCCGGCGAGCACCAGATCGCGCCACAACCGGAAGGCAGCCCGAGGATCCATGGATACCGCATCCGGTCCGAGATCGCCCGCGGCGGTCAGGGCGTCGTCTATCAGGCTGAGCAATCCCTCACCGGAAAGTCGGTCGCGATCAAGGTGCTCCACTCGGTCAGCAACGCGACCGCGAGAGCCCGCCTCCACCGGGAGATGCAGATCATCGCTTCGCTCGATCACCCCGCGATCGTGCGCCTCATCGACTCCGTCCTCCTCGACGACGGACGCGAAGCGATCGTCATGGAACACATACTCGGCGAACCCATAACAAGTTGGGCCGAGCGTGAATTGCCGGATGTCGACGAGCGCATGCGCGTGCTCGCGCAGGTCGCAGACGCCCTCCAGCACGCGCACGCCCACGGCGTGGTACACCGGGACCTCACCCCCTCGAACATCCTCATCGACCGGCAGGGCCGACCCCGCCTCCTGGACTTCGGCATCGCCCGACTCGTGGCCGACGATCCGACCGCCCTGACCCGCACCGGCGAGTTCACAGGAACACTCGCCTACGCCGCACCGGAGCAGGTCTCCGGCGAACCCGCCGACGCCGATGCTCGAACCGATGTCTACTCGCTCGGTGTCATCGGATACCAGGTGCTCACCGGCACAACGCCCTACGCGCTGGACCGGCCGCTGGACGAATTGATCCGTTCGATCACCACCGACGAAGCACCGTCCCGTTCCAGATCCGGCCTGCGTACAGATCAATGGACCGTCCTACACAAAGCGTTGCAGAAGGACCCGAAGCGCCGGTATCAGACCGCAGCTGAACTCTCCCACGACCTCCGCGAAGCCGCCGAGGGCCGAGCCATACAGGCCCGTGCGTCGAGCCCGATGTACCGGGTTTCGCTATCGGTCCGGCGCAACCGGCGGATTCTGGTCGCGACCCTGTTGCTCGCAGCCATCGTGATGGGCACCATCGCTGTCAGCGCGAACCGCCTCGCGCGCACGGATCGAGCACGAACGCGCAGCGACCTCGCGGCCCTGCTCGCAACCGGTTCGCGCGAGCGCGCCGAGGCCATCCTGTGGGAACAACTGGACCGCGTTGCACCGCGCAACCCGGACCCCGCCCGGCTGATGTGGCAAGCCGACTACGACACACGCTCACTGATCTGGACATTCGCGGAGATGCAATCCGAAGCACTCTGCCTCGAGGCGATCCGATCATTCGACAAGCCGCCGACAAGTATCACCCCGCTCGAAGACGGCGGGTTCGGCCTGATCGCCGCGGACCACCGCGTGTACAACATCCGAACCGAGAACGACCGAATGGTTCTCAGCCGCGGACCGCAACTGCCGGCCGAATGCCGCTACGCACGCCACATGAGCGACCGGCCTTGGATCATCGCGATCGCGGACGGTGGCCTGCGCCTCCTCGACGCCACAACCGGCAGCGTGCTCGCGTCGAGCGACCTCGACTCCCTTGCGGATCTCGTCGGACTGTCGGCACGCGCGGACACACTGGTCGTGTCCAGCTCCCGAGGCCCTCTCGGCGTCTACGCCCTCCCAGAGTTCCGCTCGGTGGCAACTCTCCCCGGAATATTCGGCGGCCAGAGCCCGTGGCTCGACCCCAACGAACCGACCGTCTGGTTCCTCGACCAGAACGGACAACTCTGCAGTTACCGCATCGAAGACGCGACGACCACCACCCACGGTTTTCGAGTTCAGGCGTCCCTGCACCAGTTCGCAGCAGAAGTCCAGATCCTTCCGTCCCGGTCAACGGTCGTCGTGGCGCACGCCGGCAAGGTGCTCGTGGCCCAAACCGACGGCTCCGGGGCTGCCACGCCGCTCGTCCTGCACTCCGGCTACCGGATGAACCTCGGCCTAAGCTCGGATACCGCCATACTCAGCGGTCAGTCCATCGGTGATTCTTCGCTCCGGCTCTGGGATACGCGCATGTGGCGACCGCTCGCTTCCTTCAGCGGCCACACCGGCTCGGTCCTCCACAGCGCTGTCTCCCGCGACGGGCACCGATGCCTGACCGCCGACAGCGCGGGAACCCTCCGCCTCTGGGCGATCCCAGGATCGGGTTGGCGACGCGACCTCTCGACCGACACGGAAACAGTGCAGGATTTCGCAGTCGCACCCGATGGGGCCTTCGCGTTCCTCCCCGCCGGTGAGAACGGTGTCCGCGTCGTCCCGCTCGGGTCGAACACCGAGCGGGTTGGGACAAGCCGTTCGGACTTCTCCGTCGCGCGAACTGTCATCCACCCGCGAGGACACATCATCGCTTCGATCGACCTCGGGCGATCAATCGCCTTGCGGCGAACGGTCGGTTCCGATGCCTCGGAACCGACCATTGTCTCGCTCGGACCGAACGACACGATCGTCGCCGCGCACTTCCTCGCCCACGGAGAAAACCTGATCGTCGCCACACAGGACGGGGACCTGATCGAAATCGACACCGCGCTGGGGGCGGTTCTTCGACGCGCCACGGTGAGCCCGGCCGGACGCGTTTCCGATCTCTCAGTGTCTCCCGACGGCCTCCTGCTCGCCCTGTCGACGCGCGCCGGAGCGGTCGTGATCGTTGACCGGGACACCCTCTCCGTACGACGCACGATGCAGTTCTCCGACCAACAAGTCCGCTCGCTCACATTCCACCCCAGCGGCGAACGAGTCGTCGGTGTAGGGGACGCCGGGCGAGCCCTCGTCTTCGAAGTCGCCACCGGCCGGATCCGGACCTCCGATCCGCTCGGCGAAGCGAGCCTCTTCGAGGTCGCGATGCACCCGGCCGGTCACACGCTCGCCATCGGAGACCGCGCCGGCGCGGTACGCCTGATCGACAATGCCACCCTCCGCCCGCTCTGCACGCTGCGCGGCGACGGCTCGATCATGGCTCTGGCGTTCACACCGGACGGCGATCGGCTCATCGTCAGTTGCCTGGAACACCCGCCCCAACTCTGGGACCTCAACGCCCTGACCCGCCCCCTGTCCGCCATCCGCCCGGCCCGTACCCGCTGAAAGCACCTCGTCGCAAAACGCCGAATCCCCCGGACGCCAGAAACACGCCGAGGGATCTTGAGCATCCAGCAGGTTGTAAGTGGGCGATACTGGATTCGAACCAGTGACCTCATTCGCCGCAAAGACGGGAGAATTTCCAGTTGGCCGACCGGAGTGGCAACATTTTGGCAACGCGGCTACTCCCCTGCGACCCTGTTAGCCAGCACACCGAACCGCTAAGTCACACCAAGACCGGCACCAAACACACACCTTACTTTGGCACAGGCACAGACACAGCGAAAGACACTTGTGCAGATTGTATTTTCGCTGTACTGTACCGCGATGGACCCGAGAACTGCCGCCGACGGGATTCTTCGCGAAGCCGAATCCGATCTCCGCGATCTGATCCGGAAGGAGCTGCAGGCCGAGCGTTACGCCGCCATCGCAGAGGTCGCCGGCTTGGCCGAAGCGGTATCTGAGCTGAGAACAAACATCTCAGGTCCCGCCAAGTCGCCGCGACGATTGGCGGCGAACCCTACCGCGAAAGGGACCATCGAGCCCAAACCTGCCAAGTCGAGCATCTCCGACTCGAAAGGCGATGGTGCTAAGCCGACATCGGGCTCTGCAGCTTCAAGACCGCGACGGGCAAAGGCTTCGCCTTACCCAAGGTTTGAGCTTGGCGGTGACTCCCTTACGAAGATCGGCTGGTCAAAGAAGGCGAAATCCGAGTACCAGCACACCGCTCCGTTCGACGCAGTCATTGGATTGGCGAACCACATCGTTCACCGAACCGAGCCGAATCGAATCTGGACAGTTGAAAGCCTCGGCGAAGTCACAGCAACCGACGGAGCGGCAACCATCCCCAACTATCAGATCTACCTGATTCTCGCTTGGATGCGAGATATGGGCATCGTTCTGAAGCACGGCCGAAGCGGCTACAGCACGCCCGAGGGCATTGAACTGACAACTGCGGTAAGCGACCTTCTCACCAAACAGTCGCAAGACTAGACCAAAGACCCACTAGGAGAGTCTTTCAGATGCGATATGACAACTGGTTTCCGAGAGCGAAACCGACCGGATCAGACCTGTCCGACGTGATTTCAGGGGAGTTCTTCTCAGACAACGACAAGCCTGCCTTGCCGCTTGTAAGAGAAGCCCTTCAAAATGCCATCGACGCGGGCAAGGAATCCAAGGACCCTAGATCGGTCGTTCGAGTTCGAATCGCTCACTACACCGGAGATCTTGCTCTTTCCGCGACTGAGGCCGCTCGCTGGTTCGGAGAGCTGCATCCACATATCAATGCGGATGGCAACGGGCTCAAAGAAGCACCGGATGTGAACACGGAACGGTGCGACTTTCTTGTTGTCGAGGACTTCGGCACCTGTGGCCTAACCGGAGATGTCACCAGCGACACGATCGCTGGCAAGCAGAACAACTTTGTCGACTTCATGCGAAGTGACGGCCGGACCCGGAAATCGGCCGGTGAGCAGGGGAGCTGGGGCGTCGGGAAGAATGTCTTCCCGAGATGCAGTCGCATCAACGCGTTCCTGATATGCACGAATCGCGAAGATGATCGCCAATCCCTTGTCATGGGCAAATGCATTCTGAAGATGCGGGTTGTTGATCAGACCGTATTCAGCCCACAAATCTACTTCGCTTCCTCATGGAAAGCCGACGAGCCCCCTCGGCCAATTGACTGCCAAGAAACCATCAGCGATTTCTGTACCACCTTTCGGTTGAAGCGAAATCAGGATGCCGGGCTGTCCATCGTCGTTCCATGGACATACGACTCGCTCAACGCACACCAGATCCTCGAAGCGGTCGTATCTGAGTACTACTACGCGATTCTGGCAAATGATCTCCATGTGACCGTTGAGGTGAATGGCGAGCCAATCGATATTGCCGCCGGGACGATAGAGTCGGTCGCCGAAGAGCACGACTCACTTCGGAACTACCTGCCCATGATTCGGCTTGCGAAGTACGCACTTGAGCAAGGAGACTCCAACCGGATCGTTCTGACGAACCACCCTCCCGCGGACGGCGAGCAAAAATGGAGACCCGACCTGCTCACTGACGTTGAGTGCGAGACAATTTGCTCTCGACTTCTTGAGGGGCAGCGAGTAGCCCTACGCGTACCTTTACATGTGGTACGAACCAAGGGCAACGACGGAATCGGCCCGGAGTCGACCCACTTCGATGTCTACTTGGAACCGGACGAGTCAAGCAAGTCTGTCCTGAAGCCAGCGTTCTTTCGCGAACGCTTGTGCATCAATGAGATACAGCGAGCCAGTGGAGCAACCAGAATCCGAGCTCTGGTTACGGTGGAGGACAAGCCCCTCGCAACACTCTTACGAGCAGCCGAGCCACCCAATCACTCTGATTGGAAAGCCGGCACGTCGAACTTCAAGGGAAACTACGTGAACGGCAATCATGTTGTCACCTTCGTAAAGGAGTCGGTGCGAAGCATCGCCACCTTCGCACGCTCGGCTGACGACAAACCTGACGCCACCATCGCCATCGATTACTTTTCCCTCCCGGAAGATGCCGGCGAAGCCCCGAAGCCGAAGTCCAAGCCCAAGCCCAAAGAGAACCCTGACGACTCCGAGACACCCGATCCGGAGATCCCACCGGCGAAACCCAAGCGATATCGAATATCAGACGAAGCCTCCGGGTTCCGTGTCGGCCCAGGAGATGAGGGCACGGATCCACCGAGTACCCTGAACATCACGATGGCTTACGACGTCTTTTCCGGAAGCCCTTGGAAGCTTTACGAACCAGCCGACTTCGATCTCACGGCAAATGGTCGATCTGGCATTGTCATCGCCGTCGGCGGCGATGCGACTTACACGGTGTGCGGCCCCAACAAGCTTCAGCTCGAGATTCAATCACGAAGCTTCGAGGTATATGTGACAGGTTTCGACGAGAACCGCGACCTGATCGTCAGTGCACGAGCTGCGAAGGAGGTGTCCGATGGCGATTCGTCGGATGAACTACACGAAACGAATTGACCTCAAGAACAGCTGCGTACGCGTGACGCTCAGACCGCACGAGAACGGCGTCGCCGATGTTTTCGACTTGGACCTGGATCTCCCTAGCGACCTGCCGGGCGACGCGAGAGTGATCTTGGAAGCCTACCGCTCAAGTCCGCCAGCTCGCATGCGATTTGATCTTGGAACTGTTGAGAACAGAAAAATCCTGACCGAACCAGAGCGATTGCTCAGCGATTTTTCGGACGAGATGCCCGCTCCACTTTTTCGCCTCAAGGTTATCGATGCCGGCGAGTCCGACGGCCGAATTCTCGCCGATGCACGGCAGATACGCCCCGCCACAGCATTGGAAGATTCGAGCAACAAGCAAGGCCTTCTGCACATCTATCACAAACCGCTGGATGGACTAGTCTGGGAACTGCAGATTGACTACCCCGGCTACGGACCGACGCTCTGGATAGACAGCGAGATACCCGAGCCCACTGAGTTTGCACGTGATCCGCGGTTCATCGCTCTCGTATACCCGGAGGTCCTCCGGCTGATCTTGCAGCATCTCCTAATCGATGATCCCGATACTCGCGAGGACTCGGATTGGGGTCCAAAGTGGTTGTCTTTCGCGAGCAAACTTCCTGACATGATCGGCGACGCACCGCCGATTCTTGGAGACACAGGCGATCGTGAACAATGTGAAGCGTGGATCAGTCGTAGCGTCCGTTCCTTTGCGAGCACGCATGGGCTGAAGCGTCCATTCGAACTGGTGGAGGAGGACTCGAATGAAGTTTAGAAGATTCAACCAGCACGGTCTGGACGCATTCGCTTCCGAGTTGAACAGACTGCGGGAGGATTCGAAGCATGATTTTGCGGCATCGATCGTCACTGATCCGAGATTCTCAGAGCAGCTGACTCCCGAAATCGAGGCGGAACCTCGTAACTTTGAAACCCGAATGGACTTCTCGGAATGGCTGGCAGCTGCCGCTTCCGCAGCGGGCACTGAAGTGCCTCGGAATGACATCGGATTCTGGGCATGGCTGACCGCCGCCCTGTTCGACCAAGTCTGTCCCAAGAATGAGAAAGGGGCCCGGAAGGTCGGTGCTGGAGCACGCTACATTCCCGATCTCTCCCGCTGGACGAGACGGTACCGTCATTTGCTGGCGAATCCATACAACGTGTACCTCCTGCATTCAAATGATCCGTGGCGAGCGGCAGCCGTTATGGTCAATCCCCTAGACCAACCGGGTGAACTGACCGAGCAGTTTACTGCACGCCTTGATCTGATTACTTGCCCAGGAACTATGGCACTTGCGAGCCGGCTGTTCATTGATCCGGTCTCACGAAAGCGACGGCGTGGAGCCTCAGGAACCGCCGCTAGGCGACTTGGAAAGCTACTCAATCAGTACACGCGGACATGGGATCTTGCATCCATTGATCCTAGCGACTTCAGTCACAAGCTGCCTAAAGAGTTCAAACGATTCACGGTATAGGGATATCCGCGTCGACACATGCCGCACGACGCCTCGTGCTAGCTGCATTCGACAAGTCGCCGTCTCAGCCGTTGCTCAAGAGCGGACACTGATTTCGTCTGGCATTCCCAGATCACCAAGACTCGCCAACCGAGCCGTGTCAGCTCACGTCGGTTTCGTCTATCCCGCACAACATTCTCGGCAAACTTCCGCTCCCAAAAATCCCTGTTCGTTGATGGCATGGCCCGGCCATTGGGACAAGAGTGCCGATGCCAGAAGCAACCGTGGACGAAGATGGCAGTGCTGTGCTTTGGTAACACGATGTCTGGTTTTCCGGGAAGATCTTTGCGGTGCAGACGGAAGCGATATCCCATACGATGGAGAACGCTGCGAACTTTGAGCTCAGGCTTCGTGTCGCGGCCCCGAATCTTGGACATGTTGCGGCTTCGCTGATCCGGCGTGATTCGATCTGCCGTCATAGCCCCGCTGCTTTCAAACCTTCGAAGACACACTGGGCGATCCGTTTCGCAATCAGCGGCGGCACTGCATTTCCGACCTGCTGATACTGAGCCGTCCGTGGACCGCAGAAAAAGTAGTTGTCAGGAAATGTCTGCACTCTAGCAGCCTCGCGAACCGTGAAGCTGCGACACTGCGATGGATCGGGATGGATAAAGTAATGCCCATCCTTCGCGAGATGAGAGGTGACCGTTGCCGAAGGCTGATCCCACAGCTGTACCTTGAACCGGTCGCTGAAAATGGCTTCTGAACCGTCACCCGGCCGTGCATTCATGTGATTCGGGAGCAGTGCATCCGGAAAGTCCTCGAGCTTGGGAGATCGACCGAAGGTCTCGCCGAAAGACGAGCAGAAGAGGTATCTGGCCAAATCCGAAGGCATGTGTGACTTTGCCGCATGATTGCACACACCTCCCAGGTCGCTGCCTCCGTACCACGCATCCAGCTCAGGGTTTTCGCTACGCACGGAGTCGGACGGGACAAACTCGCCTCCGGTGGACATGTCAACACACTCCATCCGGTCCCGAATGCTTTCGCAGCGTTCTGCGATTTCGACTCCATGCATCCTGCGAATCTCAGCAACCAGCTTGCTGGACATTTCTTCGCGGAGAACTGATTGGACAGACTTTCGCGACCCAGATCTCTTCGAAAGGCCGGGGCCCAACCGCGGTAGACCCTGGATCGCGTCTCTGACCGTGACCTGTGCTTGTGCCGATCGCAGGCGAGGGAGATCGCAGGCGATGTCATTTCGCAGACCAACGATGAAGACTCTGTGACGCCGCTGAGGGACTCCGTGATTTTCGCAGCGGATCAGAAACGACTTCGGGTCGCTCGTGTCGACCTGGAAGAGTCGACTTTCTGACACGTCGTTCCAAACAAGAGGCAGCAGTCGATAGGTTCGACTGGGGTTGGGCCGAGAAATCTCTCCGATGGCTGCCCCGGGATCATGAAGATCATCAAGTATCCGCGGAAAAATCCGTCGATCTCCGACAGACGATGAGAGAATGCCCTTCACGTTCTCCATGACGAAGGCTACCGGCCAAACCCGAGAGAGTACGCGAAGATACTCTTGGTAGAGGTGGTGCCGGTTGTCGTTCTCCGGCCGGTAGCTAGCAATACCGCGATTTCGAGCCCGCCCAACGAGCGAGTACGCTTGGCACGGAGGCCCACCGATGAGGACTACCGGCGTCTTGTCTTTGTGAAGTTTCTTCGATTCGAGAATGGCATCTAGGCGTTCGTCATCGCCTTGTATGCCGAGTTCACCTCTGAACGCTTCGGCCTCAGCATGTGACCATGCCGTTTGACACTTGGATTCCAGCTCCTCCGGAGAGATTTCCCCCCTCAGGACCTGCGTGTATGCCTTCGGAACGGAACGGCCACTAGCGTCGTAGAAGCGAAAAAACGATCGCAAACGAAGCGTTCGGTGGGCATGTGGTTCCTTTTCGACCGAAACGGCGATCCGAAATGGTCGTCCTCGGCCGTGGATTTTCAGAGCACTGAATCCCTCACCCAGCCCTCCGGGCCCGGCAAACAGATCGACAACTGCTATTGGATTTGAACCGCCCATGATCAAACCTAGAGAAGTGGCAGCTGACTGACAGACAACAGCAGTCCAGAATAGCTAAAGCCCTTCCACTTCACAGGTTGCCGGATGCCGAGCAGTAGCCAACGATCGGTTCGGGCCGTGAAGATGACCGCCGGCGGTATCATGGCGGCTCAAACCAGCACCAGATGCAGGAGTCCGCATGCCATGAATCAGAAACAGGCACAGTTGCTCGCGGATATCGTCGGCGGTGAGGCTTGGCTCAGCGGCGAGCACTGGGTTGTTTCGGTGAACCGCCCCGACGGCTCGGTCGTCGTCATAGCGACCGACTCAGTGGTCGAGTTCGCTTCTGACTCTGACTTGGATTCTGGGATTGAGACCAAAAGGATCTGTCTCTCAGACGACAGAGAAGAGTCTGAATTTTGGATTGTTCAGGACGAATCCGGCAACGTCTTTTACCGCAACGCAATTGTTGAAGCTGGCTGGCGTTGGCGGGAGGAAGCCGAGGAACACGCTCTGGCTGTTCACTCAAAGACCGGGGCGAACTGCGAGGTAAGGCGGCTCTCAGCGAAGCTACCCAAATCGGAGAACTGACCGCTCAATCGCTGCCAGCCCGTTCAGAGCGAAGAGCACCAGACGAGGAGGATTGATGATCGGATCGTGCTAGACCTCCTGACGGCTAACTCATAGGGGGATAGCACAACCCATCCCAGTCTCCGTCCCACGCGTGATCGATGATCACCAACGATGTAGCGGTAAGGAAGTGACTGACGAACATCGCACAGCGACCGACGGCTTCGCGGTTCAGTTGCCCTCCGTGCGTTGCGGCACCATGAACAAGCTGGCAACGAGCCAGGTAGACCCTCATCAAGACCAGTTCGAGGATGTTGGCGTACCGCTTCTCAAAGTACAGCGAGCCCAGCTTGCGAGCGTGATTCTGTGCCCGTCGAGCCTCCTCCTCGCCGGGCTCCTGCCAGAAGTGTCGGCTCAAGTACTCATCGCCGACGATCGCCTTCACCAGATCACGCTCGTTCAGGAGCAAAGCCTCAAGCTGCCCGTCCGTGTCTGCTTCAACGACCCGGCTCAGGAACTGTTTGAACGAGTAGATGTCGGAGACCGGCTCCCGCTTCTCGGGGTCCCAGCGACCGTAGAGACTGTTGAGTGCGATCCAACCGTAGATCAGTCTGGCGTCGTCAACACCGATGCCCGCCTCGTCCAGATCTTCGAGTCGCTGTAGCCAACTCCAGCAACGATGGAGCCGTATGCGGATCGCTTGGTGCTCATCCGACGTGGCCGCCCCTTCCTTCGTTGGTTTCCAGCGTCTTCGCAGGTCTCTAACTGAGGGAGCCGCTTCAGAACTCATGGATGCCCTCCTTCAACAATCCGCTGTGGGTGGATGTGCTAAAAACATTCTCCGCGAGTTCGTTGATTCGATCCAGACTCCTCTCCCGGAGACAACAGAATCCAGTGACATACTGCTGTCACCGGTTCAAGACGCAGGACTTGCCTGGCCCCAGATCCTGCGGTCTATTGGATTTCCTTTGGCTATACAACTGCCGTAGCCAACCCCAGTCCGCTTGCCTTGCCATTGGGCACACTGAAAACCAATCCGACAGACATCAGTCCATGCCGACATTCTCACACTCCCGAATCGAAAGTTTCCGTCAGTGCCCTCGCAAGTACTTCTATCAATACGTTGCCAGAATCAGGCTGCCCGAGGTACCGGAGCATATCGCCACATTTCTCGGCTCACGATGTCACGATGCCTTGGAGTGGCTCTACTCGCAGACCATGACCGGAGTCATCCCTTCCCGGGAGGAAACGCTCACACACTTAGCCCAATCGTGGAACCAGGAATGGTCCGACGACATCGTCATCACCGATGAAGGGATGACTCCGGCCCACTACCGGTCGCTCGCCGCGAAATGTGTCGGCGACTACTACGACGCCAATCAGCCTTTCGACGACTCTACAACCATCGCATTGGAGAAGCAGGTCCGGTTTCCGCTGAATGAGCAGTCTGGCATCCGCATGTTGGGCCACATCGACCGCCTAGCACGAAGCGATAACGGCGTGTGGCATGTTCACGACTACAGGACGAACAAGAAGTTGCCGACGCAAGCCGACAAGGACCTGGATCCCCAGCTTGCCTACTACGAAATTGGCATCCGCCAGATGTGGCCCGAAAGCGTTGAGCAGGTACAACTGCACTGGCATTTCCTGCGATTTGGCGTCACGATCACATCAACGCGAACAGCGAATCAGCTCGAAAAACTGCGACAGGACGCACTCGCAACGATCGGTGACGCCCTACGCCGCGGCAGGGACGAAGAGCAGTTCGAGCCGATCGAATCCGGTCTTTGCCGGTTGTGCGACTACCAGTCAATCTGCCCAGTCAAGAAGCACGAGATTACGGTCAACGGCCTGCCGGCGAACCGCTACCGGTCTGAGCCGGGGGTGGTTCTCGTCAACCGCTGGGCAGAGCTCAAGGCCGAGAAAGGCGATCTGAATGAGCAAATCGCTGAGATCGACGAGGAAATCGACGAGATCCAGGAGGCCTTGATCGAGTACGCCGAGGCAGAGGATGTATCAGTTGTCGTCGGCGATGAGTTCGAGGCCACCGTGAAGATTGATGAGCGGACGATGTTTCCCCGGAAAGGATCTGAGCCTGATGAGTACGACGCGTTGGAACGGACTTTGGCAAAATCTCCCTTCTGGGATCAGGTCAGCAGTATGGATGCGGCTCGTCTTCGATCGCTCTGGAAAGATCCCGCCGCATTCTATCCCGAGCTGCGAAAACTGCTGAAGCAGTATGTCTGGATCGAGGAAGAGACAAAGACGAGACTACGTCAGCGGAAAGGCTGAACAGCTACAGGAGTAAGCGATGGCCGGAATCGGACTATGGCGAGTTGGTGATGCAGCCCCCCGCCGCCTGCAAGTCGCTGACTCTGTTGCGGAGCGTCAGCTTGAAGACTGGATCGAGGGCGACCCGCGACTCCTCGAACACGGACTTGAAATCGTTGCTCGGCAGCTCCGAACGGATGGCGGACCACTCGATCTCTTGGGCCTCGACGCTCAAGGCCGCTGGGTACTGATCGAGATCAAGCGTGACCGGCTTCGACGCGAAGTGCTCTCGCAGGCCATCGATTACGCGTCCTGCCTTGCAGCGATGGTTCCGCAGGATCTGTTCGCCCAATGTGACGCATATCTGTCGAGCCGTTCCAAGCCTGCCGTTGCGGAGTTGCTTCGTCAACGCGGTGTGACGACCAGTGGCGAGGAAGGCCTCGAACCAGTCATCTACCTCGTGGGAACGGGTATCGATCCCGGCCTCACGCGAATGGTGGACTATCTCGCTGGCAACGTAAAGCTGTCGATTCGTCTCGTGACGTTCTCGGTGTTTGCCGGACAAGCTGATGAGTTGATCGTCACCCGAGAACTACATGAAGCTGATCGACCTGCCGTCGCTGCGGCTCCGACGACAGGTGGCTCAGTGCCCTCCCTAGACGAACTGCAGGCCCAAGCCGAAGAACACGACGCCGGGCAGATCTGGCGTCGGGTGGTTTCAGCGGCAGAGGAAGCCGGCCTGTACCCCCGCCGATACAGTAAGTCTGTCATGCTCGCTCCGCCGCAGAACAAGACGCGGTGTGCGATCTACCTTCCGACGCAATACCGGAAGACTGAAGGCGTAACGCATGCGTACATCGCAGCGGATGTCTTCGAGGAGTTCTTCAACATCCCGCAGGATCGGGTCGCGAGCGTACTTGGACACGAGTGGGTCGAGCTTGGCCCGGACACGGTCGAACGATTCTGCAGCGGACTCTCGCAGTTGCTTGCCGAGACCAGTTCCAACAACGGATAGCGATGTGTCGATCTCCATCTGTTCACAATACGCATAATGGGATAAATAAACGCTGGACAGTATCCTCGCAAATGAGCGGCGGCCAAACTGCTCTCGCCCGCAGTTCCGCAAGGCAGCTCCCGCGATTGGGAAAGGCGTGCGGTCCGGTCGGCTCGGGATGTCTGGTGACACACTGTTGTCACCGAAAACGATCGCTGCGAGGCACTGCGGTCGTTCCATTCACTAACCTAATACCTCCCTCACACCGACATCGTGCCGGGGATTCGTGACTCTGCCAACACGGCTCTGGACAGAAGACACCCAACCGGTTCTAGGGAGAAGTCGGTACCCTACGTGACCCAGCCCCCACGAGTACGGAGGAGCCTTGCGTGACCACGAGCTTCTTTGACCAGCCAATTCTGAACTCCCCGTACGAGTACCCAGACAGGCACTGGGAACTCGACGAATCGGGCCAACCGACTGACAGGATCGTTGAGAAACGCCGTGGGGCGAAGTACATCACGCCTGTACCGAAGCCCAAGCGTCGCAGCGGACAACAGGACATCGTCTTCAAAGATGCAGAGGGTCTCTCGACCGAAGACCAACAGTTCGACCAGACACCGATCATCAATGAAGTCCGCCGGAGAGTCGATCTATGGCGTCAGATCCCGTCCGCAGCAAACTGGCGGGTCACCCCCGAAACTGCTCGACTTCTTCAGCACTGGCGGCATCACAAGTTCTCAGGCATTCGCCCCTTCTTCTGCCAAGTCGAAGCCGTCGAAACGGCGATCTGGCTAACCGAAGTCGCCCCGAAGCTCGGCAAGCAGAGCGAGACACTGCTGAATCACCTCAATCTCGCCAATGAGCGGTCGAACCCCGGCCTCAACCGCCTCGCACTCAAACTTGCCACTGGAGCCGGCAAGACCGCTGTCATGGCGATGCTCATCGCCTGGCAAACGGTCAACGCGGTGCGTCGCCCGAACAGCCCGCGGTTCACCAAGGGCTTCTTGGTGATTACTCCTGGAATCACGATCCGCGATCGACTACGGGTTCTCCAACCGAACGACCCGGACAGCTACTTCAAGCACCGGGAAATCGTCCCGCAGGAGATGCTGCAGGACATCGGCAGTGCCAAGATCGTCATCACCAACTACCACGCCTTCAAACTCCGCGAAACGCTGGATATCGCCCGCGGAACCCGCTCGCTCCTCCAAGGCCGCGGCGAGGAAATCGCCACGACCGAGACCGAAGGCCAGATGCTGCAACGCGTCATGCCAGATCTGCTTGGAATGAAGAACATCCTCGTGCTCAACGATGAGGCCCACCACTGCTACCGCGAAAAGCCCGAAGAGGAGAGCGAAGAGAACAAGCTCAAGGGCGATGAGAAGAAGGAAGCGGAGAAGAACACCGAGGCCGCCCGTCTCTGGATCTCCGGCATTGAGGCCGTCACCCGGAAGATCGGCACTTCCCGTGTCTTCGATCTTTCCGCGACTCCCTTCTTCCTGCAGGGCTCCGGGTACCCCGAGGGCACGCTGTTCCCCTGGACCATGTGCGACTTCTCACTCATGGATGCCATCGAGTGCGGCATCGTCAAACTGCCCCGGGTTCCCATCGCGGACAACATCCCCGAGGGCGAGATGCCGATGTTCCGCAACCTGTGGGAACATATCGGGAAGGACATGCCCAAGAAGGGACGCGGCAAGAACGCCGACCTCGATCCACTAGACCTGCCGCCTCAACTTCAAACTGCTCTCGAAGCCCTCTACGGACACTACAAAGAGACCTTCGAGCTGTGGCAGAAGGAAGGCATCGGTGTACCCCCCTGCTTTATCGTCGTCTGCAACAACACAGCATCCTCGAAGCTTGTCTACGACTACATCTCCGGATTCGAACGGACAGGCAAGGATGGCGTCACTCGGGTCACCAACGGTCGCTTGGAGCTCTTCCGGAACTACGACAACAACGAAGAACCGCTTGCTCGCCCGAACACCTTACTGATTGACAGCGAGCAGCTCGAATCCGGCGATGCTCTCGATGCCAATTTCCGCGATGTCGCATCTGACGAAATCGAGCGGTTCAAGCGGGAACGCCTCGGCCGATCCGGTGACCGCAAGGCCGCGGAGAACATCTCCGACCAGGAGATCCTCCGCGAGGTCATGAATACAGTCGGCAAGAAGGGGCAACTCGGCGAGTCGATTCGCTGCGTCGTCTCCGTCTCCATGCTCACGGAGGGCTGGGATGCCAACACTGTCACCCATGTGCTTGGCGTTCGAGCATTCCGCACGCAACTGCTCTGCGAGCAGGTCATTGGCCGGGCTCTCCGCCGCCAGTCGTACGAACTCAACGATGACGGGAAGTTCAATGTCGAGTACGCCGATGTGCTCGGCATTCCGTTTGATTTCAATGCGAAGCCGGTAGTCGCCAAGCCAAACAAGCCCCGAGAGACCGTTCATGTTCGGGCGATGAGTCCGCAACGCGATGCCCTCGCGATCACTTTTCCCCGTGTCGCTGGCTACCGGGTCGATCTCCCCGATGAGCGTCTGGAAGCGAAGTTCAACGACGATTCGACTTTGGAATTGACTCCAAAGCAGATCGGGGCCACAAAGACGCAGAACGCCGGAATCGTTGGCGAGACCGCAGACCTAAGTCTTGACCATACCGAAACCGAGAGGCAGTCCACGATTCTCTTTCACCTGACGAAACGATTGATCGAAACCAACTGGCGAGATGCGGACGGAGAACCCCGATACGAGCTCTTCGGTCAGCTCAAACGAATCGCCAAACAGTGGCTAGACAATCATCTTGTCTGCAAGGGCGGCACATATCCTGCCCAAATCCTAGTTCAACAGTTGACAAACGACGCCTGCCAACGAATCACCGACGCGATCACGGTCGCCCATATGGGCGAGACCGCCATCAAAGCGGTCCTCGACACCTACAACCCCACCGGTTCAACTCACGGAGTCTCATTCACAACCACCAAGACCGAACGTTGGCAGACCGCCGTTGACAAGTCCCATGTGGACTGGGCCATCCTCGACAGCGGCTGGGAGGGCGAGTTCTGTCGCGTAGCGGAAGCAGACCCTCGCGTGAAGGCCTACGTCAAGAATCACGGCCTGAACTTCGAGGTCCCCTACCGCGATGGCTCGGATGTTCGCAGGTACATCCCGGACTACATCCTGCTCATCGACGACGGTAAGCCTCCAAAGCCGGACGGCACACCCGACCTCCTCCACCTCATCGTCGAGATCAAGGGTTATCGCGGCGAGGACGCCAAGCTCAAGAAATCCACGATGGAGACCTATTGGGTCCCCGGCGTCAACCACCTCAAGTCCTACGGCCGCTGGGACTTTGTGGAGTTCACCGAGCCCTACGAGATGGAAGAGAACCTCGCCGCAAAGATCACGGAGCACTTCGACGCGATGATCGATGAAGCCACGCACGCTGGTACGGAGACCGCGTGATGTTCGAATCGAAAAAGGAGGATCTCAAGGAGATTCTAAAGAGGATTGACTCCGGAAAGCTCCAGCTTCCAGACTTTCAGCGTGACTATGTGTGGGGCGACGATGACGTTCGCAGCCTGATCGCTTCGATCGTCAAAGGCTACCCGGTTGGAGCATTACTGACCTTGGAAACCGGCGGGGTAGTGGAGTTCAAGCCTCGCACACTTTCTGGTGTTGACGCGATCAACGCCGAACCGACGGAACTCCTCCTCGACGGGCAGCAGCGGATGACCTCGCTCTATCAGGCGATGTACAGCGAGAAGCCCATCCGCACCCGAACTCAGAAGAAAGTCGAAGTCGAGCGTCACTACTACCTCGACATGAACAAAGCAATCAGCGAATCCGCGGATATCGAAGACGCGATCGTTGGAGTACCTGGAGACCGAATAGTCCGAACGAATTTCGGCCGTGACATCTCGTTGGATCTCTCCACCCGGGAAGTCGAGTTCGAGAAGGACCACTTTCCCCTTGAAAAAATCTTTGATGACCGACATTGGTACATCGGATGGCGAAAGTACTGGGACGCAAAAGGCACAAGTCGAATCGACCTTGAAGAGCAATTTTTCGGCCGAGTGATCGACAATGTCACTTCATACGAGATGCCCATCATTCGCCTCGACAATGCCAACTCCCGCGAAGCCATCTGCCTCGTCTTCGAGAAGGTCAATGTCGGCGGCAAGAAGCTGGACGCCTTTGAGCTCCTCACCGCAATCTACGCGGCATCCAATTTCGACCTCCGCGAGGATTGGAACGGGATCACCGGGAAGAAGAAGGATCCCGGTCGCCGCAAGCGGATGATCGGCACCGACAACCCCCGCCGCGTCCTTCGGAAAATCGAAAACACAGACTTCATCCAGGCCTGCACCATTCTCCACACCCGCGAGCGTCGGCTCGCCAAGGTCAACGAGGGCGTCCCCGAGTCCGATCTCCCGCAGATCACCTGCCGACGAGACGCCCTGCTTGGCTTACCGCTTGCCGCGTACCGGAAGCATGCGGACACTGTCGAAGAAGGCTTCGTTGAAGCAGCCAGCTTCCTCAGCGAGCTCAAGGTGATCGTCTCCAGAGACCTCCCCTACCCTCCGCAGCTGGTCACGCTTGCCGCAACATTCGCTGTACTTGGAAACACCGGCCAGACGGCCCCGGCGAGAGAGAAGCTCGCCAAGTGGTTCTGGTCCATCGCTCTCGGAGAGCAGTACGGGTCGAGCACCGAATCCAAAATCGCTCGCGATGTCCCCCAACTCCACGATTGGATCTGCAATTCAGGAACTCGGCCGCAGTCCGTCGAGGAAGCGATCTTCCAACAGGACCGCCTGCTCCGTCTCCGCTCACGCAACTCCGCCGCGTACAAGGCTGTTCACGCTCTGCTGATGCGGAAGGGCTGCCAGGACTTCATCAGCGGCAAGCCGTTCGAGCTGATGTCCTTCTGGAGCGACAAGGTCGATGTCCACCACATCTTCCCGCAGAAGTGGTGCAAGAAACAGGGTCTGGAATGGAAGCGATTCGACTCCATCGTCAACAAGACTCCGCTGTCCAAGAAGTCCAACATCGCGGTCGGCGGCGACGCTCCGTCGGTCTATCTGAAGCGGATCGAAGACAAGCACGGCCTCACCCCTGACGACCTCGACGACATCCTCCGGTCCCACCTCATCGAACCGAAGTTCCTGCGTGATGACGACTTCGAGGGCTTCTTCGAGAACCGTCTTCATGCCCTCTCCGGCATGATCTCCACCGTGCTCGATAATCCTGTGGTTCTCAGCCATGCCCAGAATGAGCCGGAATTCCTGATCGACGATGAAGAGGAATCCGACGCTGAGGAAGCTGAACTCGTCGCAGATTGATTTCCCAAGGAGCCCAGCCATGCTCACAGTCATCGAAGACATCCCTCGGATCAAAACCGTGTGGCGATCGCTGCAATCAGAGATGCTCGAAGGTGCCACACGGGTGCGGCGGAAGCTCGCGGCCCGCAGCGATCAAGGATCCCATCCGGAGCACAACCTCATCGTCCGCAACGATCTCGGTATCTGGACCGCCCCGTCGCAGAGGCTCACGAGCCGATTCTGGACGCCTTTCGGAACTCTCCCGATGAAACCGAAGGGGAGCCTCCAGATGGTTGTCCAGATCAACCCTGTGATTGACCGCAATGTGAACCAAGGCTCAACGAGCGGGATCCTCGCTGTCGACGAAGCGGGTGACGAATGGATTTGCCATACCGGCTGGGTGAATGGAAGGAAGAAGGCCGAGCTTCTGGAATGGAGCGAACGGCCTGTCGAAGCCGCGACTCGACAAGGACTCTCATCGATACCCGTACTGCCTGTCGCTCGACTAGCCGATCCTGATTGGCTTCAGGACATCGCGGACTATGTTCACGAAGTGTCCGAATTCAAATTCGGCTCTGCACCAGCCAAGAAGACACCCAAAGCCAGCAAACAAAGTGATTTCAAGGGACTTCCGGAAGAGAACGAGAGAACGTCCAAGGTCAGAGCTCGTGACGGCTACACGATGAAGCGTCAGCACGGAGTCATCAGGAACCGGCTGAAGGACCTTCTGATTGATTACGGTCTCGATGCACATCGCGATGGACCGCGAGACATCTTCGTCGGACCATCCAAATCGCCGAGCATCGAGTTCGAAGTCAAATCAAACTCGACATCTCAAAGCATCTTCACTGCCGTGGGCCAGCTCCTCATCCACTCCGCGATGACACCCGCAAAGACAAAGGTCGCAGTGCTCCCGAGTACCCTGTCGAGCGAAGCTGCGAAGGCGATCCGTTCGCTCGGCATCCAAGTCGTCACCTTCGACATGAACGACAAGCACATCGTCTTCAAAGACCTCGACAAGGTCCACAAGTCTCTCCCCGCGAAGGCCACCTGCCCCGTCCGCAAGCCACGCTCCGCCCCGTCCCCCGCCGCCTGACCACTGACCGATACCACCCATGGCCAAAAAGAAAACCACCAAATCCAAAAAACAGATCGAGACCATCCGTCACGACGATGCGTCTCGTCGCAATATCCCGACCGCCGAGTTCCAGTCCGTGGTCCCCGGCGAGGTCAGCAAGCCCGTCCCCGTCGCCTACCCCCGCACCACCGGCGGCGACTCGGACCCGCTCGCCTCCGAAAAAGAGGCACGCAACCGCGACCTCGACCCGCAGCTCGTCTGGCGTGGCAAGGACGAGCAGGACGCCTCCGACCTCGTTGTCCACGCCCCGCCGCTCTACATCCAGGAGAAGGTCCACCCCAAGGTGCTCGTCGACGACCTCCGCCGCCGCACCCAGGCCGCTGAGATCGCCCGCAAGCTCGCTGCGGGCGAGACCGCCGACCCGTTCGAGCAGATGGATCTCTTCGCCGACTTCAACGGCATCCCCGACCACGCCGATGCGAAGACCGAGTTCTACGAGCACGATGCCAACTGGACCAACCGCATGATCCTCGGCGACTCGCTACAGGTCATGGCCTCACTCGCCGAACGCGAAGGGCTCCGCGGCAAGGTGCAGTGCATCTACTTCGACCCGCCCTACGGCATCAAATTCAACTCCAACTTCCAGTGGTCCACCACCAGCCGTGATGTCAAGGACGGAAAGTCCGAGCACATCACCCGAGAGCCGGAAATGGTGAGGGCGTTTCGCGACACATGGAAGGATGGGATCCACTCGTACCTGTCCTATCTTCGGGACAGACTGACCGTGGCTCGCGATCTTCTGCACGAATCTGGCTCCGTATTCGTTCAAATAGGCGATGAGAATGTGCACCGCGTACGCATGCTCATGGATGAGATTTTTGGCGACACGAATTTTATATCTCTGATCACGGTTGCGAAGACTACTTCATCGACAAACGGCTATCTGTCCGGTGTTGCGGACTATGTGCTTTGGTTCGCGAAAAACTCCACCCAAACAAAGTACCGAAGACCGTATTCAGAAAAGGCTGTGGGCGAGAGCGGAGCAGGCCATTACACGCGTGTGCTCCGAACTAACGGAAGCTCGAGG